>Ga0209935_1004383_pt1 | contig 13074 bp, 15 predicted proteins | sample ThiBio_1000_plan_2_FD_183958 | JGI IMG/M metagenome (GOLD analysis project Ga0209935, IMG submission 183958) | Wastewater bioreactor microbial communities from Cape Town, South Africa - Thiocy_cont_1000_plan (SPAdes) | ecosystem: Engineered > Bioreactor > Thiocyanate-remediating >... | reverse complement strand
GAGGAGGAGAAGGAGCAGAGTCAGGATCAAGCATCATCAGCATCATGGAGGTCGATGCCTTGCAATATGGATGAGACGATGGAGCAGCCAGCGGCTACAGGCTAGCGTTAGCTGGGGTTGTTCTGAGCCGTCAGCAAGGGCTGCAACACGTCGACCCACTTGCGGGCCTCACCTTGCACTTCGCCCAAACGGTAAGCACGGCCAGGCTACTCGAACCAACCAGCATGAATGACTCGGAGCATTAGTGAAAGGGCGCGTGGGTGCGGGCAACATTCCAAACGCACGACTGTAATGATGAAGAGCTTGTCGTTCTTGAACTCGATGGCCATATCGCGGCCCCAAGGAATCTCTCCTTTGACGATCATCTTGTCGGGGTCGATGTAGAACAAGCGCGGACCGTCGGTCAACACGAGCTGCCGCTTTCTTGTGAAGAACCCTACGATACGACGCACCGACCGTCACTCAGCCAACACCCGCGGCGATCAATCGCCAGTTGGAGACGCACCCTTCTTCTTTGTGATGAGCGAGTGATGTAGAATGAGCTCGTCGGGTCGAAGGAACTGCGCCCAGGGCGACGACTTCTGCTGCTCGAGCTTGGCGGCGCGGTCCGAGGCCTTCTTGTCGTCATCGCCGCCAGCTCCGTTGCTGCTCGCCGATGCCGTGGCCGAGGAAGACGACGAGCTCGTGGAATCGGTCGAGGTCGCGGCGCCCACGGCAGCGGCACTCGACGGCGAGCCTCCTGCTGTGGCGGCTCCGCCATTGGTCTGCGCTGCGCTCTCGGCGTCGGGTGGCTTTTGCTGCTCGGCCTTGTCGTCCTCCTTCTCGGGCCAGATTGGCATCTCATCCGGTGGACCAAATGGCGGAGGAGTCTACAGTGCACGCTCAAGGTGAGAAAGAGAGCGCGCACGCTCGCTCGCTCGCTCGCTTGTACGGCAGGCTCCGTGGGCGTACTTGCTGTGGCAGCGTCGCCCAGTCGATGCCCTCGAAGAATGGATGTGACTTGAGCTCGTCGTAGCCGCCAGGCTCTCGGAATCCCAGGCGCTTGTCGGGATCCATCTCCTAGATCATTTCAAGGCCATCAGCGAGAGAGAGAGAGAGAGAGATCTCGAGCGAGCGAGCGAGCGAGCCGAACGCACGAGCAGCCCATTGAGGAGGTCCCTGGCGACAGGCGGGAAGTTGAGCGGGTAGATGATGTCGCAGCCGAGGATGCGCTGGAACGTGAGGTACTCGTTGGGCGCTCGGAACGGCAGCCTTCCTGTCAGCAGCTGGTACACCATGCACCCGACGGCCCACAGATCGGCGCTGCTCGGCGCGGGCTGCGGTTCAGCCATGCGTTCTCGCGGAGATGCAGCGGGCAGCGAGCGAGGGCGGGCGGCACGTACGCGAGGCCGGCCTCCTTGTCGCGCAGCAGCTCGGGCGAGACGTACTCGGCCGTTCCGACGAACGACTTGGATCGAGCTGCGCACATACGCACAGCCACAGCCGCACATGCAGCCATGCCCGTCGGCGTGAGTGGTGGTGTCTCGCAGCAGAGACGGCTGACACGGCGGCGGCAGCAGCAGCGGCAGCGGTACCTTTGCGGTCGACGCCGAGCTCCTTGGCGGTGCCAAAGTCGACGAACTTCATGTGGCCGCCGTTGCCGATGAGGATGTTCTCGGGCTTGACGTCGCGGTGCGCCACGCCGTGCACCATGTGCATGAACTCGCACGCGCTCACGATCTCGGCCACGCAGAATCGCGTGCACGTCAACGACAGGCAGCCGTGCTGTGCGGAGGCGTTGGTGTTGGTGAGCGTCGGCGCGGGTGAGGGTGAGGGCGCGAGGGCACGAGGGGGCTTCGACGTGCGGTACCTTCTTGATCTGATCGAGGAGCTCGCCGTTGGGGCAGAGCTCGAGCACGAAGTCTGCGCGCGCCCGAGGCCGCATTGCCGCCCAGTCGGTTAGTGCCGAGAGCGACGGGGACTCTCACACTCACACGGGGCGCGCGCTGCGAGCTGAGCGGCTTCTACGGCGATGCACGAGGCAGCGCGATGCGTGGTTCTGTTTGTCTATCCATCTCGCTAGCTAGCTAGAGAGCAATCTGCGTGGGGAGCGAGGGGGCGCGGGCGTACGCAGGTTGTCGGGGTCCGAGAAGGTGTAGAAGAGGTCGACGATGTTCGGATGGCGCAGGCGGTCCAGCAGCACCTTCTCGCGGTTGACCCACGCGACCTTCTTCTGCGCGATGATGTGCTTCTTGTTGAGGATCTTGACGGCGTACGTGATGCCGGTCTCCTTGACCGTCGCGAGTTGAACCTGCCGTGCGAGCGAGCGAGAGTGAGCGTGCGTGAGTGCGCGGGCGTGCGAGCTGATCGACGCCGGTCGCTACCTCGCCGTAGGCTCCCTCGCCGATGACCTCGCCCCAGTCAAAGTCCTCGCGATAGAGCTTGCGTGGCTTGCCCGAGGCGTCGGTCGGGGCGTCGGTCGCAGCCGCCGCGGCCGGACCGTCGCCCGACGCAGAGGCCGCAGCAACGGCGTCGCCGCCCGCGCTCGCGTCGCTTTCGGGCTCGGAGGTCGTAGCGGGCGATTGGGAGCGGTCTGGAGTATCCATCGAGGGCGTGGGTATGGAGCAGGCCGGCAGGTGACGCGCGAGGTCGGGAGCGTCGGCGCGCCGAGGCCGAGAGAGAGAGAGCGAGCGCGCGAGCGTGTGCGAGCGAGAGAGCGAAGCAATGAAGTGAAGAGCAAAGTGGCAGAGAGCGAGCGCCTCCTGCTGCGCCGCCGTGAAATCCGCGCGGCTCTCAGGCGTCCGCCGTACCGCGGCGCTTTCGGGTTTCGATTTTCTCGTTGGGGCAGCGAGGTTTGCACTTGCGAGCGGCGCAGAGGCGGCGGCGTGGTGGCGTGTGTTCCAAGGAGGCGCTCGGCATACGGCGCCCTCCTCAGGCTGCCACTGCCCGCTGTTGCTTCGCTGCCCGACGCCGTGACTGCTTCGCTGCTCCGCTGCCTCGCTGCTCCGCTGCTCCGCTGCCTCGCTCGCTCACGAGCCCCGTGCGACGATGGGTAACTTGCTCACGCACGACGCGCACCAGATCAACATCGAGGACCTGGTTCGGTGGGACGAGAGCCACGAGCAGTGCTCGATCCTCGCGCAGAAGTACGCGCTGCGAGCTGTGAGAGCCTGTGTGAGTGTGTGTGAGCCTCGCGCGACCTCTCGCACCTGCGAGCGCGCGCGCGAGACACAGAGCCACCACGACATCTCCCGTCGCTGACCGTCTCGCGGTGTATGCATCGGGTGCCCCTCCGTGTGAGTAGCAAGGGCTATGGGACTCTGCCTCGCGACCTTGCCAAGGCGCTGGCGAAGCGCTATCGCTTCGTGGTCAAGCGCCTCGACCTCAGCCAGAACCAGCTGCTCTCGGTGCCGAGGTGCGCCACGCTGCCCTCGCTCGCTCGATGGCCCGATGGCCCTGCGCACTCACACTCACACTCACGCTTCGCTGCGGTACCGTGCGTCGATGGCGGCAGGGAGCTCTCGTCGCTGCGCAACGTGAAGAACCTGTCGCTGGCCGACAACCTGCTGAGCGACGTCGACGGCGGAGTGCTGGCCAAGCTCTCGTCGCTCGAGACGCTCGATGTCAGGTGCGTGGCTGCTGCAGATGCGCGACGAGCGCCCAGCCACATGTAGCGGCTAGCTGTCGGGTGCTAACGCACGTACGGCGCGGGCACAGCTACAACGTCATCAGCAAGTTCGAGGGCAACATCGGGCTGCTGGGCGGCTCGCTCAAGCAGCTGTATCTCAAGGTCAACCAGCTGACGCACCTGCCGGCCTCCATGTCGCAGCTGACGGCGCTCGAGACGCTGTCGCTGAGCCACAATCACCTGACCGAGCTGTCGCTCGTGGGGCTCGTGGGCCTGCGCAACTTTGAGAGCGGCCACAATGCGCTCAAGCGCTTCGTGCTGCCGCTCGAGGACGCGATGGTGATCCCGAACCTGCAGCGCATCGACCTGCAGGCCAACCATCTGACCGAGCTGCCGCCTGGCATCGGGGCGCTGCCGCAGCTGACGCGGCTCAATCTCTCGTTCAACCAACTGACCGAGCTCTCGGACGAGATCGGCCAACTGACCGAGCTCAAGGAGCTGTGTCTCAACGACAATCGGCTGCTGAGCGTCTCCGACGCCCTCGGCCGCTGCACCAATCTGCTGTCGCTGAGGTTGCAGGAGAACGCCCTCACCGGACTCGCCGACGCCGTGTGTGCGTGCGCCTCGTTGCAAGAGATCGACCTCTCGTCCAACCAGCTGGCACAGCTGCCACCCAACTTTGGCTCGTTCACGGGACTCTTCACGCTGCTGCTCAACTACAACCACCTCACCTCGCTGCCTGACTCGTTTGGCGATCTCGTGCGCCTTGCACAGCTCGAGCTGCGCCACAACCACCTCGCCGAGCTACCGGCCTCGATCGGCAACATGCGGGACCTGACCAAGCTCGACCTATCGTGCAACCGCCTCACGCGTCTGCCCGACGAGATCGCCAACCTGCCGAATCTGCTGTCGCTCTCCGCGTGCTGCAACCTCCTCACCGAGCTGCCAACCAACTTCTCCAACTTGACCAAGCTGCGCACTGCGTCATTGGCATGGAATGGATTCCGCACCTTTCCACATGCCGTCACGTCTCTCGGTAATCTCGAAGCTCTTCATCTTGGCGGTAACTTTATCGACTCACTACCTGACTCGTTCGCATCCATGTCTCATCTGATGGAACTCTCTCTGGGTGGTAATTGTATCGTATGTATCTCTCTCACTCTCACTCTCACTCTCACTCTCACTCTCACTCTCACTCTCACTCTCACTCTCACTCTCACTCTCACTCTCACTCTCACGTTGTCTTGTTGATTTTGATCAAACTAATGGTACTTGAAACATATGTGCGATTATCATCATATACAGCAAGAGATTCCCGCGAGCATTTCTTCGGCTGCGTCTCTTCGATCCTTCAATATCTCGAGCAATCAACTCCGAACCTTACCAATCGAGCTCGGTAAGATCTTCTCGCTGACGACACTCAATGCTTGCGACAACGAGATCTCGAGCTTGCCCGATAACTTCTTCGAATGCCTTCAGAATCTGGAAGAGCTCGACCTCTCCAGCAACAAGCTCACTGCGATTCCATCGTCGATCGGCTCTCTCGAGTCATTGACCAGTCTCGACCTCTCAGAGAATTGCGAGCTGAGCTCGCTGCCCGAACGGACCGCCAGTTTGTTGAACTTGTCGCAACTCAAGCTCTATCAATGTGCCTTCACCACACTACCTCCCGAGCTGGCCAGCATCAAGACGCTGACGTGGGTATCGTTCGAAGCCAATCCGTTGACTCACGACGAGAAGGAGCGCATCGTACAATCGGAGCTCGCCAAAATCGTGTCGCTCGATCCGCTACAGCCTCACGAGTCTCGGTGCACGGCTGTCTCGCACATTACTCGGTATGTTTCTGTTTCATTCAGATGGACGTTGGTGACACGCGCATCCGCTCGCTCCTCACACCCTAACCCTGAACCCCTGGTACAGCGGTGAGATACGAGGCATGCGCCCGACACAAGAGGATACTCTCGTCGTGTCTCGCGACTTTACGCATTCCTCCAGCAACACTGGGCAAGTGATTGCAGCCATATTCGATGGCCACCGAGGTGCTCAAGGTGCAATCACAGCAGCTCTCAACTATGCGCGAACGCTCTCGAACAATCTCTCGGATGCACCGGCTTCGATCGTCGTACCCGATCTCCAGGGCGACTCGCATACGCCTGCACCTTCGACAGCCGTTGCCAACGACGGCGCATCCAAACTAAAACGGCGCGATACCAAGGACAAGCGACGAGGTGCCTCTTCTTCGAGTCGAGGTGCCTCGACCTCGCCGATTGAGCCTGCCAACAAAGTGCTCGATGCCATGGCCAAGTCGTTCTCGGATATCTCGAGCGCAATCATTCAATCAGGGTTTGTGTCATCGAGATGCATGCGCGCGCGTTCAAGAATACCACCAAGCAAGTAACTAACGAACGAACTTTGTCCAAACTATAACCATTTCTATGTTCACTGCTCGGTTGCTTGTTTGATGAATGCAGAATGAAAGATGGATGTACGGCCGTCACGGCTGCGATCCTCGATGGATTTATTTACGTTGCAAACGTTGGAGATTCTCGCGCGGTCCTATCACGGTATGTGGTGATGGTGGTGGTTTGTTTGACTGTACCAGCGCACTCGACAGATTCGACTCAGTTGAGTGACTCTCGCGCTTGCTCGCTCTCTTGCTCTCGCACAGAAACGGTCATGCAATCCGCGTGTCATTCGACCATAAGGCAATGGACGCTATCGAGCGAGAGCGAATACAATCGCTACCAAAGGGCTTTGTGGCGGTACGCATACAGCGAAACCACAAGTTAGTGTCAGCAGCACTCTACGATGCACGCGCTCCTCACACGCATCCACCATCATCATCATCATGGTCAGGATCGTCGCGTGTGTGGCGATATTGCGGTGTCACGCTCGCTCGGTGATGCGAGAAATCAACCATTTGTCGTGTGCGAGCCGTACTTGTTCCACACACCGTTGAGCACCAACGAAGGCGAGGTAGATGAGTTTCTGGTGCTGGCGTGCGATGGCGTATGGGATGTGCTGAGTGACCAAGAGGTCGTGGATCTCGTTCGAGCTGCGATGGCCGACGAGCTCTCGCCTTCAGCACTGCAATATTCGCCAGCCAATCGAACCGTGTGTGCGGCATCGGCTGCAGCGCGGATACGATCGTCTCTCATCGGAACGAGCCGTTCAGCCGCGAACACCGAGCCACTCGAGCAATCGACCCCTTCGGATCTCGAACTTAGCTCCAAGGCCCCAGCTGATACCATAGCAGCTTCGTCATCGTCGTCCGAGTCTTCGTCGACGACCAGCACGAGCCCACAGGTGACCGAGTCGCGTTCGCAACCTACGACGACGCCCGCACGCCGTATCCGCAATACCGCTGCTGCAATTCGAGACGCAGCGTACCAACTCGGTAGCTCGGATAACATTAGTGCGCTCGTCATTCACTTTGCTACTCCGTCAACAACCAGCTCCCATGGAGGGCCTGATGAATGAGTCGAGAGTTGTGTTGTTTGTAGAGGAGCATCGCACGACCACGCGAGCTCTTCTAGCCGAACGTTGTTTGATTTGCTTCCCGTTCACGTTGTCGTTGTCGTTGTTGTTGATCGTTTTGTTTGCAATCTACCGAGAACATTGATAGAGATAGGGTTCGTTCGTGTATTTCTCATCACAAACCCATTGTAGCACGCCACGAGCAAAGAGAGGGGGACTCTTGATTGCTGGCAACGTGATATGAGTTTCGTTCCGCCGTAGCGTTCCGGGTTTAATCCGCGCCACGGAGAAGCAGAAGCAGCTGAAAACGACGGGCGCTGTTCTTCTTGCTCCTCGTCATTCGCTCGCTGCCCTCGCTGCTGCTGCTGCTGCTGCTGCTGCTGCCACGCACACACCACCACGCCCCTCTCGACCGAGTGGTGACGTGGTGGCGGTGTTGTGGCCTTCTACTAGCCGCTTTCTCCTCTCCCCCTCCCTATCCATTGTGTACAATAGCCTCGCTTTCCTCGTCGGGGGATGTCGAGCTTCGACATCAACAACAGCAAGAAGAAGAAGCGAGTCCGACCTGGAGATCCGTGCTCGGTGCTGCTCGGTGAACGGTATTGGATCGATGGCACGATCAAGGACGTCTCGTGGCGCTCGGATCGCGAGATCGATGCCGTGTTGATTCAGTTCGCAATCTCGTCGTCGGTCGGCTACTGGTATAGCTTCAGACCTCGCGTGTTTGTTCGCTGGTATGCCTTCAACAGCGATGCGTGGAAGCGCGATCCGCAGCGCGACGAACGTGTGCGCCTCGCCAAGAAGCAGCGTGAGCAACTCGCGAACGAGAAGCTCCTGGCTGAGCGCGAGGCTCAAGAGTGCCCGACCTCGGCCAAGACTCTCGCCGCTATCGAAGCCAGCACCCGACGCGAGCTCGAACAACTGGTTGGCCAGGGCCTTTCTCGCCTTGACAGTGGCGCCCCACGACGAGCGACGACCGAACACCAGCCTCCGTGGTATCGCGTGCTCGTTCAAGAGTGGCTGCGCGACCGCTCGAAGCTCGGCGCTGACAATGATGATGAGTGGTTCACGTTCGAGGCCACCAAGGCGCGCAAGAAGAACAAGCGCCGCGCTAAGAACGCCCAACGGCCCAAGCCCAATGCCGCTGCCGAACTGCTGTTGTTCAACACGATCGGTGCCTTGCCGCGGTGCGTGCTCGGCGCCGACGATGCGAGTATTTGCTCCGATGCTCTGTCCGACTGGTCGGAGGTGTTTGGTGGTGCCGAGGGCGCCGACGACTGGGCGACCGGTGTCGACGACTGGGAGACCGATCGAGCGATGGCGACACACAACAAGAAGCCCGAGCGCCAGCGCCACGCCACGACCAAGCCAATCTCTGAAGCCGAGTTGGTGAACGAGCTCCAAGGATGGGAGCAACTCGTAGCCTCGTTGCCGGAGCTCGAGAGTCGCAATAGCGGCAACGGCCGCCGCGGCGACGAGCGCGACGATGGCCACGATGACAATGGTCGCACCTTCGACGAGCGCCATGATGGACAGCGCGAGTTGGATCGAGAAGACCGCGAGTTGCGTGAAGCTGCTCGCCTCGAGCGCGAGCGAGCACACGAGCTTCAAGAGCGTGAGCATCAAGAGCGCGAGGCGCTCCGCATTGCGCTGGCCGTGCAGCTGGCGCAATTCAGCGTGCAAGGGAGTAGCGGTGGCCCTCAGTGGGATTCGTTCGACTTGAGTGCCTTCCAACCTGCCCGACCTCCAACGTTCGACACCAACGACACGAGTTGGATCGATGCTCCTGCACCTCAGACTTTGCATCACGACTTGGACTTGAGTGGTGGTGCTTTTCCTTCTCTCGGCAAAGCGGCAGGCTTTGTCATTCAGGAGCCGGAGCTCAGCAGCAACCAGACGACTTTGCGTCATCAACGTAAACACCACCACCAACAACAACAACAACAACAACAACACCAGTATTCCGATTCGATGGAAGACTTTATTGCAGTTCGAGCTGCCCAAGTATTGGGTGACTTTATGCCTGTCTACTTTCCTGACTCGACCAGTTCCCTGACCAGTTCGTTCGAGTTGCCATCATCATCTGCTTCTTCGTGCTCACTGCTTCGACCGGCAGATGCACACCCAGCAGTTGCTCTCGGCATCGACCCGCTGTATCGACCGGCTCGAGAGTGTGTCGAGTATCAACCGAACCATCGAGCCTCGAATTCGCGAGAGTTGCAGAGCTTGCTCCAACTCAAGGAGGCAGGCTTGATCATGGAAGAGGAGTTTGCGCTGCGTTCTCGTGAGTTGTCGGCATTGTAAGCCAGCCAATCATGTTTGGATTCAACTGTTCTTTGAGTAGATGTGGATGTGTGCAGATTTTAGATAGCCAGACTAGACAGTCAGAGAGAGAGAGACGCAATAGTTGAAGTATGGATTCTTCTATTGTTATTCGTGTAGATAAATAATCATGTCTTAGTCATTCACTCACTGACTCACAAAGGCCTCCTCGATGATCTGTTTAGCTTACTGTCTCTATGATGTACCGACCAAACTCTGTTGGATCATTGAATGATCATTGAGGGATAGAGAGCTCGAAGCATCTCGTCGTTCTCGGGGTCCTTGTGTGACCGCCAACGTGCAGCACGCGAACCCGGTGGTGGCGTCTGCCTGACGTACAGTGCGCGGTAGTGCTGGTCGTCCTTCAGGGTATCGAAGAAGAATTGGTTGCTCTCATGGTCTGCCGGCGTGCCTCGGTGCTCCTCGATCCAGCGGAAGAACGAATTGCCCTCGAGGTCGATCTTGGGAACCGTGATAGAGTACTGGCCTCGCTCGAGTGACATGGCACAGTCGTTGAGCAGCACGGCGCTCGAGGAGCTCGATCTGGAGGTTGGTGACAGCAGTCCAAAGGTCGGGCCCGAGGAGTCGGACGAGATGTAGACCGCTGGCAAAATGCCGCCATTGCGTACGATCATGAGTCGTACTTGGAGTTGCAGTCGCGTGATCGTGTAGTGAGGCCGTGTTGGGGCGTGATGGATGCCAGCGTCGGCCTCGGAGTAGAGTGTTTCGAGCGGTATCGGTGGCGGTACGCCATTGCGTGTGAGGATGAGATTGGAGATGGCCGGCACCCATGGATGGTGCAGGCGGGCAGCGAGCTTCTCGGGCATATCGTCCGATGAGAGCGCCAACGAGCCGACCGTAACCGAGTCCGGTCGCGATGCGGCGGCGGCGGCGACACCGGCGAGCATCTCGACGCCCGAGAGCACGGAGAACGACTGTGTGCGGTAATCGTACGAGGTGGTCGCGAGCGGGATTCGACCGAGTGCCGACGAGATGCGTATGTGGCTCGAGTCGTTACGCGCCACTCCGTTGCCATCGTGCAGCACGTTGAGCTGCGGCACGAGGGCCAATTCGTTGGGGTCGGTCGGCTGCACGTCAAAGACCTTGGTGCCGACACCGAGAATGCGAACGTTCTCCTCCTTGAAGATGTGGCCCCAGATTTGCGGCCACACGTCGACCGTCAAGCGGCCGTACTTGTTGAGACGCCACAACTGTTGCATCGAGAGATCGATATCGAGCTCGACCTCGCCGGCTCCCTCGATCTTGGTGGCCGAGATCAGCATCGTGCGCAAGAGCGTGCGCATCGGGGCGACGAGGCTCTCGAGTGCAGTCGGATCGAGGTGTGTGACGGCCGCATCGGCGAGCAGCTCGTTGAATCGCCGCCTCATGGTACCGAGTGTGGAGCCGGCCGACGGCTGCGATTCCGGCAGTGGGAAGAAGGCCCTCTCGCGCTCGAAGGCTCCCAAGAAGAACGGCCAAAAGTAGAGGCGCTCGTGCACGATCAGCACGCTTCGCAACAGCGCGCCCAACGACGGAACGGGAGCTGCCGCGTGCGGCGTCATGAGCTCGTCGAGAACGCTCAGGAGCATGGCTCGGCGCTCGAGAGACAGCGCCAACGAACTCGAGAGCGTCATTCGGCGGCGCTCGAGTTGCTCGAGGTCCTCCATGAGCGCTTGCACCGGCCCTTGTAGCGACGAGAACGGCGACGAGAGCGCGAGGGCGCTCTGTACTTGGAAGACACTCTGAAACCAGACCTGCGCTCGGCGGTCGGTCATGAACGACGGGCCAGCGAGCGGCAGTGACTCGAGCAATGCCATGCGCACGTATTGTTGGTCCGAGTCGGTGCCGACGAAGCGTCCGTCAGCCAGGGCCTCGAGTGTGTTGGATGTGCGCTGGATGAAGGCGTCACCGGCATGCGGCATGCTTGCAATGTGCTGCAGCTCGTCCCGTGCCGGCATGGTGAACTGGTATGCGTAACGCACCAGCGACCGATCGACCACCGGTACCTTGACCAAGGCCGCCATGATACCGAGCTTTCGTGCAAAGCTCACCTGACGGAACACCTCCTCCGCCTCGTCCTGCGAGCCATCGAGGATCGGCGACAGCGTCGGGTGGGCGCGAAGGCGCGCGAGGAACTCGTCCTGCCGCCCGTGCAGCTCCTGGTACGCCGGAATCAATTCGAGCAGCTTGCTGGCCCACTGGCGCGAGCGAGCCTCCTCTTGGTGCACTTGAAGGCGGATGAACTCGAGCAGCGCGCTCGGCGCCGCGTGCTCTCGCGCTCGAGCCGGTGCTTGCGATGACGGCGATAAGGCTTGCAGCAATCGCTCGGCCTCGAAGAGTGCCGTGAGCGCGGCGGGATACTCGGCGTCAAACGGCTGGCCCGAGTACATGGATAGATCGATACTCGAATGGCTCGAGAAGCCGTAGTACGAGAAGGTCGACGAGAGCAGCCGCGCATGAAGCCGGAGTCGATGCGCGAACGCCGCCGCGCTCGGCACGCTCTCGAGCACCGACGGATGCTCCTCGAAGAAGCCCAAGTAAGTCTCACCGATGGTGCGCGCCTGTCGGTTGCGCTGAGTGATGAAGAGCGACGACTCGTGCAGCAACATGAACTCGCACAGCTCCTGCGTCAAGAACTGCGGCCCGGTTGTGAGGTCGGCGTAGTGTGCGAGGTGCGATTCGGCCGGAATCTCGGCATGGAAGGCCGAGATCGCTACGCGCTTGAACGACGCAGCAGCAGCAGCAGCAGCATCAGCATCAGCATCGCTCGCGCTGACGACCAAGTCGGCCTGCGACACGTGCGAGCGGTCGAGCGACACGACACGGCAAGCGAAAGAGACCTCAACGTCAACGAGGTGCACATCAGCTGCAATACGGCATGTATCACCAATGACTCGCAGCGAACGCGTGTCGGGCGGAAGTTCGCTCAGTAGCGCGGCCGATAGCGACACCTTGAAACCAAGAAGCAGGTAGGCGTTCTTGGCCGCCGAGCGCGCGTCTCGCAACAACCGACCATGGCCCGACCATTGCACAATGTGTGGCATCCTCGCCGTGTCGGTGAAGACCTCGGTCGCCAGCGGAACCGCCGCGCGCATCGAGTCGCCCGGGAGAGCTTGCAGCACGAAGGAAGCGGTAGTGTTGACGGTGCGCGTTGCCTCGTCGGTCACGTTGACGAAGAGGAAGAAGGGGTCGGTGGCCGTGCGAGCCGAGTACTCGAGCGAGCCGTCGTACTGGAGATGGAACTCGTTGATGCGCGGCGCCGTGAACGTCACGATACGGTGGCCCGGAATCGCAACCACGATGGGGATGCCGGCTATCGTCGCGAGGCCACCGTGTGTGAGGGGCGTGCCTTCGAGCGACACAAAGTCGGAAGGAACGCCGGGAAGGGGACCCGAAGCGTAGCCAACGACTAGCAAGCACAGTAGCGTCGCCACAAGCACTCCTGCCGGTCGCACCGAGGCCATTGGTACACACGGTCACTCGCGAAGGGCACCAGCCACAACCAGCAGAGCACCAGGAGTGCGAGTGAGCTTGGAAGTAGAGAAATACTGCCACGTCGCCCCACAAGCAACACGCACGGAGGCAGCGCATCGTCGACGTGGCGCCGTCTCTCGTCTTGCTGACGTGGCCGTGCGCTGGGACTGGCCGAAATATTCCTCGATTTTCCC
>Ga0209935_1004382_pt1 | contig 13080 bp, 19 predicted proteins | sample ThiBio_1000_plan_2_FD_183958 | JGI IMG/M metagenome (GOLD analysis project Ga0209935, IMG submission 183958) | Wastewater bioreactor microbial communities from Cape Town, South Africa - Thiocy_cont_1000_plan (SPAdes) | ecosystem: Engineered > Bioreactor > Thiocyanate-remediating >... | reverse complement strand
TATCTATCTATCTATCTATCTATCTATCTATCTATCTATCTATCTATCTATCTATCTATCTATCTATCTATCTATCTATCTATCTATCTATCTATCTATCTATCTATCTATCTATCTATCTATCTGGATCTTGCATTCCACTCAAGTGTTTTAGTTCCCCCAGCTACAACTACAGTCTCAAGCAATCCATCTCACCAAGAGGCTGACCAAAGACTCCAATCCTTGGAACGAGAACTCATTCAAGAACGACTCCTCGTCCAACAAGAACGGCAAGATCGAATCGCTGCCGAAGAGTCTCTTCGCCACGAGCAAGAGCGATACCAAGCCTTGGATCAAGCTCGAGCTGCTGACGCTCAACGAGTCCAATCCTTGGAACGAAGACTCAATCAAGAACGACTCGTCGTCCAACAAGAACGACAATCTCGAATCGCTGCCGAAGAGTCCCTCCGCCATGAGCAAGAGCGTTACCGAGCCTTGAATCAAGCTCGAGCTGCTGAGATATCATCACTGAATCAACTATTGCAAGGTGGGTCGGCGTGTGCTTGCGAATATCTTGTTTCTGCTGCCGCTCAATACTCACACAAACCCTCCCTTCCTCCCTCCCTCCTCCTATCCTCTGGATTGACTGGCGAAAATTGTGCAATGATGTGATGTCGCAGACCTGATTGCCGAGATCGACGATCGACAACAAGCCACTGAAGAACTCCAACAGCGACTCGAGCAAGAGACCAACTCGATCTTCATCTCTCGACTCCACATCACGATTGACACCACTCCTCAAGGAACCCTCGGGTTCGGTGCCTTCGGAGCAGTGTATCGAGCCAACCTCAACGGCGCTTCAGTGGCCGTCAAGGTGCTCCACAACGTGTTGGTGAGCGAGTACAACATGCAACTCGTCATGAAGGAGTTCGGCATCTTGAAGAGAGTTCGACATCCGAACATCGTCCAGTTCCTCGGAGCCATCGAGCCTGCTAATCGAGGCCAACCACCGAGCTTGGTGATGGAGGCTCTCGAGTGCTCGTTGAGCGATCTTCTTCACTCGACGATCGATGTCGTTAATCGACTGACGATTCGAGAGTGGTTCGATGTTGCTATCGATATCACACGAGGACTGGCCCACTTGCATGCGATCGGCATCATGCATCGAGACCTCAAGAGCGATAACGTGTTGATCGACGAGATAATGAGAGCCAAGGTGTCGGACCTCGGCACTGCGGCAGTGGTGGCTCACTCGATGTCGACCAACCTCGTGAGTCCCAACTATCTCGCTCCCGAGCGACACCGAGGGGACACTCGATACACATCGAAAGCCGATGTATACAGTCTCGGAGTGACGATGCTCGAGATGGCGACAGGAGAGGCGGCAGATATCAATCGACGAAGGAGCCATCTGGTGTCGGCCACTCGATCGTTCGAAGATCGAGGCGACGACTCGAGCATGAGTCTCTCTCGGTCGTTGACATCGTTGATCAGGCGATGTGTGTCGGAGGAGGCCGATCAACGACCGAGCTCTCCAGAGGCTCTCGCGGAGCTTGAGAGGATCAAGGAAGCATGGCGAGATCAATACGAGTCGTGTGGAGCTCGGCGAAGGATCGTGGCACGAACAAGTGCCGCGATGATGACATCATCAGGAGGATCAGGAACATCATCAAGCAGCTTGGGGAGATCGGGGGAGATCGAGATCCTCAAGTCGTCTCGATGATTGCCATCATGCTTGAACCGATCCAATACATCCACTACTTGTTTGTTTGTTTGTTACGCAGGTGGTATATTATTCTTGAGATTACAACAAATACGTGGCGGGCGGAAGAAGCAAATAGGCGATGGCGATGGCGATGGAGACGAGGTTGTAGATGAACGAGAGGGCGGCGTATGAAAGCAACAGGAAAGGATCGTATCGATACGACAATAACAACAACACAGCAACAACAACACAACAAATGAATGGGAACGAGGATGGCACGAGCAGCAAGCATGAACGACAAGCACTCGCGAATTATACACCGTTGTATCTGATGAGGCAGAGAAGAAAGAAGCAGGAGCGAGAGCGAGAGAGAGCGAGAGAGACGGCATGGATGCGAGCAGGCTCACACAACGACCGCCGCTACAGTCGAGACGGGAAAACTAGAGGAGAGCGGGCGGCAGTTCGTGTGCGAGCCCGACCTCGAGAGGAGGACGGGTACAAGTACTGAGAGAGGCTGCGTGTGTGGCGGTGCGCACACAATTACAACTGCTCGTGCGGCTCGAGCTTCAAGATCTTGTTCTGAATGCGCTTGCCGTACGGAGTGTTGCGCAGCTCGGGCAACAGCGGGCGGATGGCCTCGACGAGTTTTTGGCGCTACACAACGCACACACTCACTCAATCAGTGACTATGAAGGAGAATAACAACCGAGCTCGTTTGATGGACATACTTGGGTGGTATCGGCGACACTAAGGGCGGTTTGCACCACGTAGTTACCGTACGGATCACGCAGCAGCTCGGCGAGCGTCTCGCCTTCGGTGAGTTCATCGATCAAGCCGCGACGCGAGATGGTAGCCGCAGACTTGAGGCACTTCTCGATGACGTTGGAGCTGAACTTTTGAGTCGACAAGCTCGTGAGGTGGCTGTAAAAGTGCGTGATCAGGTCGTGCTTGAGCGACGGGTACGGCAGGTCGAGCACGTATTGCACGACGTAGTTGCCGAACGGGTCTTGCACAAGAGTCAGCGAGTGGTTCGTAATCTCCTTGACCAGTTGCAACTAGCGTCACCAAAAAAGTTAGCCATATGAAGTGAGGACACAGAAAGCATGAGATTGTGTGAGAGAGAGAGAGAGAGAGTACCTTTTGATTCTCAGAAGCATGATCGATACAACGTTGCATGACGCAACAACCATGTCGGTGTGTAGCAACCTCGACGCAATGTTCAGCAACGGCATCATAGACGAACTGGTTGTCGCTCGACGAGAGACGGTTGAGGCAGCGCTGGATGACGTGGTTGCCATTGAGGTCTTGGATGAGTTCGACGACACTCGACTCGAGCGCCTTGACAACGAGCTGCACTTGCGCCGGCGACGAGAGGCACTCAATCATCTTTTGCACAGCGCGGGTGCCGTGCATATTCTTGGAGATCGACACGAGGTTGGGTGCCACCTTCTCGACAATCATCAGGCGTTGCTTATCGTTACAGTGCTCGAGCAGCTTTTGGCAGAGGTAGTTGCCAAAAGGATCTATCAAAGTGCGTGTGTCAGTACAAGGAACGAACCAAGTCACGGGGGGGGAGGGGGCTCAAAATACATACCAGTCATGAGTTCTACAATGTGCTCATAGACTTCGTTGAAGATGATTTCGACCACACGTGGATTTTGTTCTTCGAGCTTCTTCTGCAGGAAGCGACAACCGTGTTGGTCCTTGCACATTCGGTACACCTGTCCGATCGCTTGTTCGATGCTCGTGAAGCGCGCAGCTACTCACCAGCAAGTTAGTACGACACTAATGGCAGCTGTCGAATGAACACATACCAAGACTCATTTCAATCGAGGCAGCATCGACAGGAGGTACAATCGGCGACGTCTTCTTGGTGACCATCATTGGCGGCGACGGCGTGCCGACGACACCAGCAGAGACATTTCCAGGAGAGCCACGAGGTCCTCCGCGTTTGTTCATTCCACGCGCCGGTGCGCCACCACGCGAGCCACGACCCACACCGACCACGCCAGGCATCGCGCCGGGCACGGCCATGTGTTGCGGCTGCTGCTTGTCGTGCTTGACGAACGCCTGATCGCGCGACGAAATGTGCGCAAAGTTGCACTGGTCGCCGCGGCTGCAGTAGCCCGTGGCAAAGTAGCGGCAGATCGGCTGTCCGGCCGAGCCGGGGCCAGGCGAGCCAGGACCGCCACCGACCATCGACTGGCCCCCCGCGGCGGCAGCAGCAGCGGCGGCCGCGGCAGCCATGGCGTCGGCCATCGGGCCGAGGTGCGAGGCTCCGCCACCGGCACCGGCGCCCATGTGGCCGGCCGCCATCAGCGAGTCGAGGTTGGAGCGACCAGCCGAGCCGCCGAGCGGTCGACCGACCATCTGCTGGTGCAAATGGTGCTGCTGGTGCATCATGGGGTTGACGGACGCCATGGGCATCATCGAAGGCGAGACGCCGGGTGGCATTCCGGGCGGAGCGCCCATCATGGCCGGATGCATGCCGCCCATGGGGCCCATACCCGGCGGCATGCCCGACATACCGCCCATGGGACCGAGGCCCGGATGCATGCCCGACATGCCGTGCAGGCCGCCGAGGCCGCCAAAGATGCCCATCGGCGACGCGCTGCCGGGAAACTGGTGCGGCGCACCGTAGCTGCCAGGCGGCGGGGCGCCCTGCATGCTGGCCATGTAGTCGATGCCGTACGCGTCGACCGGTGGCGGGGGCGGGTAGTCGGGCATGCCAGTGGCAGTGTAGTCGAAGCGGCCGCCGCCAGGCATCATCTGTCGGCCATTGGGAGGCATGGCGCCGTAAGCCGGCATCGGACCGGGCATAAAGTGCGGCGGCATTTGGTGCGACATTTGCTGCTGCTGCTGTTGTTGTTGTTGCTGTGCCGCCGCGACAGCCTGTTGGTGCTGCACGGCATGCTGTTGCGCTGCTTGTTGTTGTTGCTGCGCCGCGACGGCTTGTTGCTGATGCTGCACAGCTTGCTGCTGAGCGGCTTGTTGCTGTTGCGCCGCGACAGCTTGCTGCTGTTGCTGCACGGCTTGCTGCTGAGCGGCCTGTTGTTGCTGCTGTTGCGCGACTTGCTGTTGCGCGGCCTGCTGCGCCTGAGCTTGTTGTTGCGCCGCCTGCTGTTGTTGAGCGACTTGCTGTTGAGCCTGCGCCTGTTGCGCCTGTTGTTGCGCCTGCGCCTGCTGCGCCGCCTGCTTGGAGTCGAGCGAGGACGGCATGCCGTCGGGGCCCTTGCGGTCGTGCTGCTCCCACAGGAAGCGGCTGTAGGCCGGGTCGGCGGGGCCGAGGTGGCGGTAGTTGAACTGGGCATCGACCAGCTGCTGTTGGTGGTACTCAATGTCAGGCGAGAACGGCTCGGGGTCCGAGCTCAAGTCGGGCAGCAGCGCCTCATCGAGCACGACGCTGTCGTCCGACACGGTGAGCTTCGACATTTTGAGCAACGGCGACCATGAAGGAGCTCCGGGGCCCGAGAGCGAGTCGACCGCCTGGTGTCGGCCGGCGTACGCCGGTCCGCGGCCCTTGGCGCGCGAGCCGCTCACGTGGCCACTCGTCTGACGGTCGTTCACGCTCGAGTCGGAGCCAGCGCTCGGTACGCTCGGGTCTCCTGCGCCCGAGACGGGTCCAGCGACACCGCTCGTCGAGCCGCCACCGTTAGAGCCGGTCGACGGTGCGCCAGGACCGCTTGCGCCTCCAGCACTCGCGGAGCCGTTGGCTACGCCGCCCGGGCCCGAGGCGCCATTGGCGGCGTTACCGCCACCACCTGCGCCAACGTTGCCACCTGCGACTGTGCTCGTGGTGGGTACGCTGCCCGGTGCCACGACGCCGACCGACGGCGGAATGCCGCTGCCGTTACCTCCACCGGGAACGAGCTGGACACTCGGGTCCGCGGGGTCATACACTCCGCGATTGACCGACATGTCGAAGCCGTTCATGTTCCAACCGGCTGGTTGCAACATTCCGACCGGTGCACCACCGTATGCTTGAGGTAGAGGGTACATCTGCCAATGTCATCGACGATTGTGAGCCAACTACTCTCGCTCTCACGAGGTGAAGAGCGCCACGTACTTGTTGGTGATGGTGAACGCCCGCAGCTTGAGCCATGGCAGCCGAGTACTCGTCGATCGACGGCGGGATCTGTGACGGATCCACACCGTACGCAGAGGCAGCGTCGTAGACGAACGGCTGGTAGTGCGGCATCATGTGCATCTCGGGCGGCATGCCGGGATGCGGTTGCTGCTCGGTGCGAAAGGCGAACAACGAGTCGCTGTGGATCTCGAGTACCGGCGGCGCCGAGGTCGGACGATCGGGCACATCCTCGATGAGATTCTCCTCAAAGAGTTCGTCCTCTTGCGTCGGCGGAGCTACTGCCGGTGCAGTAGTGGTGGATGGTGGATTTTCGGGGCGTTGGGCCATCGTTGAGGTTGATGTTTTTGTAGATGTTGGTTGTCGACCGATGAATCAGTTGCCGAGGTCGAAAGAGAACGTAGTGGTGGTAGTGGTAGTAGTCAACACAAAGAGAAACTAGTAGCGACAATGACAAGGGAATATGAACGAGATATGAGGCACAGTGGTACAGCACGCAAAGTACAACAGTGTTTGGTGGAGAGCGCGAGAGAGGACGGCGGATGATGGGAGTAGTTGTTGTAGGAGAGGCTGAGTTACAAGGAGCACACGCACACACGCACACACGCACACGCACACGCACACACGATGTCGACGAGATCGATGACGATGATAAATTAGAAGAAGATATTCGTGGATGGTGGGTGGGTGGGTGGGTTGGCGGATGATGATACTACACAACGCCGAGGCGATCAACACTACAAGAACAACAACAACGACAACGACAAAGAAACAACAACAACGACGAGTATGACACGACTACGACCACCTGCGCTGGATAGAGTACGGAGGAGCTTGAGAAGAACAGGGGCCGGGTCGGGGTCGGTCTTATGGGTGTTGGTGGTTGTACACTACTTGACACAAAATACAAGCAGCGCCTCCGTCGATGATGGCGGCGGGGCGAGGGCGAGGGCGGGGGCGATGGCAGCGGGCAGGCCCCAGGTGATGGTAGTACAAGCTCGTATGTAGGTCGACGAACGTCGTGTGTAGTGTACAACTGAGAGCAGCGAGTGATGGTGAGCGAGAGCGAGAGCGAGAGGGGAGTGTAGCGCGTTCGATGGGATGGGAGAGGGATGGAGAGCGTACGAACAGCAAGCCACGCCCCAACCAAAGCCAGCAGCGAGTGCACGCGTGGCGGGGCTCAGTGCAGAACAAACGCCCGAGACAGAGGCACACGGAGAGAGGCGGAGGGGGAGGGAGCGAACACGAGAAGGAAGCGAGAGAGAGCGAGTGTGTAGTGGCAGAGGGAGGCTGGGTTGATGGGAGCAGCAAGAGAGCGCGACACGCACACACACGCAGCAACCACACACACACGTGCGGTGCGGCACTGAGGAGGAGGCGGAGAACAAAGAGACCACCGCTGGCTGAGCCTCCACACGCCAAAAACCTCTGCCTGGAAGAGGAGCCGAGAGAAGAGAGAACACTGCGAGAGAGGAGAGGAGACTTCTGTAAACCTTTGTGCGCTCCTCGTGTGCCTTAATCCGACTTCGTCAAATTCCCCAACTGAGATCGAATCCACAAATATCTCTCTTGAGAGATACCTACCTCTCTCACGCTCTTTATACTCGTACAAATCCACTCTAAGAATCCTATCGATCACATACTCTATGAATCCTCACTCCTATGATCAGAAACTCACTATTTGACACTCGAATCACCCGTGTAGATGATGGCAATGCCGGCGAATACGAACAGTGCACCGATCAAGGTCGAGAGCGAGATCGCGCGATGGAACACTACGACGCTGAAGAGCAGCACCCACAGCGGATACGCGGTCTCGATCACGCTCACGACCACGGCGTTGCCCTCTTGGATCGCCATCATGGTCAGCAGGTTGGCGAGCAGCTGTGCCACCAGCGTCGTGACGAACAGCCATCGCAACTCGGGCGACAGCAGCAGCTCGGCCGTGTCGTCGCTCAAGCGCGACCAGCCCAGCAGCGCGTTGGCTGCCAGCGACAAGGCCGAGCTCCAGAACAATACGGTCGATACGCTAACTCGTTCTAGCAACCTGCACCGTCATGCAGCGTGCAGTGAGGATCGTGGCACGCTTGTCGCCAACGATGCGATGCGATGCGCTCTCTCTATCACATACCGCTCACCGACGCTGTAATCGATGCCCCACAACAACGACGACACGAATGCCGTCACGAACCACCCTCGCATTGTGGCACGACGACGATAGCGGCTAACGAGCACGTCGATCTCAGCAACGGGGATGGGATGTGGCAGGTAGGGAGCAAAGAAGAGCAATGGCGACTTCAACGAGCGAGCGATAACCCGATCGATCGATGCGAATTGTACTCACTCACAGACCCGATCATCGTTGTGGATGGCCGATTGCAAGCCGTCAATGTATTTGGATTGAAGTACTGTTCTATGTACAAGTGTGTAGTGTGGTATTACTTTCTACAAGGTTGCGGCATGGCTTGGTAGCAGCAATTGTGTGATCTTGGTCCATGAGTCTACCAACGTCAGGTGTCGCGGGCCTCGTCTGCAGCACCATGATGTTGGTGTCCGTGAGTTCGTCACCCATCAAGCAATCTATGGGAGAGAGATGTACACGTGTTCAAGACGTACTTGGGCCTTGCATAAGGCTCCAATGTGCCGATGAACCAAAGCAGCTGTCGCATCCTGCCTGCAAGCAGAAGAGGTCTCATGGCATCGAGCACATCTTGGCGGTCATCGATAAACCTGTTCATCGTGAGTGAGTGAGTGATTGAGAGAAAAACCTGATCATCATCAATGAGAGAATGGTCAGAGGAGGCTCATGTACACTGTGATTCCGAGACGCTCGCAGATTCCTGCTTTCTCGGGTCGCTGTAAACACAAACGTAAATGAGAACCAACCAACCAACCAATCGATCGAGTACTTGAGTGGAAAAGACGACGAACCTTGAGGCAGAAGTGAGCATTGTCGACGAGCATGCCCGTGTGATCCCAGAAGCCCTTGTGTCCGAGCCATGCAAGAGACAAGGACTGCACCTTGGGGCCACACTTGCTGACGATGAAGACGTTCTCGGCGCCATAGTGCTCGACAAGCAGGCGAATGCTGTCGAATGCTCCTTCGACTGCGAGGTTCGAGGCGTAGTCGCGACCGAACGCCGTGTCTCCGTGAGCCTCTGGTGCCGAAGTGATGACCACGTTGCCGAGGTCGATGCCGATCTTGACGGGAAGCTCGTGGGAGGAGGTCTGAGCTGCATCGTCAAGCTCGCCGAGCTCGCCGATGGGACGATGGTAGGCGCGATCAAAGTGACCGCTTGGGCGAGGAGCGTGCTGCTGACGATCCTGAGCTCCACGGCGATGTTCTCGTTCGTTGTGACTATCCTGGCGGTGCCCGCGGTGCTCGCGAGGTGCATGGTGATGTCCTCGATCTTCGCGAGGTTCATGGCGATGGACGCGATCTTCGCGAGGTGCATGGTGATGTCCTCGATCTTCGCGAGGTTCATGGTGATGTCCTCGATCTTCCCGAGGTGCATGGTGATGTCCTCGATCTTCGCGAGGTTCACGGCGATGGACGCGATCTTCGCGAGGTGCGTGGTGATATCCTCGAGGTTCATGACGATGTCCTCGATCTTCGCGAGGTTCACGGTGATGCACGCGATCTTCGCGAGGTGCGTGGTGATGTCCTCGATCTTCGCGAGGTTCATGGTGATGTCCTCGATCTTCGCGAGGTTCATGGTGATGTCCTCGATCTTCGCGAGGTTCATGGTGATGTCCTCGATCTTCGCGAGGTTCATGGTGATGTCCTCGATCTTCGCGAGGTTCATGGTGATGTCCTCGATCTTCGCGAGGTTCATGGTGATGTCCTCGATCTTCGCGAGGTTCATGGTGATGTCCTCGATCTTCGCGAGGTTCATGGTGATGCTCTGATTCTTCCTGCGGTTCTCGATCAGGAACAGTGGCATCAGGTTCAGTTTGACGTGACATGTTGAGAGAGTGTGTGTGCGGTAGTGGGAGTGAGTGGGAGTGAGTGGGAGTGGGTGAGTGTGAAGACAAGGGAGGAGGAAGAGAATGAAGTGGTGCGTGCGACAGCGCAGCTTTTGAGAGCCTCGGCAGCGAGGAAGAACGACCGAAGGCGAAAAGCCGAAAAGCGTCAAAGTGCGACATCGCTGTTCCGTCTTCGCTCTCATTCGCTTCTTGTCCACTCGCTTGTCGCACCTCTCTCTCCCCTTCATTCCTTCCCTCGCATTCGCGTTTGGGTTGAGGACATTGCTGTAGGGGTGGTATCGTTGTTGGAGTGTGTTGTACTCTTTCCCATTTTTGTGGTTTCCGTTCCTCCGTCTTCTTCGTCTTTGAACTTCTCGTTGGGATGGCCGAACAAGCTGCCGAGCCTCAGCAGGTCGAGGATTTCTTCCGAACCAATGATGCGCCTGTTGGGTTGGATGGATATCGCGAGCGAGTGCGCGAGTTCGTGGCTTTCCATGTAGCCAACAATCGACGCATCGCACTAGTGAGTGTACGTACACCGGAGCACTCGCTCTCACAATTACCTGCCTACGATCTCTGACGATCGAGTAGTCTGGTGGCACGACGATTCCACTCGAGCGAAACACCGTGCGCTTCATCGATAACTTTAGCGGTGGCAATCGAGGTTCGTCGCATGAATCACACTAGCTGCCACAATGGTGGAGTCGATCGGACTCGAGATTGATTGATGCGATTCCATATCGACACAGGAGCGGCATCGACCGAGTACTTTATCGCCAAGGGCTATGCTGTCGTGTTTCTGCACCGCATCCACTCGCTGCTGCCGTACTCGCGCCGCTTCGCCGTGCAGCTGCACAAGGCCAACATCCTTGACTTCCTCACCGAGTGTCCGAGTACCGGGGAGGTGCATGTGATCAGCGAGTTTCAGGAGCACGTCAAGACCGCGCTGTTGAGCTACGAGAACGCCAAGCAAAACCGCATGCTGCTGTCGATTCCGTTCCTGAGCGTGCAGGACTACCTGTTCCTCCTGCGGGCCATCACTGTCGAGATGCAGGCCGCTGGCAAGTCGGCACTCATCTATGCCGCTGCCGCCGTGTCTGACTACTTTCTACCTCGCGAGCGCACTGTACGTGGAGGGCAGCAAGTGATGATGCAGCGAGCATTGCGCTGGTTTCTTGCTGATGCTTGGCGATCACTGCGTGCACAGGCTGAGCACAAGATCCAATCGAGCTCCGAGCCATTGAATATCCGTCTCGATCCAGTGCCCAAGATGTTGGGCGTACTGACGTCGGTATGGCTGCCTGAAGGATACGTCATCTCGTTCAAGCTCGAGACCGATCCTGCCTTGCTCGAGTACAAGGCCAAGCGAGCCTTGTCCAACTACGGCGTGCGCCTCGTGATTGGCAATCTGCTGTCGTCGTACCGCCACGAGGTGCACTACTATACGCACGAAGGCCACACGCCCATCTTGTTGCCGGGAGCCGGTGACATTGAGGAGCAGATGGTGGACGCCATCGTCGAGCGTCACACGCAGTTTGCAGAGGCACACTAGATCACTCGCGCGCATCGAGTACTCTCTCGAGCGCAATTGATCGTGTATCTCGCAGCGAACCGTATCGAATCGACGGCACTCATAGCAAACGGCCTATCTCGTTTTACATTGTACACAAGTCGCCCGAGTAGAGATGCACCATCGCATCACGTATCGAGCATCGATCGACATATACTCTCTTTCACACTCACACAGATACTCTACTACTGCGCTATCGATCCTGACGATCATCCTCCTTCACTACTCTCACTCACTCGCACTGAAATACAGAGCACAAACGCACAATCACAATCACAAGCAAATTGACTGCATACACGACATCACATCCTCATCGATCTATCCGCATCACCGTCGTCAGCTATTGGCCTCGGCAATGGCATCGAGATGCTCCCAGACGCGGCGCAGTAGTTGCTCGACGCCAGCGCCGCTGACGGACGAGGTCTTGATGAGGTCGTAGCCGAGCGCCACGATGTAGCCCTCGGCCTCGACGTCCATGGCCTGGCTCTCGGGCGTCGACGGGAGATCCTGCTTGGTCGAAACGAGCACCACACGGGCGTCGGGCACCATGGTCGGCATGTCCTCGAGCCACTTCTTGGCGCGCAGCCACGAGGCCTCGACGAACGGGCTGTACACTATCAACACAATGTCGGCGCCTCGGTAGTAGATTGGCGAGATGCTCTCGTATCGCTCTTGACCTGTGATCACCAACCATCATCGTCCCCGTCACGTGGTCAGCATTCAGGCGTAGGCGTGGTTGCATTGCGACACCGACGTCAGCATACCAGCGGTATCCTGTTTCACGAACGAACGAACGAACGAGCATCAGTGAGTCGAATACGCTTTCGGTGAGATGGCGGCCGCACATACCCACAGATAGGCCTTGTCGTGCTCATCATCACGGCGCTGCAGCGTTCCAAAGTTGGCGCCGACGGTGCTGATGTTCTCGGACGGCAGCGGCGCGTTCTGGAGCCGATGGAACAGGTAGGTCTTGCCGACATTCGAGGCGCCGAGCAACACGATCTTGCGCGGCCCGACGTTCGCCTTGGCGATCGGTATCCGCTCCGGCTCGTAGGAGCCCTCGAAGGGGTCTTGCGTCGAGCAGCAGCCGCAGCACTCCATGCGCCCTCCTCCTCCTCCTCCTCGATGGAGCACCACCACACGCACACACGAGCGAGCGACTGAGCGAGTGATCGATCGATCGATGGATCAAAGAGGAAGAGGACGAAGAAGAGTTGTTGTTGTTGGCTTGATCGCGATATCGCGATATGGCGAGGAATAGCGGAGATTCGCGATATCGCGAATCAGGCGAAGAACAGCGGAGGTTCGCGTTATGGCGATAGAGCGCTATTTGCTTGTTGCTCGCTTACCGCACGCATCTCCTCATCGAACACTGAGAGACACAGAGAGAGCGAGACTCTCTGCAGGTTTGGCTCGGGCTTGGACGGCGGGGCTTGGTTTGAGACGTAACCGAACCATTGGGAGGAGCGAGGTGAGAGTCGCAAGCGGGCCATCAGACGATGGGCAGCGGGCAGTCGTCGAACAGTGACGACGCCTCGACGTCGAGCCCCACGAGCAACACATCGAGCTCGAACTCGAGCTCTGGCTCTGCCTCTGGCTCTGCTGCTCACAAGGAGCCATCGGGCTTCTGGAGCAGTGTCACCAGTGGCTGGGGTTCCGACTCAGAAGAGCTATCGGCTGGGTGGTTGTGGCGTGAGGACGATGGCCGTGGCGAGGAGCTGCGCGCCTACGTCGACGACGATGACGACGACGACTCGGACCTCGAATCTGGCAGCG
>Ga0209935_1004381_pt1 | contig 13083 bp, 16 predicted proteins | sample ThiBio_1000_plan_2_FD_183958 | JGI IMG/M metagenome (GOLD analysis project Ga0209935, IMG submission 183958) | Wastewater bioreactor microbial communities from Cape Town, South Africa - Thiocy_cont_1000_plan (SPAdes) | ecosystem: Engineered > Bioreactor > Thiocyanate-remediating >... | reverse complement strand
GATGGATGGATGGATGGATGGATGGATGGATGGATGGATGGATGGATGGATGGATGGATGGATGGATGGATGGATGGATGGATGGATGGATGGATGGATGGATGGATGGATGGATGGATGGATCATGGATGGATGGATGAGTTGAGCGGGGTTGTTGCGTCGTCGCCTTCGCTGCTGCTGCTGCTGTCGTCGTTGTACGAGCCGTTTGCTCGATCCCCGCAGACGTACAAGCCACTGTAACTCTCTACTTGCTCCCGTATACGATAGGGTACGCGGCGGCGCTTCTTTAGGTCGTGCGTGGAGAGAGTGAGGGCGAGCGTGCGGCTGACAGCGCGCTTGCGTGCCGGCAGCCTCATGGACGCTGCAGCAGAAGACACCAAGACTGCCGTGACGGCATCGGGACCTCCTGGCGCGCACGAGTGGATCGAGCGAGTGCTGTACTCCGAGGAGGAGGTGCAGGAGCGGGTCCGAGCGCTGGCACAGCGCATCAACGTCGACCTGGCGGGCAAGAAGGTCGTGGTGGTCGTACGTATCAGAGCGGCTGCTCGTGGCGGTTGGTTGGGGTCGGCCTGGCTCACGCGCCTCTCTCCTGGCTGCACGTGTGCGTGTACGCATGCCTCGCGCTCGGCCGTGTGACGGTGCAGGGCGTGCTCAAAGGCGCCTTCATGTTCATGAGCGACCTCGTGCGCCATCTGACGATGGACCATCGCGTCGAGTTCATGGCCGTGTCGTCGTACGGCGATAGCACACACAGCGACTCGGTGCGCATCATCATGGACCTGCGCAAGGACATTGCCGACGAGCACGTCTTGATCGTCGAGGACATCATCGACAGCGGACGCACGCTGCACTTTCTGCAGAACCTGCTGAAGGCACGCAACCCGGCGTCGGTCTCGACGTGTGTCTTTATGAGCAAGAGCGACAACCGCAACTGGCAAGCGGTCGTCGAGTACCTCGGCTTCGAGGCCCCGAACCACTGGGTCGTGGGCTATGGGCTCGATTACGCCGAGCGCCTGCGCACGCTGCCGTACGTCGGCATCCTCAAGGAGGAGGTCTACTCGGGCAAGTAGACGGTCGCGCTCTCTCGCTCTCTCACTGAACGATCGTTTACGCAAGCAATCAATCGATCCATCTGTCTATCTCTACCTCCGCTGCGTGGTAATGTCGTATCGTAGAGAGCTAGAGACGGCACACACGTTGCTCATTCGCTGCGCCATTTCGAGAGCTGGCGCGCTAGAGAGATGATTGATTGAGCGAGAGGCGCGCACTTCGCAACCGCGATGAATCCGCGCGCACTCCCAACCGGCACGCTCCCAAGCCCAACGCGCCATGGCGTGCCACTCCCACTTCTCCTCACCCTCTCGCCCCTCCACACTGCTTGCCCCCGTCCGAGCATGGGTCCTTGGCCCCCCAGCTCCCAGTGCTTGAAGCCGGCCAAGCCATCAGCGTCATCAGGGCGGATCTCTGTCGCTCGAATCCATCAGGCAAAGACAAGCCTCGAAGCAACCTTAAAGGGTGAGCGGTAGTGAGCGTGAGGGGAGCCTTACAGCGGGTCTTTGTTATTTTCTCGTCGTCGGCCTCAGGAGCGAGGAGAGGCGCAGCACCAGCCATCGCGTCTCTGCGTCTCTCTGCGTCTCTCGCCCACTCGCTGCCTCTCGTTGTGATCGCCGTCGCGCTGCTGCTACTGCTGCCTCACTCTGTGGCGTGGCTGCTCTGCTCGCGTTCGTTTGATTCTATCTCTCTCTCGTACCTGCACGCACTCGCTTCACATATACACGCTTGCTCGTGTGTCGTGTGTCGTCGTGTGTGTGGTTGGAAGGAAGGAGGGCGAGGTCGTCGTTGTTGGCGTAGCGCCAAGCACCGCTGCAATCGCGCGCGCGATCGAGTGTGCGAGTGCGAGAGCGTGCGTGAGACTCTGCGCCTCTGCGTGAGTCCGTGACCAGTGTGCCAGCACCACCACTAGCAGCACTACCAATATGCCACTCCAGGTATGTCACCAGTCTACCGCTCGCACGACGTCGCCGGTCTCCGAGTTCTGACGGTTGCTGCCCTCGCTCGCTCTCGTTCCCGCGCTCGCGTCGTGTCGCTGCTGCTGCTGTCGCTGCCGCCACCTCTCGCCTCCCGCCATCGGTGCACTACAGCCGCCATTCACGGCCGTGTGCCTCGAGTCGTTCATCGCCGAGTCCGAGGAGGAGGTCACCGTGCACGAGGGCGATGTCGTCACGGTGCTGGCGTGCTTCGACGACGGCTGGTGGACGGTCCGAGTGCGCGGCGCCGAGGGCCTCTGCTCGGGCGACTTCCTCGACCCCATCGTGCCCGCCCCGGCTGCCAGCAAGCCTCCCGCCCCGGCACCCGTCGTCCCGCAGCAACAACTGCCACCACCGTCGCAGCCGGTGCCACAAGCCGTGCCCAAGCAATCGGCCGTGCTCAACAAGCCGTTCGCGCCGCCGCCGGTCTCGTCGCCGCCGCCGCCACCGAAAGAAGCCGCGCCCAAGGTGCCGGCGCCCGCACCCACGCCCACGGTGCCGGTGCCCGCGCCGCGACAGCTGCAGCAGCCCGTATCCTCGCTGCCATCGCCATCACCGCCGCCGCAGAATACCAAGCCGCAGGCTGCTCCACCGTCGCCTGCCGCGCCTCCGCCCGCCGACTCCAAGGGCTGGGCCAAGGTCGCCAAACCCGACGACGTCCCCGTGCGACGCAACACGCTCCTCTCGGGTCCCAAGGGCCCTGATCCCGGTGCTGGTGGATTCACCTCGGCTCCGGCGCCCGCCAAGGCTCCAGCTCCCACGCCAAGCACCTCCTCCTCCTCCTCCTCCTCCTCCTCCTCCTCCTCCTCTGGCACCACCACTGCCGTCGTCCCCAACTACAACCAACCAATCCGTCCAGTCAGCTTCTTGCGAAAGCAGCCAAATTCTGTGCGCCCGGTGCTGCAAGTCTGCCCTGAGGCTCTGGCCATCTTTGAGGAAGCCGTCGCGGAGGCCAAGATCAAAGAGGGATGCTCACTGTTGCCTGAAGAAGAGTACTGGGCTCGACGATGTCTCGAGGCTGCGCAGGTACTTGATGATCATCGCTCGTGGCCACTCACTCCTCCTACTACAACTCCTCTTGCTCACCTGTTATTGGCCCTCAATGTCGCAGATCGTGCATGCGCTCGCAGTGGCGCGATTCTACGTTTGCAAGCCTGGCGAGAACCGCTGGCGCTACACCGACATGAAAGGCTGCGTCGCTATCGTGTCCGAGTCGAATCTCGAGATGGTCTGCGCACACTACGTTCGACTCATCGATATGGAGGCCTTCAATCCCGTATGTTGTACTCGTCCTCGTCGTCCCTCTCCCCTCACTCGATTTGCCCCCATCTGATCGCTTTGCTTGGTCGGCCACAGAATCTGGCATATTTATTCAGCCAAGAGATGTATCCCAACATGCAATTTACCGCGCTGTCTCCGACGTTTTACACATTCGAGATGGACGAGGTATATCTCCGCCTTCCCGCTACTCGCTCGTTCGCTCGCTCACACATGAACCCCGTTGATCACTGGATGGATGTAGTTTGTGGCTGGATTGGACTTTGTACATGAATCCGAGGCTGCCGAAGTGAAGCGCGCCTTTGACTACTGCTCGCAAACCAAGGCTAAGACACTTATTACGGTATGCCACGAAATTGCGAGACCGAGCGCCACCGACTCGAAATCGACACTGACTTTCTCTCTCCTTCGTTGTGTGCGCTTCAGGATGAACATCAAGGACGCGAGCGTGCCGTACGGCTTCCAGGCGGCTGGACTCATGCCGACGAGACCAGGGGTCTCACTAAGGAGAAGCTCGAGCAGTACAAGACCGGCGGTATCATGGCTGGCACCGAGGTCAAGTGGGGCAAGAAGACGCCGCCTGTTGAGATCCTGGGCGCTCTCGGTGGCGGCGGCAAGGGCGCCGTGTCGGCTCCGCTCACCACTACCTCGAGTGCCAGTCCAACTCGGGCGAGTCTCACGGGTGGCAACGCGAGTGTCAGCGCACCTATGAACGTCAATCGCGGCAGTACGTGCACTCGATGATGCGTTCGCCATAACTACGCACCGCTCGCTCACCTTGACTTGCTCCGTTGCTTGGCTTCTTGTTTGCACCCAGAAATCCCATTGACCGCCGCTTACAAGACATCACAAACGCAAGACCAAATTTCGCGACCCGACCGCAGCAACACCACCACCCAGAAAGATGCCGGGAAAGAACGCAGTGGCACTCGTACTGAGCGCAGTTCCAGCAGCGTCGGTATCTTTAGGAAGAAGAAGTAACGCCTGCTCGCTTCCAAGCCAGTCCGCTCGGTCATGAGAGGCAGCAGAGTGCAATCACCCTGCTGCCATGTATTTGTGCGCAATGCCAATCTCTCCCTCTCTTTCTCTCTCTCTGTCTTTGTCTCTTGCAAGTGGTAACACCTCTCATCATTATTGATTTCTATGCATTCATCGTTGCCGTGGTCGTCGACGTCCCACTGTCAATCCATTCCTTTTGTATCACCATCGTTCGTACCCTCCATCTCCATCTTCCGCTTGCATCATTGTCAGCTGCTTGCCTCTCTCATTTCTATCTTTTTTGATTTCAACCATCCAAGCAAGGTAGATCAAGCCAGCACTAACAGTATCATCACCGCCACCCGTACTCGCAAGTTGTTGCAGTGCCTTCTTTTATTCGACACTAGCACCGACCACAAGCACGGTGTACATATAAAACACATAAAATCCTGCCATCGTGCCATCGCACTCACACTCCCTCTCGCCCCTCCCTCGCTATGTGCGCTCTAGCGAACGAATGAATGAACGATGCGTCAGTTGGATGCCGCAAACTATGAATGGCTACTTGTATTTCGTTGGCTACGTCAGGGAAGGTGGAGATAGCGCGCGGCGCGTGCCATCGGGCGCCACCTCTTTCTTGCGGCGCTGGTGCTCGCACAAAACTGTAACGCCATATCACGATGGCACTCGGCGCTTAACAGCTAACCATCGTGACCTCGAACGACAGCGTGGCGTTCGGCGGAATATCCGGGGGCGCACCAGCCGCACCATACGCTGCAACATCGAACCACGACGAGGAGATTAGTTGGCTCGCCCTTCTCTCTCTCTCACATACACACGTAACGAGAGCACTCTGAGACGTACCGAGGTGCGGCGGGATGGTCAAGACGCGAGTCTCACCGACGCGCATACCATCGACGCCAAGGTCCCAACCCTTGATGACCTGGCCAGTTCCCAAGCGGAACTTGAAGCCAGCTCCCTTATCGAAGACCTTCTTCGAGGCGGCAAGGCGGCCAATGTACTTGACGGTGACCTGCGGTAGATGATTGCGAATTGAATAAAAGCTGCATTACAAGAACTCGCGAGAGAGAGAGAGAGAGAGAGAGAGAGAGAGAGAGAGACGTACGGCCTTGCCAGCGCTGGCGCGGTTTCCTGAGCCAGGCTTGACAGTCTCAATCACGAGGCCGTTCTTGAGCTTTCGAGGGCCAAGCGGCGTGGCAGGGCTCTCGGCGGCCGCAGGAGTAGCGGCAGGCTTGGTCTGCGGCGTCTTGTCGCCAGCAGGCTTCTGCTGAGCAGGCTTGGCTTGCGGCGTCTTGTCGCCAGCAGGCTTCTGCTGAGCGGGCTTGGCTTGCGGCGTCTTGTCGCCAGCAGGCTTCTGCTGTTGGGCCTTCTTGGGGGCTTCGGCGGCAGGCGCATCGGCAACCTTGGCCTTCTTGGCCGGAGGAGCTTGCTGCGACTCAGCCGGGCGCTTCTGCGCACCCTTGCGGGCGGCGGCAGCGTCGGCGGCAAGGTGCTGGAGCTTGGCCAGATCGACCTCATCGCCCTCATCGCTCTCGTCGTCGTCCTCGTCGTCGTCATCCTCATCGTCCTCATCGCTCTCGTCGTCGTCCTCGTCGTCGTCGTCCTCTTCGCCGGGGAGGAACGAATCATCGTCATCGCTGCCATCGAGTAGATGCTTGGTGTCAGCGAGGCGTGGGCGGCGGTATGCACGAGCGTAGTGCTCTTCCTCACTATCATCCGAGCCCGAGCCCGAGCCCGAGGACGAATCCGAATCGTACTCTCCATACTCCTCGGGAGCCATATAGTAGCCCGCCAAGTGGATGACGGCGCTGCCGGTCGACGTGAAGACCACCTGGTCGTCGGCGTCGAACTGCAGGTCCAGCGAGACGTTCTCCTCGCGCTCGGCCGTCAGCACAGCAAGAGTCGCCTCCTCGAACTCGAACTCGAGGGTCTCCTCATCTTGACCGACAGGGTACTGCGCCTTGACGAAGCATCGTTCCTTGGGCTTGGCGCCGGCACCAAGCGTTGCCTACCAAGCCAAACCAGCCGGGTGCAGCGGCGTCAGCAAACGCAAGAGAAAGCGAAGAGAGAGAGCCGGAGCGCGATGCAGTACCTTGGTGATGCGGAGGTCGAGCGGGAGTTCGACAACGCACGGCTCGTTGGGCAAGATATCAGCCTCTGTAGAGCAGCAACCACGGCCAAGCAGCAGCAGCAGCAGCAGCAGCAGCAACCACGGCCAAGCAGCAGCAGCCACGCGACGACAGAGCGAAAGCAGCACTGGTTAGCGACGCATGAGGCGTACGTGCTGCATATGCTGCACACGGAACGAATAGGTACTCCAAAACATGGTGATCTCGAGTAGGCTGGTGAAACTAGAGGATGATGGGCGGCACAAGTCGTGGTACGGCAACGGGCGCTAGCAGGTACAGCGAGGTGCGAGGTGCGAGCGGCAGCAGGCGAGAAGCAGAAGAGACGGCGCCCGTGCTCTTGCACTGCTACAAACCACAACCAAAGCGCCTCTCCTTCCTTCCTTCGTTGCACTGCTCTCGCTGCGCGTTGCGTTGCTCTTGCTTTGCGCAGTTTGGAGCTTGGATCATCTCTTTGTCGTTGTGAGAGTGAGGAGAGATTGAAGTGGAAGAGATGGAAGACGATGCTCTTGATCGTGATGCTCGAATCAAGCTCTCGATCGGCACCAGGCAACAAGGCACTGCTGATGGCCTGTTCGACTGCCCTCGAGGTATGGCGTTCGACCATCATCGAGGTCTCTTGCTCGTTGTCGATTGCGGAAACAATCGAGTGCAAGTATTCTCGTGTGATGATGATGATGGCGGCTCGTTCGTGTCCAAGTTCGGCGAGGAAGGCGACGAACCAGGCCAGTTCTACCATCCTTATGGCATTGCGATCGATCACGATCATGATCGCATCCTCATCACTGATTGGTACAACCATCTAGTACAATCATGGTCATTGAGCGAGCAATCGTTCTTGTCGTGCATCGGCCATCATGGATCAGGAAGTATCAAGCTCAACTACCCTCAAGGCATTGCGATCGACAAGCATCATCATCGCATCGTCATCGCCGATACCGGCAACCATCGATTGGTGTTCTTGTCGTCGATCGATCTCTCGCTCTTGTTCGAGATCGGCAACAAGCGAGGATCTCAGCCTGGCGAGTTCAACCGCCCAGTGGACATTGCGATCGATGATGATCGACATCGAATCATCGTTTGTGATGCGGGCAATCATCGAGTGCAAGTATTGTCGTTGATCGATGGCTCGTTCTTGCTCGAGTTCGGCTCTCAAGGCAATCAACCATGCCAGCTCAACAATCCCCATGGATTGTGCATCGATAATCAAGGTCGAATCATCATCACTGACCACAACAACCATCGACTGCAATCATTCACTCACGAAGGCCATCACATCTCGTCCTTCGATTGTGGCTCCGAATATCCATTCGGAGTCGCGTTCGACGAGCATCGAGGTCTCATCGCCTTCTCGACAGGCCATCGAGTGCATGTGATTGGAGCCAATCAATGGCTTGCCGACACGTTCACATGGCGTCCAGATCGTCATCGATATGCACCATCATGGATGAAGCAAGCAGTGTCGACCATGACGATGATTCGATCGTTGGTCGATGAGTCGTCGGCGATGTCGATGATTCCGAACGAGCTGCTGTTCGAGATCTTCTCGCATCTTTGAGTCCATTCCAGATCGCATTGCGCCATGTGATCGATCTCGAACGACCACCACCACCAACAAGAAGAAGAAGAGCACGATGATGTGACGATATGATCTCCAGCATCTCCTCCTCATCCTCGTCATTCTCATCGTGCAGCACACTCACTCTCAATCAATCAATCAATCAATCACCAATGGTCATGATGAAGGAATGATTGATAAGTCGTGTGCAATCTTGAACGAGATATCAATCAAGGCCTCTCTCTCTCTCACAAATGCGTTGCTCAACATGAGTCTTGCTCTCTCACATCAATCATTGTATCAATCTCAATCAACTTCTCTTTCAAATACCAATACCAATACCAAATACCAAGACCAATACCAAGAGAAGAAGATTCAAGAATGATGATGAAGATCAAGAAGAGGCTCGTGTGAGTGAGTGAGTGGTTGGTTGAGGGAGGGAGGTGCTGTTCTTTGTTCCTTCATCGTTTGGTTCTTGTTGCTTCTTGTTGCTCGTTGCTTGCTTGCTTGCTTGGTGTCTCTCTCGTGTCTCGTGTGTGAGAGCTTCATTTCTTCATCTCTTTGGTTTGAGCAGTTTGGAGCTTGGATCATCTCTTTGTCTTTGTGAGAGAGAGATCGAAGTGGAAGAGATGGAAGACGATGCTCTTGATCGTGATGCTCGAATCAAGCTCTCGATAGGCGGCTGGTATCAAAGCAAGGCTGATGGCCTGTTCCACTATCCTCTTGGCTTGGGGTTCGACCATCATCGAGGTCTCTTGCTCGTCGTCGATTGCGGAAACAATCGAGTGCAAGTATTCTCGTGTGATGATGATGATGATGATGGCGGCTCGTTCGTGTCCAAGCTCGGCGAGGAAGGCAACCAACCAGGCCAGTTCAACTATCCAAATGGCATTGCGATCGATCACGATCATGATCGCATCCTCATCACTGATACCGACAATAATCGAGTACAATCATGGTCATTGGGCGAGCAATCGTTCTTGTCGTGCATCGGCAAGTATGGATCACGAGATCTCCACTTCTACTGTCCTCGAGGCATTGCGATCGACAAGCATCATCGTCGCATCGTCATCGTCGATACCGACAACCATCGATTGGTGTTCTTGTCGTCGATCGATCTCTCGCTCTTGTTCTCCATCGGCGAGCGAGGATCTCAACCCGGCGAGTTCTACTATCCATCGAGCATTGCGATCGATGATGATCGACATCGAATCATCGTCTCCGACACCGATAACAATCGAGTGCAAGTATTGTCGTCGATCGATGGCTCGTTCTTGCTCGAGTTCGGCTCGTACGGCGATCAGCCATGCCAGTTCAACAATCCCCGAGGATTGTGCATCGATAATCAAGGTCGAATCATCGTCGCCGACCACAACAACCATCGATTGCAATCGTTCACTCACGAAGGCCATCACATCTCATCCCTCGATTGTGCCCGTGAGAAGCCATGTGGAGTTGCATTCGACGAGCATCGAGGTCTCATCGCCTTCACGGCAGGCCATCGAGTGCATGTGATTGGAGCCAATCAATGGCTTGCCGACACGTTCACATGGCGACCAGATCGTCATCGATATGCACCATCATGGATGAAGCAAGCAGTGTCGACGATGACGATGATTCGATCGCTGGTCGATGAGTGCTCGGCGATGTCGATGATTCCGAACGAGCTGCTGTTCGAGATCTTCTCGCATCTTTGAGTCCATTCCAGATCGCATTGCGCCATGTGATCGATCTCGAACGACCACCACCAACAAGAAGAAGAAGAGCACGATGATGTGACGATAGTATCCTGCACCTCCTCGTCATCGTCATTCTCATCGTGCATCACACTCACTCACAATCAATCAATCAATCAATCAATCAATCAATCAATCAATCAATCAATCAATCAATCAATCAATCAATCAATCAATCAATCAATCAATCAATCAATCAATCAATCAATCAATCAAATCAATCATCCAATGGTCTTGATGAAGGAATGATTGATAAGTCGTGTGCAATCTTGAACGAGATATCAATCAAGGCCTCTCTCTCACAAATGCGTTGCTCAACATGAGTCTTGTTCTCTCTCTCATCAATGATTGTATCAATCTCAATCAACTTCTCTTTCCAAGACCAATACCAAGACCAAGAGAAGAAGATTGAAGAATGATGATGAAGATCAAGAAGAGGCTTGTGTGAGTGAGGGAGTGGTTGGTTGAGGGAGGGAGGTGCTGTTCTTTGTTCCTTCATCGATTGGTTCTTGTTCGTTGCTTGCTTGCTTGCTTGCTTGCTTGCTTAGTGTCTCTCTCGTGCCTCTCGTGTCTCGTGTGTGAGAGAGAGCTTCATTTCTTCATCTCCTTGGTTTGAGCAGTTTGGAGCTTGGATCATCTCTTTGTCGTTGTGAGAGAGAGAGAGAGAGAGAGAGAGAGAGATGGGAGGCGATGCTCTTGATCGTGATGCTCGAATCAAGCTCTCGATTGGCGGCTGGTATCAAAGCAAGGCTGATGGCCAGTTCTACTTCCCTCGAGGCTTGGCATTCGACCATCATCGAGGTCTCTTGCTCATCGTCGATTGCGGAAACAATCGAGTGCAAGTATTCTCGTGTGATGATGGTGATGATGATGGCGGCTCGTTCGTGTCCAAGCTCGGCGAGCAGGGCAACCGACCAGGCCAGTTCTACCGTCCTCATGGCATTGCGATCGATCACGATCATGATCGCATCCTCATCACTGATACCGCCAATCATCGAGTACAATCATGGTCATTGAGCGAGCAATCGTTCTTGTCGTGCATCGGCAAGTATGGATCACGAGATCTCGAGTTCAAGGGTCCTCAAGGCATTGCGATCGACAACCATCATCGTCGCATCGTCATCGCCGATACCCACAACAATCGATTGGTGTTCTTGTCGTCGATCGATCTCTCGTTTTTGTTCGAGATCGGCAACAAGCGAGGATCTCAGCCTGGCGAGTTTGATTATCCAACAGGCGTTGCGATCGATGATGATCGACATCGAATCATCGTCTCTGATACCGGCAATCATCGAGTGCAAGTATTGTCGTCGATCGATGGCTCGTTCTTGCTCGAGTTCGGCTCTCAAGGCAATCAACCATGCCAGTTCAACAATCCCCATGGATTGTGCATCGATAATCAAGGTCGAATCATCGTCGCCGACAGCCACAACAATCGATTGCAATCATTCACTCACGAAGGCCATCACATCTCATCCTTCGATTGTGGCTCCGAGACGCCATGGGCAGTCGCGTTCGACGAGCATCGAGGTCTCATCGCCTTCTCGGCAAGCAATCGAGTGCATGTGATTGGAGCCAATCAATGGCTTGCCGACACCAAGTTCGTTTGGCGACCAGATCTCCATCGATATGCACCATCATGGATGAAGCAAGCAGTGTCGACGATGACGATGATTCGATCGCTGGTCGATGAGAGCTCGGCGATGTCGATGATTCCGAACGAGCTGCTGTTCGAGATCTTCTCGCATCTTTGAGTCCATCCCAGATCGCATTGCGCCATGTGATCGATCTCGAAAGACCACCAGCACCACCAAGAAGAAGAGCACGATGATGTGACGATACTATCCTGCACCTCCTCTTCATCGTCATCATTCTCATCGTGCAGCACACTCACTCACTTCCAAGCAAGGGCCAATGGTCTTGATGAAGGAATGATTGATAAGTCGTGTGCAATCTTGAACGAGATATCAATCAAGGCCTCTCTCACTCACAAATGCGTTGCTCAATATGAGTCTTGTTCTCTCTCATCAATCATTGTATCAATCTCAATCAACTTCTCTTTCCAATACCAATTCCAAGACCGAGAGAAGAAGATTCAAGAATGATGAAGATCAAGAAGAGGCTCGTGTGAGTGAGGGAGTGGTTGGTTGAGGGAGGGAGGTGCTGTTCTTTGTTCCTTCATCGATTGGTTCTTGTTGCTTCTTGTTGCTCGTTGCTTGCTTGGTGTCTCTCTCGTGCCTCTCGTGTCTCGTGTCTCGTGTGAGAGAGAGCTTCATTTCTTCATCTCCTTGGTTTGAGCAGTTTGGAGCTTGGATCATCTCTTTGTCGTTGTGTGAGAGAGAGAGATCGAAGTGGAAGAGATGGGATACGCTACTCTGGCTCTTGATGCTCGAATCAAGCTCTCGATAGGCGGCTCGTATCAAAGCGATACTGACGGCACGTTCTACTGCCCTCGAGGTTTGACGTTCGACCATCATCGAGGTCTCTTGCTCGTTGTCGATTGCGGAAACAATCGAGTGCAAGTATTCTCGTGTGATGATGATGATGATGATGGCGGCTCGTTCGTGTCCAAGCTCGGCGAGAGGGGCAACCAACCAGGCCAGCTCTACCATCCCGATGGAATTGCGATCGATCACGATCATGATCGCATCCTCATCACTGATACCGGCAACAATCGGGTGCAATCATGGTCATTGAGCGAGCAATCGTTCTTGTCGTGCATTGGCAAGTTTGGTGCAGGAGATCTCGAGTTCGAGTATCCTCGAGGCATTGCGATCGACAAGCATCATCGTCGCATCGTCATCGCCGATACCCACAACAATCGATTGGTGTTCTTGTCGTCGATCGATCTCTCGTTCTTGTTCTCCATCGGCGAGCGAGGATCTCGACCCGGCGAGTTCTACTATCCAATGGGCATTGCGATCGACGATGATCGACATCGAATCATCGTCTGTGATGCCAACAATCATCGAGTGCAAGTATTGTCGTCGATCGATGGCTCGTTCTTGCTCGAGTTCGGCTCTCAAGGCAATCAACCATGCCAGTTCAACAATCCCCATGGATTGTGCATCGATAATCAAGGTCGAATCATCGTCGCCGACACCAACAACAATCGATTGCAATCATTCACTCACGAAGGCCATCACATCTCATCCTTCGATTGTGCCCGTGAGAGGCCATGGGGAGTCGCGTTCGACGAGCATCGAGGTCTCATCGCCTTCACGGCAGGCAATCGAGTGCATGTGATTGGAGCCAATCAATGGCTTGCCGACACCAAGTTCGTTTGGCGTCCAGATCGTCATCGATATGCACCATCATGGATGAAGCAAGCAGTGTCGACGATGACGATGATTCGATCG
>Ga0209935_1004379_pt1 | contig 13096 bp, 13 predicted proteins | sample ThiBio_1000_plan_2_FD_183958 | JGI IMG/M metagenome (GOLD analysis project Ga0209935, IMG submission 183958) | Wastewater bioreactor microbial communities from Cape Town, South Africa - Thiocy_cont_1000_plan (SPAdes) | ecosystem: Engineered > Bioreactor > Thiocyanate-remediating >... | reverse complement strand
CAATCAATCAATCAATCAATCAATCAATCAATCAATCAATCAATCAATCAATCAATCAATCAATCAATCAATCAATCAATCAATCAATCAATCAATCAATCAATCAATCAACCAATCAATCAATCAACCAATCAATCAATCAATCAATCAATCAATCAATCAATCAATCAATCAATCAATCAATCAACCAACCAATCAATCAATCAATCAATCAATCAATCAATCAATCAATCAATCAATCAATTAATCAACCAATCGTTTGATCGCGTACCAGCACGCTGAGGAGAATCACGGTGCGCAATCTGAGTCGTTTCTTTCGCGAATCGTCGGCGATATCTAACGTATTTGGTGGCAGCGCGTGAGCGAATCATCAAGCTGCCGGGGCGTGGTGGCACGACGGTACGACGTACACAACTCCCGCTCAAACAGCATGTCGATGTGGCTGCTGAACGTGAACAAGCAGCTCACGTACACCGTGAGGACCGACAGCTGCGTCCAGATGAACGGCAGCGTGTTGATGTTGGTGCTGTTGTACACCAAAGCTACGTCGTACTCAATAGATATCAACCATCGATCCAGCCGTCAACGAGCGGTCCCCGGCTGATCTTGATTGCCGTACCTCCGGTGAGCACATTGACGATGGGAATCAAGAGTACCAAGCAGATCAGCAGCCGCTGCACCAGAGCCGCGATCTTCCATCCGAGATGTCTATCGGTTCGCACGCCGATCGGATATCGAATGCCGTAGAATGCCAGCACGAGCGACAGCAGCAAGAAGGCCCTGATGCCGCGCTGTAGCGGTAGCTTCCACGACGCCATCAGTCGATCGTGCTCGACCATCGGCGCGTGTTCTTGGTCGTTGATCTGGCCGTCGATGCCTTCGAGCGGTGCACGAGAGCCCACGAGCAATCGGCTGTCGATCGTGTCCTCTCGATGCTCGGTGACGGCCCTCAGCGGCGTGGTGGCCATGTCCGATTCGTCGTGGTGATGGTGGCCGTGGTGGCCGCTGTCGTCCGTGCGATCGGAGCCACTCTTGGTTGCGCGAGCTGCTCGCTTGCGCGCCGCCACCACGGCCGCGATCGCCATCACGATGAACAACAAGGTGGCAGCGAAGGCGCTCACCACCACCATCATCATGCCGAACGACAGGAAGGTTTGATAGGCATCGTCTGTGTTGACCATTGTGATCGACTGCACCGAGAGAGGCGCGTGAGGTGCGTGAGGTGAGCGAGTGAGTGAGAAGTAAGAACAGCAACCACGCGACATTCATTTTCGATCAATCGACCGATCGAACTATCTCGCTCAAATATCAACATCATCAACATCAACAGATCCACAATTCAGCGTCCCCTACTACTCACAACACGAGGGGGAACCCTCACACTCGTTACGAGGTGAGGAGCTTGACGACCGCGTGTTGACTGAAGCCAATCAGCGTCAACAGCAGCGGGATGGCGGTCGTGGTGACAGTGGTCATGGTGAGCCGCACTCCCAGCACCGCCACCGTGAGCGAGTTGCGTTCCATGTGATTGAGGAGCACCAACAACCTGCGACATCGACGAAAGTCTCTCGTCAGCCACCATATTGGCCGATGGCTAGCGAACTCGCATGACGTACTGTGCTGCATCGCCTTGAATCTGCGATGGGGACAGGCGCAGTATCTGGTTGATGAGGTTCGTGTGGCTGCGGTCTAACGCCGCCGCCTCGAGCATGACGTAGAACCACAGGCCGAGCATCAATAATGCCTCGAGTATCATGGTCGAGGTATGCTGCGGGTTGTTTCCGAACAGTTCGAGGATCACGAGGAAGATCATACACGCGACGAACAGCGTGTAGAGCATCATCGGCCAGCGCATCACGAGCGCCGTCTTCGAGACCGACTCCTTGCGTGCCGTGTGCAGTTGATACATCTTCTTGATATGGAGCTTCTGCGGAGTCACGGCAGCGGCACTGCAGCCATCCATGAGCGTGTCAGTCTCAGTGTCAGTCTCAGCCCTCTCTCTGATTCTCTCCTTCATCGTACTGCACTCGGCTCAACATATCGGCCACATCATATCTGCCACACACGAAGCATATTCAAGTTGTGTGAGGCTGAGATCGCCTCGATTCGATCGCACTCATTCATCTGCTCTGGTGACTGCCGTACCGATGCATCGAGAGGCACAGACCCAGCCAACCGAATACGGCCACGAGCGAACCAGCGTAGAGCAGATACACGATATCGATCGCGAGCAGCATGATGGTCTTGGCATTCCAGACCCAGCCGCCCGCTGAGATACCGTTCCAAACACCCAACGCAATCACGATCGAGTAGTTTACGAGCTGTAGACGATCGATGTGAGAGTGATGAATGCAGCAGGCCTTCAGGGGGTTGCTGCAGCTCACTCCATACCAAACCAATGACCATCCAGCGAGTACGAGAGACCAGCCGCTGCCTGCGGTCGGCATCCTTGAGCTCTGCATATCACGGGCCGTGTCAGGACACGAGACACGCGGAGGAGCGATTGCCAGTCACGAGCGCTCGATTCGTACGCAGCTCGCGCTCGAACAAGGAATCAATGTGCCACGAGAAGCACTTGAGACACAGGCAGTACATGCAGAGCACCGCCACTTGTGACCAGAAGAATGGCAGTGCTTGCACGGGGAACGACGATCGCATGATCACTGTGGCGCACACGAGAGAGATAGAGGCAGGCGTGCATGCCGAGCGTCAGATACGACGACGGTGATGCTGATGAGGTGCCAGCCAGCGGCTCCTGAATGCACGAACGAACCTCCGATCGCGAGGTTCCAGATCGGTACGGCGAGTACCGTGATGATCATGGTGCGTTGTACGATGACGGCCATGCGCCAGAAGCGAGTCAACGGCTGCACTCCGATCGGGAAGCGCAGGCCGAAGAAGGCCAGCACCAGCGACAGCACGAAGAAGCCCGTGATGCCACGTCGCAGTGGCAGTCGTATCTCATCGAGACCTGTGGCATCCGCTGCGACGGTAGCTACCGCCTCGAACGACGAACTCGAGAGTTGCATGTCGCTGATGGTGTCCGTGGCCATGAGAGCCCCGAGATCGAGCTCGTCGGGCGAGCCATTCACCAGGAGACCCGAGCACTCACCCAACGCATCGCTCGTCGTAGGAGGAGGCCGCAATCGCTTCATCGATTGGACCGACGGCTGTTGGTCTAGCTGCTGGGACTCCATAAAGTCACTACTGACGATGGGTTTGGTATCGGTGGAGGAGCTCGAGCTCGAGCGAGCGAGGGCGCGAGCTGTCGTGATGGCAGTGTAGGCCATCGTGGCGTAGATCATGGCCGCCACGAGCCCACACGCTACCGACACCAGCGTCGATATCAATGCCACCATCTCGTAGGGTGTGTACGAGACAGCCATCACGAGCGAATGTGGTATGAGAGAGAGAGAGAGAGAGAGAGATGGATGCAGTAGAGGGCAGCTGAGCGAATGAGTGTCGTTGTATTGGTGCGTGTGGATAATGATACTGATACTGCGAGATACGTGGAACACACGAGACCAGGGCCTCTAGGATGGCTTAGAACTCTGGTTGATGGTGCAGGAGGAGCGTCAGTCGTGAGCGATCGGGGGCGCGTGAGAGAGAGAGAGCGCAAGCATACCATGCTGGAGGCGGTTGTGTCGCTCGCGGTAGGCTCGCGTGAACGGCGCCAAGGCAGCCAGACCCAAACCTGCGCGATGCTCCGGGAGTCAGTGGCAGCTTGGTTGTATCTCTTGATATTGATGATAGTAGCCATCTATCTATCTCTTGAGATTGATGATAGTAGCCATCTATCTATCTCTTGATATTGATGATTGTAGCCATCAATCTATCTCTTGATATTAGAAGCTATCTAGCTATCAATCTATCTATCTCTTGATATTGCTGATTGTAGCTATCTATCAAGCTATCTCTTGATATTGATGATAGTAGCCATCTATCTATCTCTTGATATTGATGATAGTAGCCATCTATCTATCTCTTGATATTAGAAGCTATCTAGCTATCAATCTATCTATCTCTTGATATTGCTGATTGTAGCTATCTATCAATCTATCTCTTGATATTGATGATAGTAGCCATCTATCTATCTCTTGATATTGATGATAGTAGCCATCTATCTATCTCTTGATATTGATGATAGTTGCCATCTATCTATCTCTTGATATTGATGATTGTAGCCATCAATCTATCTCTTGATATTGATGATAGTAGCCATCTATCTATCTCTTGATATTGATGATAGTAGCTATCTATCTATCTCTTGATATTGATGATAGTAGCTATCTATCTATCTCTTGATATTGATGATAGTAGCTATCTATCTATCTCTTGATATTGATGATAGTAGCTATCTATCAATCTATCTCTTGATATTGATGATAGTAGCAGTCTATCAATCTATCTCTTGATATTAGAAGCTATCTAGCTATCTCTTGATATTGATGATAGTAGCTATCAATCTATCCCTTGATATTGATGATAGTAACTATCAATCTATCTCTTGATATTGATGATAGTAGCTATCAATCTATCTCTTGATATTGATGATAGTAACTATCAATCTATCTCTTGATATTGATGATAGTAGCTATCTATCTATCTCTTGATATTGATGATAGTAGCTATCTATCTATCTCTTGATATTGATGATAGTAGCTATCTATCTATCTCTTGATATTGATGATAGTAGCTATCAATCTACCTCTTGATATTGATGATAGTAGCTATCTATCTATCTCTTGATATTGATAGAAGCTATCTATCTTGCGTATCGTGTGGCGTACCGAGTCCACCGAGGATGCACGAGAGCACAACGGCAGGCTCCCGCTCCGTCGAGACGCGCAGATAATACGGAATGTATCGCCAGCCACTCGGGATCATTGTGAATCCAATATAAAGACAGGGAGGTGTTCGAGATGGTGCGTGACGTGGGAGCACAAGTGTGGCGTGGCTCGATTGGATTGGATTGGATTGGATCGAGCGATCGAGGTGTGCGAGAGCGAGGGAGGAGAAGCAACTGCTGAGGGGAGATGGTGTGGTGGGAGAGGTTTCGGTTGCTGAGGAGGGTACGGGAAGTGTTGAGAGGAGGAGCGTACTCGAGGTGGGTTTTGAGTTTGTGGTGGAGTAGGGAAATCGGGCTCAGTTGTTTGTTTGCTCGCTCGCTGCTACATCATCACCCGACCGATCATATCATATCATATCATATCTTGTTGCTATTGGCTCTCGCTTGTCTGATCTGCCTCTCTCGAATACTCGATTACTCGTGTGATTTTCTTGCCCAATCCAATCCAAACCAATCCAAACCAAACCAAACACGCGCGAGATGGCAACAAGAGATCGCCATCGACGTGGCGACAATCGACTGATGATGCTGCTGCTGCTTCCGATGTGGATGGTGCTCACGAGCATGCTCGTGGTGCGTGTATCTTGTGCTGGAGTACAAGGATACGATCACGACGAGATCGTGCCAGTGTTGGTCAATACCGTGGGCCCGATCTCGAATCCATCCGAGACCTACGAGTTCATGAGTCTGCCATTCTGTCCCGACTCGGATGGCATCGTCGAGCAGAAGCCACAGACTCTCGGCGAGACCATCAAGGGCGATCGTCAGATCTACTCACTCTACGAGATCAATTTTGCGAGTATGTGAGACTGAGAGAACGAGCTCGAGATCTCATTTTCTCAAGAGCGAGAGCTGATTGATTGATGGCTTGATTGATGGATGGCAGGATCATCCGAGTATGAGATGCTGTGCTCGAGGCCATTGAGTGCCGCCGACATCTTTGTGTTCAAGAATGCGATCGAGCACACGTACTACTACTCGATGCTCATCGGTACGTCGCTCAAGCAGGACCTATCCAATGCCGTCTGCGGTGTGGCCTCTCCACCCAACGACCAACTCCCACCCTACTCTCGCATTCCCACCCTTGGCACAGATGGCTTGACGCTGAACGGATTCGTCGGCGTTCTCGATCCGTACGACACGGACGAGCAAGGCAACGCGCTCCTGGGTCACTTCCTCTTCACGCACCTGCACTTTACGCTGCTGTACAACGGGCGCCACATCATCCACGCCAACCTGACGGCCGACAGCGAATACCTCGTGAACCTCGACACGATCGACGAGAACGACACCGTCACCTTCTCGTACAGCGTCGAGTGGATCGAGACCGAGATTGCCTTCAAGGATCGATCGAAGCTTGCCGCGCGTCCGCTCACGGGCGACGAGCTCGAGATTCACTGGCTCTCGATCATGAACTCGCTCGTGTTGGTGTTGCTGCTCACGGCCTTTGTGGCGTTGATTCTCTCGCGTGTGCTCTCGAACGATTATTCGCGTTACTCGAAACAGGATCTAGAAGCTGATGGTATGTATGAGTGATCTCGAGACTGAAAGTGGCTTCCTTGTTCTAATCGATCGATCGATTGATTCGATTGATTCGATTGATTCGACAGCGGAGCAAGAGGATTACGGTTGGAAGCTGGTGCACGCTGATGTATTCCGCTTCCCGGACCACAAGGTACGCGAGAGAGAGAGAGCAAGCGGCATGGTAGACGCTGCAGCCTTGTCGGTGGTTCGGCCATTGCTGAATCACTCGAGTGTCCGGCACTGCAGAATCTGTTCTGCGCCAGTATCGGTGCTGGAGCGCAGTTGCTCGCTGTAGCGACCTCGATCCTTGGCCTCTCGACCATTGGAGTGCTGTACACACCAGGCGAAGAGAATGGCTCGGGCTACACGGCGGCCATCGCTCTCTACGCCTTGACAAGCGGTACGCTGACACTAGCTCGCTCCCTCGCTCGATCGATTGATTGAATACTTGCAGAGGAGCTGACATGTGCATTGGTGGCATAGCGATCGGTGGCGGCGTGTCGAGCGGCTTCTACAAGAAGCTCGAGGGCGACCGATGGGCCGTGAACATTGTCATGAGCAACATGTTGTTCGCGCTGCCGGTGGCTCTCGTGACGCTCTCGTCCAACTTCTTTGGCGTCTACTACCACACCACGTCGACGCTACCGTTGCTCACCATCCTGCAGCTGCTTGCCATTTGGATCTTTAGTACGTTGGCGTCAATGCCAGTAGTTCGCTCCGACCTCTCTCTCTCTCTCTCTCTCTCTCTCTCTCTCTGACTTGCTGTAGTTTCGTTCCCGTTGAGTGTGATTGGTGGAATTGCTGGCCGTCGTATCGCTGGCCCATTCGAAGCGCCAGTGCGCACCAAGAAGATCCCTCGCGAGATTCCGTCAGTGCCGTTGTACGTGCCCGCTCTCTCTCTCTCTCATCTCGTAGCTCACTACTCTTCCTTGTTTGTTATGCCAATGTAGCTACCGAGGTGCGGCCTTCCACCTGCTCGTGGGAGGCCTGCTGCCCTTCAGCGCCATCTACATTGAGCTGTACTACATCTACGAGGCCGTGTGGGGCTACGCAACCTACACGCTCTACGGCATCCTGTTCATCGTCTTCATCATCCTGCTGCTAGTGACGGCGTGCATGAACATTGCGCTCACCTACTTTCAGCTGTCGATCGAGGACTACCGCTGGTGGTGGCGCTCGTTCCTGAGTGGCAGCATGACGGGCATCTTCATGTTCGCGTACTCGGTCTTCTACTGGTACTACTCGGACATGTCGGGCGTGCTGCAGTACGTCAAGTACTTTGCATACGTTTCGCTCTCGTGCTACCTCTTCTGCGTCATGCTCGGCACCGTAAGCTTCTACACGTCGCTGCTCTTTGTGCGTCATATCTACAAGAACCTCAAGTGCGACTGAGCCATCCGTACATTATTAACGAAGTCCTGATCTCCTCCTCCTCTCATCTTCCCCTATCTCGTTGTTGGCCATAAACTTCATTATCGTCAAGCCATTCGTGATGCTACCATCCATCAATCCATCCATCCATCCAAGCCAACCTACTTGATTCGCATCTTGCGCTCACCTTGACTGTCGAGACGTGCCTCCTTCTCCTTGTCGTTGCTGTCGTTGCTGTTGCTGCCCGTGCAAACCGAGCAGTTCGGTGCGGGAATGCTCTTGACGAGAGAGTATCCACTCAACACGGGACAAGCGGTGTCTTTCTCACAGAGGCTGAACGTCACTGGTCCGTTCGAGTACGTGCAGCACAGAATACTCACTGTTCAACCCAAACCAAACCAAACCAAACCAAACATCATCACATCAATATCGCGCATTCTTGTCGTTCAACCAGAGTGGTGTGTGTTCGTTCGTTGGATGTCTTGCATGCCAGTATTGTGCGCGCGCGCGTGCAGTGGTTGATGAAGATCGCGACATGATTGATTGGTTGCAATGGCGATGGAGCAAGAGCATCGACCGACATACCGCATGGAGCACACGCTCCGTTTCCGACTGGAGGAGCGTCGCACCAGGTCGGCAGTGGGCATGCCTGTCATTCGTGTTTCAAGCGTTGGTCTTTCGGTCTGGAGATGATGTGGATTGATGAATCTGTGTGAGGTTGAGAAGAGCAGATTGATGGTCGTACGAATGAGTTGTTGCGAAGATCCGGTGACGGAATGTTGGGGTTGGTTTGCAAGAACGGCGGGAGCGGTGAGGTCAATTGGTTGTTGTCGAGGTATCTGAGAGGGAGAGAGAGAGAGAGAGAGTGAGTGAGAGAGAGTGAGGAGAGGGAGAATATCAGTCAACGACCGTGATTGTGATTAGTTGGATCACTTGTTGAGCGAATTGAGCGTACAAGCTCCGAAGATTCACGAGAGAGCCAATCGATGATGGAATGGTGCCGCTCAATCGATTGTACTGGAGCTCCCTGTTCAATGAGATGGTGATGATCATCAAGTATCGAGAGAGAGAGAGAGAGAGAGAGAGCGTGAGAATCGATTGATTGATTGAGATGATTGATGGTGATTGATTGGAGAACGAGTATTTGTGAGTGTCATGTGTTGGATTGAGCGTACAGGTAAAGAAGATTCTTGAAAGAGCCAATCGATGATGGAATGGTGCCGCTCAGTTGATTGACGGCGAGTAACCTGTTCAATGAGATGGTGATGATCATCAAGTATCGAGTGAGAGAGAGAGAGAATGAGTATCGACTGATGATTGATTGATTGATTGATTGATTGATTGATTGATTGATTGATTGATTGATTGATTGGAGAACGAGTGTTTGTGAGTGTCATGTGTTGGATTGAGCGTACAAGTACGAGAGATTCACGAGAGAGCCAATCGATGATGGAATGGTGCCGCTCAGTTGATTGTTGTAGAGGTCCCTGTTCAATGTGTGATGGTGATGATCATCAAGTATCGAGAGAGAGAGAGAGAGTGAGTATCGACTGATGATTGATGATTGATGATTGATTGATTGGAGAACGAGTGTTTGTGAGTGTCATGTGTTGGATTGAGCGTACAAGTCATAAAGATTCACGAGAGAGCCAATCGATGATGGAATGGTGCCATTCAGTTGATTAGAGTAGAGGCGCCTGTTCAACGTGTGATGATGATCATCATCAAGTATCGAGAGAGAGTGAGAGAGAGTGAGTATCGACTGATGATTGATGATTGATTGATGATGGTGATTGATTGGAGAATGAGTATTTGTGAGTGTCATGTGTTGGATTGAGCGTACAAGTACGAGAGATTCACGAGAGACCCAATCGATGATGGAATGGTGCCGCTCAGTTGATTGGTATCGAGATCTCTGTTCAATGTGATGGTGATGATCATCAAGTATCGAGAGAGAGACAGAGAGTGAGTATCGATTGATTGATTGATTGATTGATTGATTGATTGATTGATTGATTGATTGATTGATTGATTGATTGATTGATTGATTGATTGATTGATTGATTGATTGATTGAAGTTGGTGATTGATTGGAGAATGAGTATTTGTGAGTGTCATGTGTTGGATTGAGCGTACAAGTACGAGAGATTCACGAGAGAGCCAATCGATGATGGAATGGTGCCGTTCAGTTGATTGAGGGAGAGGCCTCTGTTCAATGTGATGGTGATGATCATCAAGTATCGAGAGAGAGTGAGAGAGTGAGTATCGATTGATTGATTGAGATGATTGATGATGGCGATTGATTGGAGAATGAGTGTTTGTGAGTGTCATGTGTTGGATTGAGCGTACAACTCCTCGAGATTCTTGAGAGAGGCAATCGATGATGGAATGGAGCCGCTCAGGAAATTGCCGTTGAGGTACCTGTTCAATGTGGTGATGATGATCATCAAGGAGAGAGAGAGAGAGAGAGAGAGAGAGAGAGTATCGATTGATTGATTGATTGATTGATTGATTGATTGATTGATTGATTGATTGATTGGTTGGTTGGTTGGTTGATTGATTGATTGGTTGGTTGGTTGATTGATGGCGATTGATGTTGATTGATTGATTGATTGATTGATTGATTGGTTGGTTGGTTGGTTGGTTGGTTGATTGATTGATTGATTGAGACGGTTGATGTTGGTGGTGATTGGTTGGTGGATTGGAGGTCTCAACCAACGAGCAACGTACAGGAGAGTGACAGTGTCGTTCGAGCAGTAAACACCATACCACTTCTGGCTGCAAGGATCGCCATTGAGCCAGTTGGCGTTGTTGAGCCACTTGGCGCCATTGGTGGCCGTGTAAAGGTCCACGAGAGCTTGTCCTGCCAGCGAGATTGGTGCATCAGTACCGCTCCGACGCACGAGAGCTTGCTGCGCTGGCCCCTCAACCGAGCCACTCGCGCGCAGCCTGCCGAGCCGCGTACGTTGCGCTGATGGTACGTTCGCACACGCTGCCAGCGCCGCAAAGATCCAAAGAGCTCCCAGTACCGCTGTTGCAGCGGCACGCCAAGGAAGAGGAGCAATGGGTCGTGTGCGTGGCGGATGCGAGGTCATGGTTGGGCCCGCACACACGCACACAGACAGACGCAGAGAGACGCGGGGAGGAGGAGCGTGAGCACGAGCAGGCAAGCGAACAACAACCCAACAACAAGAGCTGCCTCACCTCTCGGACTCTCTCAACCAACCCAATCAACCTCGCTGCCTCTCGATCTCTCTCTGGACCTCAGTGGATCCTTGACTTGACTCGATGATGTGTATTTGTGATGTTGTTGTTGTGAGAGATGATGATCAAGGACGCCTTGTTGATATTGAGTGCGCCGCTCCATCCATCCATCCATCCAAGCCAACCTACTTGATTCGCATCTTGCGCTCACCTTGACTGTCGAGATGTGCCTCCTTCTCCTTGTTGTTGCTGTTGTTGCCCGTGCAAACCGAGCAGTTCGGTGTGGGAATGCTCTTGACGAGCGGGTATCCACTCAACACGGGACAAGCGGTGTCCTTCTCACAGAGGCTGAACGTCACTGGTCCGTTCGAGTACGTGCAGCACAGAATACTCACTGTTCAACCCAAACCAAACCAAACATCATCACATCATTGCATCAATGTCGCGCATTCTTGTCGTTCAACCATAGTGGTGTGTGTTCGTTCGTTGGTTGTCTTGCATGCCAGTAGTGTGTGCAGTGTGTGTGTGTGTGCAGTGGTTGATGAAGATCGCGACATGATTGATTGGCTGCAATGGCGATGGAGCAAGAGCATCGACCGACATACCGCATGGAGCACACGCTCCGTTTCCGACTGGAGGAGCATCGCACCAGGTCGGCAGTGGGCATGCCTGTCATTCGTGTTTCAAGCGTTGGTCTCTCGGTCTGGAGATGATGTGGATTGATGAATCTGCGTGAGGTTGAGAAGAGCAGATTGATGGTCGTACGAATGAGTTGTTGCGAAGATCCGGTGACGAAATGTTGGGGTTGGTTTGCAAGAACGGCGGGAGCGGTGAGGTCAATTGGTTGTTGTCGAGGTATCTGATAGACAGAGGGAGAGCGAGAGAGAGAGGGAGGGAGAGAGTATCAGTCAAACAACCTTGAGTGTGATGAGTTGGATCACTTGCTGAGCGGATTGAACGTACAAGCCCTGGAGTTTCACGAGAGAGCCAATCGATGATGGAATGGTGCCGCTCAGTTGATTGACGGAGAGGCGCCTGTTCAACGTGATGGTGATGATCATCAAGTATCGAGTGAGAGAGTGAGTATCGATTGATTGATCGATTGATGATGATTGATGATTGAGGTAATTGATTGGAGAATGAGTGTTTGTGAGTGTCATGTGTTGGATTGAGCGTACAAGTAAAGAAGTTTCACGAGAGAGCCAATCGATGATGGAATGGTGCCGTTCACTTGATTGAAGGAGAGGTCTCTGTTCAATGTGATGGTGATGATCATCAAGTATCGAGTGAGAGAGAGAGAGAGAGAGTGAGAGTATCGATTGATTGATTGATTGATTGATGTTGGTGATTGATTGATTGGAGAATGAGTATTTGTGAGTGTCATGTGTTGGGTTGAGCGTACAAGTTTGTAAGTTTCACGAGAGAGCCAATCGATGATGGAATGGTGCCGCTCAGTTGATTGGTGTTGAGGTACCTGTTCAATGTGTGATGATGATCATCAAGTATCGATAGAGTGTGTGTGAGAGAGAGTGAGAGAGTATCGATTGATGATTGATTGATTGATTGATTGAGATGATTGATGATGGTGATTGATTGGAGAATGAGTATTTGTGAGTGTCATGTGTTGGATTGAGCGTACAAGTAAACAAGATTCACGAGAGAGCCAATCGATGATGGAATGGTGCCGCTCAGTTGATTGTTGTTGAGGTTCCTGTTCAATGTGTGATGGTGATGATCATCAAGTATCGATAGAGTGTGTGAGAGAGAGAGAGTGAGAGAGTGAGTATCGATTGATTGATTGAGATGATTGATTGAGATGATTGAAGTTGGTAATTGATTGGAGAATGAGTATTTGTGAGTGTCATGTGTTGGATTGAGCGTACAAGGAATCAAGATTCACGAGAGAGCCAATCGATGATGGAATGGTGCCGCTCAGTTGATTGTTGTTGAGGTACCTGTTCAATGTGTGATGATGATCATCAAGTATCGAGAGAGAGAGAGAGAGAGTGTCGATTGATTGATTGATTGATTGAGATGATTGATGTTGACGATTGGTTGGAGAATGAGTATTTGTGAGCGTCATGTGTTGGATTGAGCGTACAAGTCATAAAGATTCACGAGAGAGACAATCGATGATGGAATGGTGCCG
>Ga0209935_1004375_pt1 | contig 13103 bp, 14 predicted proteins | sample ThiBio_1000_plan_2_FD_183958 | JGI IMG/M metagenome (GOLD analysis project Ga0209935, IMG submission 183958) | Wastewater bioreactor microbial communities from Cape Town, South Africa - Thiocy_cont_1000_plan (SPAdes) | ecosystem: Engineered > Bioreactor > Thiocyanate-remediating >... | reverse complement strand
TCGCCCGATCAGATCAAGGCCATGCTCGATCAAGCCAAGGCTTTCGAGGCCGAGGATCGCCAACGTGCCGAGCTGCTCGATTGGCGCAACTCGCTCGAGAACTATGGTACGTCATTCACTCACTCACTCATCGACTCACTCACTCACTCACTCACTCACTCACTCACTGACTTGCTTGCATGGGAACAGCCTTCAACATGAAGGCTCGCTTGGGTGAGCATGCTTTCGCCGAGGTCTTGACGGCTGAGGAGCGTGAGAGCCTCTCCTCCAAGGCCGAAGCTGCTTTGCTCTGGCTCGATGAGAACGACACGCCAAGCCTTGCTGAGTTGCAGCACCAGCTCAAGGTTCGTTATTCTCTCTCTCTCTCTCTCTCTCTCTCTCTCAACTCACGAGAGAAATGGCATGTGTACAGGAGCTGGAAATCGTGTACGGTCCAGTGGTCTCGGCTGCCACGGCGCGATTGCAAGAGAAGGAAACGCCCAAGCCCGCTGCTGACGCTACCGGTGAACACATGGAGACCGAGTAAGGGCACGCGGCTTCGCGGCACGGCGGCCCCCACGCCTGGCTCACCACTCTCACTCCTACGGCCCAATTCCTTTCTCACTACAAAGGATCTAACCGATCTTGCTTGCTCTAATTGTTGTTTTACCTTCGTTGAGTACATTGCTATCTATCCATCAAATGCCCTGCCGTCCTCCCCCTCCCCCTCCTCCGATCGAGCAACTCTTGTTGTAACGATGTGTGAGGCGTGTATTGACTTTGAACAGTGATGCAGCATGAGAGAGACAGAGAGAGCGAGCAGAGAGTAGAGAATGCGTGTAGAAACAGAACGAGTGAGCATACGCTGGCTCGCTCATTCGTAAGCTGGACAGAATGGACAAGAGATAATAGATAGTAGGCGTGTGTGTGGGTGCTTACATCAAGAAGACGACAACCACCAACAACAATACCATGCACACGATGGTGAGTACCAACCTCAATGGCGAGCGGCCACGATCACGACCACGCTCACTACTGATCAGCCGAGAACAGAGAGCGGTAAATCTCGCGCTCACGCTCCTTGTGCGCTGCTTGCTTTTGATGCAAACTCCGCATCAAGCTCAAGAATGCCGCATCCTTCGGCACGAGGGCGAGCGCCGTGTCGAGGTCCTGCTGCGCCGCGTCAAAGTCCTTGAGCTCGATCGCCGCTTGTGCACGTCGGTACAAGGCCTTGGTGTTGCTCGGGTCCGAGTGCAGCACGGTCGAGCACAGCGTGCGCGCCTGCCCGGGCGATCGCTGCTTCAAGTAGCACGCGGCGAGGTTCAGCATCACGAGCGTCAGGCGCTTGTTCTTCTCGCTCTCGATCTCGACCGTCGGCGAGTAAAAGTGCAGCTGGCTGAAGGCGTCCTTGTAGTGCGACAGCGCTCGGCCAAAGTTCGAGCTGTTGAACGCCGTATTGCCCTCGGCCTTTTGGCGGTCGGCCTCGCTGAAGCGCTCCAAGGCCTGCGCCACGGTCACGACCGAGAGTGACTGCGAGTAGCGCGCCGACAGCGAGCCACCGCCAGCACTCTCGAGATCGTTCGTAGCAAGGTCGACTCGCAGTTCGTCGTACGGCCGATTGTCGCTCTCTGCAGCGCGATGGGCGCCGTCGTCGGCACTGTCTTGGTCCGACGATGAGTCCTCGTCTCCAAACTCGCCACTGTCATCATCGCTATCCTCGTCGTGTGAATGATGGTGATGGTGATGCGTCTCCACTGGAGCAGGAGCAGGAGCAGTAGGGTGGTTGTGAGTTGTTTCGAGCTGCATCGCATCTGGCGAATCGGAGCTCGCTGTGGCTGGAGCATTGCCACTGGACTCTTGAGTCGGGTTCGGCGGTGCCGGTGCAACGTCATCGACACCAGAGGTGCGAGGTGAGGTTGAGGAGCTAGTCGAAGTCGAGGCAGAGGCAGCAGCGGCCTTGGCAGCGGCGACAGCTTGCTGCACGAATGCGAGCTTCTCGTTGCGCAGCTTCTCTCGGCACTTGCGGCTTTCGACCGGTACCGAGCCGACCTCCTCGGAGCGCATCCAGACCTTGGCGTCGGAATCGATGCCACACGTGGCGAGGATCGGCAGGAAGGGATGAGGCGCGACGCCATTGACGATGCACGAGTCGGCTCGAAGATATTGCACCAAGGCGCCGGTGAGCTTGTCCCACACGAACACGTGGCCGCAATCGCCGCCGGTCACGAGGTACATGTCGCCGAACAGGAACGCCACCTCCTTGAGGAAGGTGTCAGCGTTGCGGCGGCCACTGTACGAGCGCTCGAGAACACGGCTGGTGCGTTGCTCGATCGCCTCCGGCTTCTTGAAGCCGGCTGCATCGGTGCCGAAGGGCGAGAGGTGTCGCGCACCGCGCGCAGCAGCGGCGGCGTCGTCGTCGTCGTGATGCTCGAGGCCAGCCGGTGTCGCCGCGGCGGCGGCGTACGCTTGCTCGGCGGCACGGACCGCCTGCCACGTGACTTCGCTCGAGAGAAAGACTGGCAGCTGCGAGGTGGCGAGTTGGTCGCGGGCGTACGAGAGACCGGGCCGCACGTTGAAGAGGCACACGTCGTGGCCGGCGTAGTTGACCGCCACCTCGCCGAGGCGGTTGAAGGCGATGCCGGTGGCGCCCGAGAGACGCGAGTAGTGTCGCGGCATCGAGTGCTCCTCGGCGCCACGGGCCGTCCAGTAGTACAGCGCCTGCGTGCAGCGTTGCGTCTCTTGCGAGCACACGCGCACGTCGTACATGCGCACGTACGGATCCTGCGACGCCACGAGGAACGTGTGGTTGTCGCACGGGTCGAACTTGAGCGACGTGGCGCCGATGCCACGGCCCAAGCGCACGAGCAGCCGCGAGTTGTTGTTGTTGTTGTCGTTGTTGTGGTTGTTGCCCATCATCATCATGGTGGCGGTCGAGGACGTGACGGCCGGCATTCGCGTGTCGTACAAGCGCACCGAGCCGTCCTCGTGCGTCGAGAGGAAGACGTTCGACGAGCCCGGCAGGAACTCGAACTGATACAACATGTGATAGTGCGACGCAATGCGCCTCGAGCTCGTGGTCGTCACGCTGCTACTACTGCTGTTGTTGTTGCGATTCGAGTACTCAATGTCGGTGACGACCACGTCGCCGTCGGCGCCCAGCGACACGGTCTGACGATGGGCGCTCTTGGGCACGAATCGCGCGCAGAAGATGTTGCGCGAGTGGCGCGTCTCGACCGTGCCGAGCCTCGCGTACTGCCGCGTGGCGTCGTAGATGCGCAGCGTGCAGTCGTCCGAGCCCGTGATCACGAGGTCACCCTCGTCGCTCCAGTGCACGGTGTTGACGCAGCCGTTGTGGCCTTCGAGCCGATGCGCGAGGCGCAGCCGCGTGGCATTGCTGACGTGCGCGTCGAACACCTGCTCGAATGTCGTCGGGTGGAAGCGATACGAGACCGGCGTGCGGATCAAGGCCGAGCCCCATGGCTGCTGCTCACCGGGCTTGGGGCTCGTGCTCGCGGGACACGCGACGTTGGCGTGGGATTTGCGCCACCATTGTCGAGGGCTGTAGGTCAGCAGCGAGTGCTCGCGATCACGCAGCAGCAACGACGTGTTGGTACGTGTCGTCATCGATCTTGGCGTCAGGCAGACAGGAGAGAGCGCGCGGGCCTCAGCAAACTACTCTACTACTACTACGACTTGATGCTAGTGCTGTTCTTCAACTAGAACTCTCTCCGGAGGAGTGGTGGATTGGATTGGATTGGATTGGATTGGATGGCTGAGCGAGAGTGAGGCACGTGTCGGGGAGTTTCGCTGGGATTCCGCGGAGGCAAGAGAGCAACAAGAAGCAACAACCAATCGACGAAGGAACGAAAGAACAGCACCTCCCAATCATATCTATCTCAACAAGCCATACGCAATACCAATAACAATACCAATACCAATACCAAGAGAAGAAGATTCAAGAATGCTGATGATCACCATCATGAAGATCAAGAAGAGGCTCGTGTGAGTGAGGGAGTGGTTGGTTGAGGGAGGTGCTGTTCTTTGTTCCTTCATCGATTGGTTCTTGTTGCTTCTTGTTGCTCGTTGCTTGCTTGCTTGGTGTCTCGTGTCTCGTGTGTGAGAGAGCTTCATATCTTCATCTCTTTGGTTTGAGCAGTTTGGAGCTTGGAGCATCTCTTTGTTGTTGTGAGATAGAGAGAGAGAGAGATTGAAGAGGAAGAGATGGGAGACGATACTCTTGATCGTGATGCTCGAATCAAGCTCTCGATCGGCACCAAGAAACAAGGCGACGCTGATGGCGTGTTCAACGGCCCTATGGGCTTGGCGTTCGACCATCATCGAGGTCTCTTGCTCGTCTCCGATTACAATAATCATCGAGTTCAAGTATTCTCGTGCGATGATGGCTCGTTCGTGTCCAAGTTCGGCGAGAAAGGCCGCCAACCAGGTAAGCTCTATCAGCCATCGGGCGTTGCGATCGATCACGATCGTGATCGCATCCTCGTCGTTGATAGCGGCAATTGTCGAGTACAATCATGGTCATTGAGCGACCAATCGTTCTTGTTCTGTATCGGCGGGTTCTTCGATCCTCGCGGCATTGCGATCGACAAGCATCATCATCGCATCGTCATCGCCGATACCTTCAACAATCGATTGGTGTTCTTGTCGTCGATCGATCTCTCGTTCTTGTTCGAGATTGGCCGCCAGCAAGGACATCAACCTGGCGAGTTCAACAACCCATCAAGCATCGAGATCGACCATGATCGACATCGAATCATCGTCTCTGATGCCAGCCATCGAGTGCAAGTATTGTCGTTGATTGATGGCTCGTTCTTGTTCCAGTTCGGCTCGTACGGCAATCAGCCAGGCCAGTTCAGCCATCCTGGAGGATTGTGCTTCGCCAACCAAGGCCGAATCATCGTCGCCGACTTCTACAACCGTCGATTGCAATCATTCGATCACGAAGGCCATCACATCTCGTCCTTCGATTGTGGCTCCGAAAAGCTATCGGCAGTTGCATTCGACGAGCATCGAGGTCTCATCGCCTTCTCGGCAGGCCATCGAGTGCATGTGATTGGAGCCAATCAATGGCTCGCCGGCACGTTCACATGGCATCCAGATCGTCATCGATATGCTCCATCATGGATGAAGCGCACGGTGTCGACGATGACGATGATTCGATCGCTGGTCGATGAGTCTTGTGTAATATCGATGATTCCGAACGAGCTCTTGTTCGAGATCTTCTCGCATCTTTGAGTCTCCAGATAGTATCACATGCAATCGGTCTCGAACGAGCACCACCAACGAGACGACGAATTGCATCATGATGTGACGATACGATCCACAATCAAGCAGCGCCAATGTTCTTGGCTGAGCTCGTACATCTTGAACGAGACACCAATCTGCTACGCTCACACACTATCTCTCTTTGGGTGCGCTTGTATCACCAATTTCTCGTGCACTAGTCTCAGCGATAATCACGACTATCTGTCCATCTATCTATCGGCATTTTCTAACAACCAATCCACCATCCAACCAAATCTCAACCACATCCAAAAGCCATATCTCCAATCTATCAACCAATCACAAGAGCTGCTTCTGATTCTCCTTCTGCTTGTTGTTGATGATGATCGGTGATCGATATCTTGCGCTGGAATCCTTCCAATCGACATCGATATTCTCGTTTCGGTGATGCATTCATTCATGCAAGAGATCGAGAGAGAGAGAGAGAGTCGAATGAGAGATTGATTGTCGTCGTTCAGTGGGTATTGGTGATTGATGTGATTGAGAGAGAGAGAGAGATAGAGGAGCAGATTGACATTGCATCATCGACAAGAGCGTTGATCATGAGCCCACAAACATATTGGCGTGCGTGCACAAGAGAGAGTGTGTGTCGCTCGATGTCAATCCTTCGAGATCATGATATCGATGGCTGCTTTCTCGTCATCATCGCCATCATCATGATATCGATCAAAGATGCGAGAAGATCTCGAACAAGAGCTCGTTCGGAATCATCGACATTACCCAAGACTCATCGACCAGCGATCGAATCATCGTCATCGTCGAGATGGTTCGTCTGATCGATGATGGTGCATGTCGATGACGATCTGGACGCCATGTGAACGAGTCGGCAAGCCATCGATTGGGTCCAATCACATGCACTCGATTGCCTGCCGAGAAGGCGATGAGACCTCGATGCTCGTCGAATGCGACTGCCGATAGCTTTTCGGAGCCACAATCGAAGGACGAGATGTGATGGCCTTCGGGATCGAATGATTGCAATCGATGGTTGTCGGCGACGATGATTCGACCTTGGTTGTCGATGCACACTCCAGCAGGATACTTGAACTGGCCTGGTTGATCGCCTTGAGAGCCGAACTCGAACAAGAACGAGCCATCAATCGACGACAATACTTGCACTCGATGATTGAAGGTATCAGTGACAATGATTCGATGTCGATCATCATCGATCGCGATACCTATTGGATAGTAGAACTCGCCAGGCTGAGATCCCTGCTTGCCGATGGAGAACAAGAACGAGAGATCGATCAACGACAACAACACCAATCGATGGTTGTTGGTATCGGCGATGACGATGCGATGATGATGCTTGTCGATCGCAATGCCTTGAGGAAACTGGAACTCGAGATCTCCTGATCCATACTTGCCGATGCACGACAAGAACGATTGGTCGCTCAATGACCATGATTGTACTCGACCATTGTTGGTGTCAACGATGAGGATGCGATCATGATCGTGATCGATCGCAAGGCCGTCAGGAAAGTCGAACTGGCCTGGTTGGTCGCCTTCCTCGCCGAACTTGGTCACGAACGAGCCACCATCACCGCCATCATGATCATCGCACGAGAACACTTGCACTCGATGATTGAGCCCGTCAACGACGAGCAAGAGACCTCGATGATGGTCGAACGACAAGCCCATCGGATGGTTGAACTCGCCATCAGTATCGCCTTCTTGCTTGGTGCCGATCGAGAGCTTGATTCGAGCATCACGATCAAGAGTATCGTCTCCCATCTCTTCCATTTCAATCTCTCACTCACTCACTCACACACAACGACAAAGAGATGTTCCAAATCCCACAATCGACCAATCGAAGCGATGATGTTCACGAGCAACGAGCATCGAGCGAGAGAGTGAGGATAAGAGCAGCGAATGCGTGGCGCTTCAGCTAAGAACCGCACGACCGCTGGTTTATGAATGCCGCTCTTCGCGCTCGCTATCACTCTCTCGTTCTCCGGTGGCTTTGGTAGTGTTGTTTGTGCCCTTTATGCAAGAACTCGAGCACCTCAAGTTCACCGATGCACAGAAGCAGCGTATGCGAGTTGGCGATGCCTCGATCGTGAGGGTCAAGCATGCACGCATCTCGCTGCTGTCGCCTTGGTCGTTCCGAATCGAGTTCAGTGCCACCGACACGTTCCATGACGATCCCTCGCTGGCCTTCTGGTATCGAGCGCCACCATCGCCGCCAGCCTTTCAAGTACGCGGCGCCGACCAGAGATGTTGATGCGATCGACTACGTGCCACTCGCTCACTCAGGTGCGGATACAGTCGAGCAAGTACCACGGCGGCTCGGGTGTCTGCATCAAAACCGAGAAGCTCGAGATCAAGTATCGCGGTGGCCCGCTGACGCGCAAGTCGCTTCGTGTGTCAGTGGTTGGCGCGCCGCACAAGCAGCCGTACGCCAAGTGGCGGTACGGCGACGAGGCCGCGTGGGAGAGCTCGTGCAAGCTCGAGGGCGCCGTGCGCACGCTCGACCACTGCAACGGGCGCGTGGATCTCGAGTCGAGCTTGTTGAGCCGCTCGGGCTGGACGATCGTCGACGACTCGCAGAGTGTGCTGCTTGGCATCGACGATGCATGGGTGCACACGCGCGCGGAGCTCGATGACGCGCGCGCCAAGGATCTGTATGTGTTCCACTATGGCTCGGAGTACCAACAGATGCTCGACGAGTTCGTGCGGCTGTCGGGCCGCGTGCCGCTGCTGCCGCGCTTTGCGCTCGGCAACTGGTACAGCCGATGGTGGCAGTACTCGCAGGCCGAGGTGACGGCGCTCGTGGCACTGTTCGAGCACTACCGCATCCCGCTGTCGGTCATGGTGCTCGACATGGACTGGCACGTGGTGGAGCGAGCGGCCGACACCAGCAGGGGCTGGACCGGCTACTCGTGGAACACCGAGCTCTTTCCGGAGCATCGCGCGCTGCTGGCCGACCTCAAGCGCCGCGGCGTTCGCGTGACGCTCAACCTGCATCCGGCCGACGGCGTGCACAGCCACGAGCTCGCGTACGCCGCCGTGGCCGCCAAGCTGCACGTCGATGCGAGCACCGGAGAGCCGGTGCCATTCCGCTGCACGGACGCGCGCTTCGTCGAGAGCTACCTGACCGACCTGCACCATCCGCACGAGCGAGACGGCATCGAGTTCTGGTGGATCGACTGGCAGCAAGGCCGGCAGTCCGAGATGCGCGGCCTCGATCCGCTGTACTGGCTCAACCACGTGCACTCGCTCGACGCCGAGCGGCCCAACCACCCGGCCGCCACGCGCGAGCACCAGCGCCTGCGGCGTGTGATTCTCTCGCGCTGGGCCGGCCTCGGAAACCACCGGTACCCGCTCGGGTTCTCGGGAGACACGCACACGACGTGGGAGAGCCTGCGCTTCCAGCCGTACCTCACACAAGCCAGCGCCAACGTGTGTTTCGGCTGGTGGTCGCACGATATCGGCGGCTTCGGCATGGACGGCTGCGAGAACGAGGAGCTCTACATTCGTTGGGTTCAGTTCGGCCTCTACTCGCCGATACTGCGGTTGCATTCGATGAAGGTGCGCGTGCGAGCGAGTCTCTCGCCGATGCCGCGGTGGCTCATCGAGCGGTCGTGCACAGGATGTCAGCGTCGAGCGGAAGCCATGGGGTTGGGGCTTGCCGGCGCTGACTGCCGCAGGCCGTGCCATGCGACTCCGACACGCGTTACTGCCGTACCTGTACACGATGGCGTTCGAGTATCACGCGAGCAATCGAGCTCTCATTCGTCCCATGTACCACACGCACCCGACGTTGGAGCTCGCGTACCACTTGCCGCAGCAGTATTGGTTCGGCTCGCAGCTGCTCGTGGCTCCCATCACTGAGCCAGCCGACTTGGCAACCTCCATGGCCAAGCAGATCGTTTGGTTACCTGGCCCAGGACATTGGTTCGTTCCACTCGATTGACGAGCTCATCTCTCGTACCTCTAACGCCTGCTCCTGTAGGTTCCACTTTGAGACTGGAGACTACTACGACGGCGATCGTTGTCACAGTTTTTACGGCGACGTGTATCAGGTGCCGGTGTTCGCAGCCGCCGGTGCCATCGTGCCAATGGTCAACACGGGCACGATCGACGTGAATCTCACCAACACGGCCAACGTCAAGAGCCGTGCCACTTCGTACGCTCAGCCGCACGAGGAGACCGAACGCGAGCCGCTCGCTCTCGGCCTCGACAATCCGCGCCAGCTGAAGCTGCGCGTCTTTGCCGGCGCCGATGGGCACTTTCGGCTGTACGAAGATGACGGCGTGTCGTTGTACGAAGAGGAGGCCGCCATCACCGGCGAATGCGGTTGCACGCGCGACATCCGCTGGCTGTGGCTCGATGGCAGCAGCCGAGCCGAGCTCACTCTCGCGCCAGCGCAAGGCGATCTGTCGCTGGTGCCGGCCGAGCGCACTCTCGAGATCGAGTTCTTTGGCGTCGTGCCACACGCCGTCGCCGCGTGCTCGTTCCAATCCACCGAAGGCACCACGAGTGCCGACGGTGAACGGCAGCCACCGACGTTCCGCACATGGTACGACGCGCGAGTTGGAGTGCTCGTTGTGTCGGACTTGGCTGTGCGCTCGGAGCAGCACCTCAAGGTCGAGCTCTCGCTGTCGCCCGAGCACCGAGCGGCCTCGGAGCGCTCGCTGATGCGCATCAAACCATACGCCGCCGACGTGATCGGGCGTGTGATTCGCAACAATCCAGCCTGGCCGCGTCGCGTCCGAGGCTTCCTGTTCCGCGAGCTGGTCAGCCGAGTGGAGGTCCCGAACCCCGATCCATCCGACCTCGACATTGCATGCAAGGCCATCGCCGGCATCCAGCGCGACGGCCGCGACTCTGCCGAGAGCCATTCGCAAACCATCATGGATCTCGTGTCGGGCTCGGGCATTCGCGTCATCAACGGCGTGTTGAACAAGCCGCTCGTCATCGTGTACAATCCTCGCCAGCTCGACGGCGTGTCGTACTCGATCGAACGCACCGTGCGCACTGCAGCGGCACGTATCTCTGGCGCAGTACCAGAGATCGCCTTCCATCTTCTCGATCCGGCGCTCTCGTACACGATCTCGCTCACGCGCTTCGAGAACACGCAGACCATTGCTCTCGATGCAGTCACAAAAGCCTAAACTGGCCCACGAACGAATGTGCGAGCGCTCGCTCCTCCTCGTGCTTTGTGCCAATCAGTACACCTATCCTTCATTATCACTGCCTTGGTGGTGGTCTTGCTCGTTGTACGTGAACTTGACGACGCTACGGCACGAGCTTCGTGCAGATATCAACGCGTCGCCAAAGTACACGGTGCACGCCTTGATGTTGCCAAAGGCGTTGTAGGCTTCCACTTCGCAATGAGGTGCATTCTTCAGTTGCAACAACTGGGCAATCGTGGGGGCATGACGTTGTTAGCCAATGCCTTGAGGAGAGAGCTTGCTACCATTGCTTGTGAGAGAGAGAGATCGTACTTCGAGCGTGCTGGTGTTCTTGGGCAGATACAGCGCAATGTTGCGCGTGATCGAGAGAGTCTTCTCGTAGATCTTGACGCTGCACATTTGGTGCCAAACTGTTAGGCCAACAGGAGAGCCAGCAGCAACTGCCTTCGCCAGTGGCATGATAGATAGATCGATAGAGAGGCGACGACGTACGAGTTGGGCGTCGTCATGCGGAGCGAGAACTCGCTGCATGCCGCGTACGATGGCCCACCCCAAGGAGGTGCCAGGAACACCACGTCGGCCGTCAGTTTGGCAGCGAGCTTCATGTAGTCACCATGAATGAAGTCGATCTTGTGCTCGACGCCGTAGACTCGAGCATTGTGCCGAGCGATCTCGAGTCGATTTCGATCAATGTCGATCGCTGATGTGCCACTATCAATCGCGTGGCCAGCGACGCCAATAACGTCAACAACACCAGCACGTACCAATGACACGCTCGCACTGCATCGCGAACTGGATCGTGTTGCCTCCGACTCCACAGAAGGCGTCTATAATCACGGCGCACTTGCATCGGGTCGCAATGTGCGCTGCGATCCACTCGGGTGTCACAGAGTACCAGCCCTCTGCCGCTCGCAACCATGAGTCGCCAGCTGGCGAATGCGCGAGTGAGAGGCATGCAACAAACCGGTGTCCATCTTGATTCCCTCATCGAAGCGCGAGAAGAGAAGGTATCGCTGCGCCCAGTACTTGGCTACCGTGCGGTCGTATTGGTGATGGCTATCGCCATCGGTATCGCCATCGGCTTCATCATGCGCCTCGTAGCTCTCGTTGTATTCGTCCCCGTTGTGTTGATAGTCATCGTAGTAGTACCCGTCTTCATCTCCATCCTCATCTTCATATTCTTGGCCGTGATCCTCGTTGTCACCAGAGGAAGCACCGCCCCAATCGCCACCAGCGCGAGAGTCGCTCGTTCGTTGTCGTTTGCGCGAGTTCTCGCGCTGCTCCGAGGAGGCCGCGAGCAAGCGTTTGCGCGAACCGGGAGCCATACCCTCGTCGCGATCGTCGGCATCGAGGACCGTGAAGAACAGGTATCTCCCTCGATACTCGAGAGTCGCCAGATGTCGCGAGTGTGCCATGGTGAACGAATGAATGCACGAGAGAGAAGTGAGCGAAGTGAGCGCGGGAGTCACTGTTCTTATTCGCTTCCATAGATCCGTTGATGGCTTGCTTGCCATCGTTGGCCACAGACCAGGCAGGCCATTCGCTCGCGCTTCCGCTGCTGGCTAGACCTCTCTCGCTCATTCTCACTGACTCTCACTGACTCGCTAGAATGGACGAACTCCTTGAGGAAGTGACGTTTATGCAACACAATGGTCAAGCGAGCCAGGCGATCGAGCTACTGACGCAGTACCTAGAGCAGCATCCGTCGTGTGTGGCGGTTCTCCTCAAGCGCGCTTCCGTGAGCGCCATGATCTCGCACAACGACGACGCGCTGCGCGACTACACGGCCGCCATCGGCCTCGATCCATCGTGCATCCGTGCGTACCTTGGTCGTGCGAGCCTGCTCCAACGTTGCGGTGACCAGCTCGGAGCGCTGCGTGTGTTGGACGAGGCTGTTCGAGTGTCGCCCGACGGCGCCTCGGATGCGTTGCTCGAACGCGCTGGTGCATTGGTGGATCTCGCTCGGTATGCCGAGGCGATCGATGACACCACCAAGGCATTGGCGATGGCGTCGAGTGAGGAATCCGACAACCTGATGGCTTTGCTGTCGACTCGTGCCTCTGCGTGTCTTCGTCTGGGCCTGTTCGAGGAGGCGGCTGCCGACTACGAGCGATGCTGCAAGCTCAACAAACTCAGTGGCTCCATGGCCCTGGGCCTTGGCCTGGCGTTGCTGCTGCAGGGCAAGCTCGACGATGCCGTTCAGCCGCTGCGGAACGCTCAATGCACTCCGGGCCACCGCTTCGTCATGGCGCAGGCCTCGCGAGCACTGGCGTTCGTGTTCCTCAATCAAGGCGAGACCAAGATGGCGCAGCATGCCATCGACAAAGCCGAGCGCGAACTGCAGAATTGCTTCGAGTATTCGTTCATGGGAAGATCGGTGCCGCAGAAGGTCGATGGCAAGGTGTACTTGGAGCGCGCCTGCCTGTGCTATCTCCAACGCGACATGGCTCGAGCGCGATCAGACCTCGCCTTGGCAGCGATAACCTCTCCGACACGTACGCACGCAAGAGTCAGAGCTATCCACTCGGAACGCCAGCGCAAACGCAGTCGCTGACTGTCGATCACTGGCTCGTGTGTAGGATACGGTTGGCGCTTGGTGAGCCATGCTCGATCTCCGGCACCGATCAAGCGTGCAGTCTACACGATGACCATGATCCGCTCACTCGAGCCATCGTCGGTGCTGTCGTC
>Ga0209935_1004371_pt1 | contig 13113 bp, 5 predicted proteins | sample ThiBio_1000_plan_2_FD_183958 | JGI IMG/M metagenome (GOLD analysis project Ga0209935, IMG submission 183958) | Wastewater bioreactor microbial communities from Cape Town, South Africa - Thiocy_cont_1000_plan (SPAdes) | ecosystem: Engineered > Bioreactor > Thiocyanate-remediating >... | reverse complement strand
GGAGCGGGAACGGGAGCGGGAACGGGAGCGGGAGCTGGAGCTGGAGGTTTTCTACGGAAAATAGCTCGAGCACGTGAGTCATTCAGTTCGAAAATTTTTATCTTCGGATTTCGATCTATTGTATCTAACAACTGTCGAAAATGTGTTTCACAATTCTCTTTCACTAACTCCAAAGAAAGCGTATGAATTGAAGTATTTCGAAGAAAATTTTGCCACATATGAATGTTATTCTGTTGAATCAGACATTTTAAAAGCTTTAGAATGTGAAGATTATTCATTTCTCGAAGATAAGATGAAAAATCATCATTCAGTGAATCACATACTAAACTTAGTTCAACTAAATTTCGATTAGTTTTTATTGCAGAAAAAATCTTCTTACACGCTTCTAATCGATCCTTTTCTTCGCAAATATTGAAAATATTCAATACTTTCAACGTTTTATTAGAACTCAAAATATTTGATAGTATTTGAATCTGTTCTAATGTTAAACGACAGTCAATTGTAAATTCTTGAAGATTCTTAGCAAATTGCTCATTGATATTTTGGTTCAAAATATCTCCAGTACATAAAGTCATCTGATTTATATTCGATATTTTCGAAAAAATATTTCCGATCGCTTTGCTATATCGAATATTATTCTTCTTATTCTCAGCATATTTTTTTATTGATACACTGAATCCTTTTGCCGATGTTCCGACTAATTGAAGCGCATTCGAATCTTCTTCGGATCGTACTTCAAAGATTAGATTATGATCAGTATTTGCAATACTATTAAATAATTTCGTTTCAAATTTTTGTAGCGGTATCGTAAAACAATAATGAATCGTTAGTTTCACGTTGTGTTTTAGAACTTCACGAAGTTTTAATACGATTGCTTGTTGCTCCATTTTTCTAATTACATCCTTAACAATAATATTCTCGATAGTAAGACGAGAGATAAGCGATTGTCTTGAAATAAATACAAGCAATTTCTCGAAATCTTTTTCATCTACTACTATATCTTGTAAAACAATAAATGACGTTGGTAAACCTTGTTGAAGAATGTTAAACATTTGTGAATTTTTTTTTCGATCTTGTCCTTGTATGATAACTTTATGTCCTTGAATTTGACCTCCTAAACCTGTAAAACTATTAAATAATCTTATTCGATGATTTTCACTAGCATCTGAATCACAATGTTGAACACATTTCCAATAAATATGTCCATCGCTGGACATTGTACGGTATAAATTACCGAAGTCATTACGTTCATCTACTTTGTTTAAAAAATATTGTAGCGCACGAAAATCAGGTCCTACAGCTTCAGAAGTATTACTATTGTCTGTCTGAATGTTAAACGTTTTTGCGATTTCTGTCAAAACGGCATCTAATTTTTCGATATGAATAGCTGATTGATTAGCTGTAGTTTGACCTTTTATAACACTAGCAGAAGAAGAAGAAGTGCCTGAAGCGAGATGTGCCAATTGTGGAATAGCTATACTACCGACAGATAGTGAAACTTTGACAAGTTTTAACATTTTACGAATATAAGGTAAATATCGTTTGAAAAACTCACATGGCTTTTTCAGTTCATAACCTTCATGAAAAGCCAGATGACATCGTTTATCATTACCATTATCATATTCACATAACAAATATAATCGAAATTTCATACGTAGCCAGTTAACTGGATTGTACTTAGCTGTTGCATCTTCAGGAAAAACAATAAAATGACAAGGTGCAGATTTCTCTTGCAATTCAAAATTTTGCCGTAATAAAATATCGCGTGTCTGTTGATTTGAATCTGTTTTATCAGTAAGTTTTCCGGTCGTGCATTGTGGTGGATGGCAATCAATGATTTTTGCTTCTAAAGCTGGAATACGCCATGGGTCGAGACGTTTGCCATTGTTATCATGTTCAAATGGAATCGTTTTTTTATCGAATGCACAATATTTCACATCGGGAAAATGATCCTGTATATCTTCAAGAAACACATAAGATCGTCCATTTGATTTTCGAATAGGAATATATTCAATAATATCTTTATATCGACATTGTTGATACGACACCATTTTAACAATAAATCAAATTTTTCCAACAGACGTGCTGTTTTTATATAGACTTTTTTCCTTCATATGGTAATATTATACATATTACTCATCGGTAATTTCATTTCAGTTCCTCTTTCTTCTGTCAATATTAAAACAAAAAAAAACAACAGATTTTTACATTTACGTCATAGATTTTTATTACTCATTCTCTGCGTTGCAATCGAACAACAATTTCTTCAGGTGAAACAACAATCCTCTCTTCGAGTTGTTGAAATGGTTTGCGTGTTTGTTCGCCACAATCAATCAATGTATATGTTTTCAACAATCGAACAAGTAACATTTTCATTTCCAACAATGAAAATCTCATGCCAATACAATTACGAGGTCCAGCACCAAATGGAATCCATGCCATTGGATGTCGTTTCGTTTCAAATCTTTCCGGATGAAATTCATTTGGATCTTCAGGACCCCATAATACCGGATCGTAATGTAGAGCATTCATATCAATAGAAAAAATTGTACCAGCTGGTACGACACCCATATCTTTCAAATGAAAATCTTCGATACTGACACGTGTAATAACCGAAGGTGCAATAGGAAACATACGAAGAGTCTCACGAATAAACATATCTAAATAATCCATGCCTGAAATAAGATCATAGGTTGGCATTGTATCGTCAGTTTCGGGATTGAAATGATCATCGATATGTTCTTGTAATTTTCTTTGTTCTTCGGGATGTGTAGCGAGAATGTATGTGGCATAACTAAGAGCTGTACTTGTTGTTTCATAACCAGCAATCACTATAGAGTCAAATAGAAAATCATCACGTAAAAACAATTGACTTACTAAATAGAAAAACATTAGCAGATATTTCATGTTTCGTAATTTTTCGAACTAATGGTGCTTCAATTTCTTCATTATCATCCGTTTTTTCGTGTGAACCCGAATGATCATCAATTGAATCACTATCAGACATAGAATCAATCATCAATTGTAAGATATCTGTTCGACCAGTATGTCCAATTTGTTTACGTTTCTCGATCATTTCATCTGCTTGTTTCGTAATCCATAGAACGGGATTTCCTTCCATCAACCGTTTTGTTGCAGGAATACATTGTCGAATTAAATTAATTCCAATACTAAGCGTTCGAAATACTTTTACTAATATTGGTTTTAATTCAGTGACTAATAAAACTAATAGAAACGCCACTCGACGAAGTGCATTTCGTTGAAATACTTTCTGTGAATTAATTAAATACGGATCATGAGGATTGTTTTGCATGTCCGTATCGAGACCAAAACCACATGACCAAATTGTATCCATTGTAAATCGTTTGTAAAATGTAAAGATATCAAATGATTCATTCTTATCACAATATTCATTGAGTTTACTCATAAACATTTGAATACTATGTTGAATTAGAGGTGACATTTGTTTGAGTTTAACCGAAGAAAATGTTGGATTAAGAACGAATCGTTGTCGTTTCCATCGAAGACCGATCGAATTGAATAAACTAACGACTTTCGCGTTCGGATCGACGAATGGTGATGGGCGTCGAGAATGAAATTTGGAAAATGATTTAATAAATATATCTTGTAGAATATCCGGATCGGACACGACAACAATCGGTGTATGTCCTTCGAAATAGCCGAAAATTCGACCGTATTTTTTTGTCCATTGTTTAACAACAAATACTAATCCTTTATTTCGAATAACTTCTAAATAATTACCAAAGAAAAGACTTGGTTTCGGTCCGGGAATATTACGTCGTAGGAAAAAATCATAAGACTTTTGAATTTGCCATAAATAAGTACCGATTAGAACGATTAGTAACGTGGCAAGAATACCAGTGATAAGCAACATCTTTTTTTCGTGTCGTGTTCGACTCAATTATGTGCTGTTTCGTTCTTTTTTTTTATAGTCATACGCTATCTTCGTTCGTTACGTATGTTATCGTACTTAAAGTTTGTTTGAAAAAGAAAAAAAAATTGTCTTATGACGCATGTTGAAGCATGTCACGACCCCATTGGATGATTGTTTGAACATCGGGAACAATTTGAACAGTACTATTAAGATCTAAACCGTACGATTGCCATTGTTCTAACGTCAATTGTTGAACAACACCATGAACTTTACAAGGAAATTTTACTTGCGTACCAGGTGGAATGTAGATTGTATTGTTGGCAGTATAAGGTACGAACAGATCACCGGTATCACAATTATCAATTTTGTATGGTTGTGATGTTTTATAAAGTGTACAAATATTATTTATCCATGTTTCATTCCAACCACTACTTCCTCGTGTTGGTGCTGTATCACCTAAACAAGCATCACTACCAAATGCACCCGAATTTGCATCCGAATAAACATAGATTTCATGATGATCAGTTTTCGAATGGCCAAGATAATTCTTCTTACCACCATAGATTTGAAAATTGTAACTATCTTCAAAGAAACAACTACCATCATCATGATCAAGTGGCCATACCGAACGATAATTATTAAAAAGTGTATTATGATGAATATAGGTTACATGCTGCCAAAGTGATGGTACACCCGGTTGTACGGCATCGGTAAGAAACGGTTGTCGATCCCATGAATTGATATTTCCATGATCACTTGTTTCTCGAACAGTATTGAAAATAACATTCCAACTAATCGTATGATTTCCATAGAAACCATCATTGATATTGACAGCTGCTCGTGGTATATTAAACATAAGATTACCAATGATTGATACACTTCGACTAACACTAATTAATACAGGTGCCGATTGTTTAATATAGATACCCGTTTCATGAATAAGATTCGATTGAATCAATGTATTTGTTGGTTGACTTGCAACACTATAACCATCAATACCATTTGTACTACCAACAAGAATAATAGCTGAATCACCTAACCATACGAATTCATTCAATGTCACTGAAGTAAATGCATTATAATCAATAATAGCCACACCATTACTTCCTAATTGAGTAAATAAACTACGTGTAATTGACACATCTTTCGTGTTCGTTAAATAGATTGTACCACCACGATGAACAGACCAATCACCACCACTTGGTACCATGAAATCTTTCAGATAGGTACTACTTGATTCTGTGAACATTAAACCTTGAATTGTTACATTACGAACAGGATCTCCAATATTACTGCCACTCACAGAAATAATACATGGAATTTGACTAGCAACGAATCGATTGGGCATCGAACCATTGGGCATAAAATAAAGTGTACGAGTATCTTTATCTAAAAACCATTCATTCGGTGAATCGAGTTCTTCGAATATATTCGAAACATAGAATGCACCTCCTTCTGATGAACCACGTGCTTCTTGAAAACCGCCTCGACCAAACATGACAGTATTCTCTCCACTATTAATCGATGCAATTTCGAATACGTAACTACCCCAATAGCCAGAATGAAAAGCATGTACAAAACCAGTTGATGGTCTACTCCATTTGCTCAGATTAGGCAATGCACCATTTTTAACAGTAACACCACGAGGAACATTGTGACTACCCCAGAAACTAAGTGGTGGATTGAAGACAGAAGCACCACCGCCTAAACTCACATGATAATTAGGAAAGGATGTGCCACTACGATTGGGTGATGCAACATGAATATCAACAGTTCCATTATTTATTGGTGGTATCCAACTTTGTGAATCAAATGAAAAACCAGTATCATTTGCGTATAAACCTTTCGTTGAAGGATCGCCATTAGGATATTTAGCAACAATAGCTCGTACACCATCGATATATAATTCATTGAATTCATCAAGACTAACTGAAGTTGGTATCTGAGCTTTCATTATCGTACCACCAAGAGTAGTTTTACGATGAATAGACCATTGCAATTGTAATAATGTACCACCACTTAATACAACATGTTCATCCTGATAATTTTCTATAACAAGATTACTATCATTTGTCGTTAATGCAATTGCACCAATTTGACTACTGAAGCTTGTTGCATTGGTACCCAAATAGTAAGTTCCACCACGAATAGTAATACACAATGTACTATCACTACCGTACGTCGTCCGTAAATTACGAGTGAGTGACAGAGCAGTTTGAATTGTTTTCACTGGCTTTTCGAATGTACCATCGAAGAAATCATTGCCTTGTGAATCATGTACGAATATTGTACGTTGACAATTTCCCTTATTTAGCTCTGGTGCTGATTTAAATGGTTTAGCAGAATTCGATGGTTGATACGAATAGCTACTATTACATTCATGCATTTGAAAAGCACTTTGAGCAAGTGTTGTCCAATTGGTTTTCGAAACTGGCGGTGCAATATATCCAGCCATTTCAATGGCAAAAGCTCGAAGTGGACAATCATATGTTAGTGGAATATATGGATTGGATACAGAATAATATTCAGGATGTGATCGTTTCAACAAATCATCTCCATTGGATCTATCAACAAAACCTGTTAGTACGAGGATAATAAGAAAAAAATGCATTTTAACTTTTAAAAAAGTAACATATATAATTGTCTTTCTTTTTATATTTTATATTTTATTTTTTGATAAGAAGTGCAATTAGAGATAAATGATAAAGAAATATTTAGTAGCGTCTTATATTATGTAAAGAATATACTCGAGAAACTTGACAAATCATTCTCCTCATATTATACGCATATAGAAGGTAAAAAATAGTTACGCATCATCATCGAATAGGATAGAAGAAAATGAAGGACGATAAATTATCGATAACCTCCAGACGAAATATGAGGAGAGGAAAAAGAAGAGATACAAAACGTGCATTTGTATAATTATTCACTTCAACAATATCCACGATGTCGGAAGGTAAAATTGAACATCTGAAGTTTGTTTTTTTTCTTTTTTAAATTTGTGTTTTAGGTTACCGATTTATACAAAATTATGAAGCAGTCAATACAGGAGACGTATCGTGTAGTGGTCGTACTTGTACTCGATGTGGTAAATGTCGTGATTGGTATTATATAGGTGATGATGCAAGTTTACCATGGTTACAAAATTGGCGAAATTGGTCGAAAAGTGATTGGGAACGATTTCGTGACAAGAACTTTAATCGATATTTTAAAAAACGTCTGAATGCAACATGTTTAAATTATTTTGTTATTCTCGATGGTGATATTGATCTTAGTCTTCATCTTCATAATATGGGTGCTGATGCTTATGGACATTGCCATCATGATCTTTGTCTATGCAGAGAAAACATTACTGCACGTGAATAACTCCATAATTAGTTTTTTTTTCTTCATTAAATAAAACTACATACATATACAACCACGCCTAAAAAATAAGCACGTAAAATTGATATATATCTATGCATCGTTAATGCATAAAAAAAGTATGCTTCACTAAAGTTTATATGAAAAAAAAAGATGCGAGATGTACGATAGTAATATTCATAGGTGAAATTCAAAATTAGTAGTAACATGTTAAAGTCAAAATCGAAACACAACATTCCTAAGCGAAAACTTAAATTCATCTGCATTTTATTTATAATAATTGGTATTATTTTACTTGGTGCCTATCCAAATAATATTTATATTAAGTTCACAATATTTTCAACTTCATTTTCGAATCAAATTCAGCAAATAGAAATAACTGTAGCATCTTATTATAATGCTCCTATGCCATGCATTCAACCACATTGTTACATTCAATGTTATTCAACGTATACATCTAATGAAGAAAATCGAACAAAATATCAACGAGAACATCTCATGATTGATTTAGGTGAAGATAGAATTGTTCAACAATTAATTCAATCAATTCCACCATTTAAACAATGTTCAGTTCGATTCTATCCAATTTTATTTGGATTTATCGAACAGTATTTTCCTAAAAGTCAATCACGTCAAATTTTAATTAATAATCAAATAAGATCTGTAGAACAAATGTGTTTACCACGAAAAGTCAAAGCATTCAATGATTTAATACCAGGAAAACTTGATACATATAAATTTGGTTTCGAGAATGAACTTGATTATCGTCGATTGTATAGTTCAGCATATTTTGCAATAACAATGAAAAAAGGTGGATGGGATTGTAATCGACATTATGAAATTCTCACATCGGGTACAATGCCATTTTTTGATCATCTAAATCAAGCTGGTGAACATACATTATCTCTATTGCCTAAACCACTTTTATATGAAGCTCAACAACTTAAGGGTGTCAATCGAATAAATATGACCATCGATCCTTTGCAATTCAATATCGATGAATACTATCTTTTATTACATCGTGTGTTATATTATGCAAAACATAGATTGACCACTGTCAAAATTGCTGAATACATATTGAAAGTAATCAATTATTCCATGAGCAGCTCATCAACAAATCATTCTGTTTTATATATATCTCACTATCAAGCAGATTATCTCAAAGATTTTATGTTACATGGCTTTACAAATATATTCAAAGAAAACTTCCATGTTTTTCAACCTCCGCATTATTTGTACGAGTATCCTTTAGATAAAATGTGGACTAGGAATGAAACGACGAATTATTTTCAACATAAATTATATGGATTGGGTTATGGATATAAATTATGTTTGAGCGATTATCTTCATTTATATAAACGAGATAAAATCGAACTTGCAAATGAAACAACTATTGAAAATAATATTAAAATGAAAAAATATTCGTTGATTATTTATGGTTCTATACTTCGAGAGAATCGATTTTATTCTTTAGTTAAACAACATTATGAATCTTCGAGAGTGGTTCTACTCGATGGTGAAGATGAAGGAAAAGATATTCGACGAAAAAATTTCACTGATTGGGGAACCTATTTTTTACGCGAAATTCCAAATAATTGTAATCGTATTGTGTGAAAAGATTTGGCATCTCACTGAAGATGAACACAAAAGGAGACAGAAGTATGAATAATAGTCTATTGATGTTAATTGCATTTCAAATAAGATATTAGACAAGTACAAGTACTGTCAGTATCAACAGAAACACTTCTACTTTATAAGGCGTGTTGATTTTGAATTAATTCTCATATTGATTTGTTAAATTTATCTTCTATATAATATCACGACAAATAGAACTATTGATACTTAAGTAAATTAGTACAGATCATTAAGTAGACAAGACTTGAATAATTTCGTAAGTATCGAATGCCTGGTTTAAATCACCGCGAGAATACGAATTCGTGCTGAAATTTTCCATTAATATTATGAACAGTGTTTCAATCAATCGTTTTAGTAGATTAATACGAATTAGATCGGTAATCTAATGCTTATGCATGTTGTTAGAATTCAGCTATTCATATTTGAATTCCTCAATTACAGTTGCATAGGATCCGACCGTTCTCTGCTCTTTTATGATTAACAACACGTATCTATTAAATATATGTTCTGTTGGCGTATGTGCATATAGAAGTCAGGAAGGAAATAGTTTTTTGCATAACTCTTTCCCCGAGAAAGAGAAAGTAAAATATGTGACCAAGTCGTATGTCGTAAAAAAAATATGTAAAATAAGAGAAAGGAGAAGAAGAGCCAAGCAATCACGACAACGTATAGAAGTTGAGAGAATCACACATACGTATACATATGTAAACCCATAAAAAAATACATTTTGTTAGCGATACATTCGTATATGTATTGTCTCACTATACGTCTTCTTTCTCTTCTTCATTTTTTTCTTTTTTCTTTGATCAGGCAATACATATACTTTCGAACTACAGCCTCTCATACTCATCTCCAGGGGATTCTTTGATAGCATTACGAGAGCTCACACATTTCACCAACGTTTCTGTGAAATTTCAAAATTGATACTAACATGTTAAACCCGAAGCCGAAACATAATATTCGTATGCTATTTACAACTATCGGCATTATTTTACTTTTAATCTATTTAAATATTGGTTATATTAGATCGAAGATGTTTTCAATTTCTTTTTCGAATCAAATTCAGCAAATAGAAATAAATGAAACACCTTATTATAATGCTCCTATGCCATGCATTCAACCACATTGTCATATTCAATGTTATTCAACATACACCTTTAATGAAAAAAATCGAACAAAATATCAACGAGAACATCTCATGATTGATTTAGGTGAAGATAGAATTGTTCAACAATTAATTCAATCAATTCCACCATTTAAACAATGTTCAGTTCGATTCTATCCAATTTTATTTGGATTTATCGAACAGTATTTTCCTAAAAGTCAATCACGTCAAATTTTAATTAATAATCAAATAAGATCTGTAGAACAAATGTGTTTACCACGAAAAGTCAAAGCATTCAATGATTTAATACCAGGAAAACTTGATACATATAAATTTGGTTTCGAGAATGAACTTGATTATCGTCGATTGTATAGTTCAGCATATTTTGCAATAACAATGAAAAAAGGTGGATGGGATTGTAATCGACATTATGAAATTCTCACATCGGGTACAATGCCATTTTTTGATCATCTAAATCAAGCTGGTGAACATACATTATCTCTATTGCCTAAACCACTTTTATATGAAGCTCAACAACTTAAGGGTGTCAATCGAATAAATATGACCATCGATCCTTTGCAATTCAATATCGATGAATACTATCTTTTATTACATCGTGTGTTATATTATGCAAAACATAGATTGACCACTGTCAAAATTGCTGAATACATATTGAAAGTAATCAATTATTCCATGAGCAGCTCATCAACAAATCATTCTGTTTTATATATATCTCACTATCAAGCAGATTATCTCAAAGATTTTATGTTACATGGCTTTACAAATATATTCAAAGAAAACTTCCATGTTTTTCAACCTCCGCATTATTTGTACGAGTATCCTTTAGATAAAATGTGGACTAGGAATGAAACGACGAATTATTTTCAACATAAATTATATGGATTGGGTTATGGATATAAATTATGTTTGAGCGATTATCTTCATTTATATAAACGAGATAAAATCGAACTTGCAAATGAAACAACTATTGAAAATAATATTAAAATGAAAAAATATTCGTTGATTATTTATGGTTCTATACTTCGAGAGAATCGATTTTATTCTTTAGTTAAACAACATTATGAATCTTCGAGAGTGGTTCTACTCGATGGTGAAGATGAAGGAAAAGATATTCGACGAAAAAATTTCATTGATTGGGGAACCTATTTTCTTCGAGAAATTCCAGATGATTGTAATCGTATTATGTAAACATGTTTGAGTAGAATAAAAGAAAAATAATCAAAAGTTAAATAGCACCTGGAGTACAAGTGATACCAATTGGATTATGATAATATCCACAGAGAACGGTATGACCTCCACTTGGTGCAACCACATTCCATTGGTCAAATGCTAAATCACAGGTACCTTCAGGTGGACATTCAATTTTTGCTACAACGGGATCATGAGCTTTTGAAGTTGTTCCAGCTATGTTTGTAAAACGGACGTTCGAAACTATAGCAGTTCCAGGATGATCTTGACATTCAGTTTTATTTGATTCATAGCAATTGTCAACTAGAAAACCGTAATCACAATTTTCCATGATGATATCTTTGTAGGTGATATTGTGAATAAATACAGGTCCATGACGTGGACCTGATGGATAGAATTTAATACGAGTAGCAAATGCCGAATCGATCATTTTAGCATTGGAAACATAGACATTCGAGACCATATGTGGACGACCAGGAGTTGAACCAAGACTGCCAACAGATAGACCATGCGAGTCAATACAAGTAATGTTTTCAACTGTAATAAAATTTGAACCATTTTTAAAAGAAACACAATCATCTCCATTGTGAACATAACTATTCACGATTGAAACATGAGAACATTCAACTGTATCGAAACCATCGGTATTAGCTGGACGACTTGTCGTCTTCGAAATAGCAGTTACATTGACGTCGGAGAATGTTATTCTCGTCGAACTTTCATTGATATTAATACACCAGAATGGTGAATCAAGTACTGTTAATTTAGTGAAAGTAACATCGGACGCATTTCGAAAATAGATAAGAAATGGTCGTCGATATGTACTATTAACAGCAAAATGATCCCAAAACTTTTGTCCACTACCATCAAACGTTCCTGAACCAGTTAATGAATAAAATTTGGCTCGATTAACATTCGAAAATGTGAACATCGCATTTCGACCTTCCCAATAGGCTAGATCATCGGATGCTTTCAGTGTTCCTTCAATTTGAAATGTACAACCATTACAACCAGTAAAATCGAAAGCACTTCGAATTGTATATGTTTTGCCAGCAGGAATGATGATTGTTCCACCATTGCCACATGTTTCCAATGCTTTTGTTATAGCTGGCCCATCATCAACATTGGGATCACCCGCTGATGCTGGCGTACAAGTTTCTTGACCAAGTACTATATTACTAAAAACTAGTGCAACGATGGCAAATAGAACTTGAATTTTCATTTTGTTTTGTTTATTATTCTCTGATAGTGAAGAATGAGAAAGTGTTTGGTGTTTTAAATCTATATATTTCGTGTACTTGAAAAAAGATAACAAAAAGAAAACGAGATAAATGAAAACGGTGTGTTTTTAACCTTGAATTTGTTTTTGCACACTTGCAGGTATGCCTCTTGCTTCATAGGATTTAAATAATAGCCAATCAAAAAAGCCAGCAGGCAACATCGATAATGAAAAAAGAACGACACCTGATTGCCAACCAGGACGATAACGAATCTTTGGTGCTGTATTCGCAACGGCATGTTCAAGTGCACGAACAACTTTGACTGGATCTTCAGCATATTTAATTAAAACATTTTTTTCTAGTTCAGTATGATGTCCTCGAAGATACTCTTGGCCCCATCGTTCTTGAACTTCATTCGATAATCCATTCCAGAATTCATCGAAAGTTTGACGAATACCTTCGATAATTGGTGTTTTCATAAAACCTGGCTCGAGAATACTCACACGTAAATCCCATGGAATCATTTCACGACGAAGACAATCCGAAAATGATTCCAATGCATATTTTGATGCACAATAAGCCGACATACTTGGCGAAGCAAGATAACCGGCAACTGAACAAAGATTAACAACACGTGAATTACGTTTAGCAATTAATAATGGTAGGAATTTTTTTGTCATAGCAAC
>Ga0209935_1004369_pt1 | contig 13121 bp, 9 predicted proteins | sample ThiBio_1000_plan_2_FD_183958 | JGI IMG/M metagenome (GOLD analysis project Ga0209935, IMG submission 183958) | Wastewater bioreactor microbial communities from Cape Town, South Africa - Thiocy_cont_1000_plan (SPAdes) | ecosystem: Engineered > Bioreactor > Thiocyanate-remediating >... | reverse complement strand
GGCATCGTCGGTACTGCCGTGGCTTGGTGGATCGCTCCAGTGGGAGGCATCGCAGGGATAGCGGCCGTCTTTGCCTGCACCTGCCTGTGCTTCTCGTTTCGGGCAACAGTCTGGCATGCTGTGAGGACGAATGCCCTCGCTGGGGCTCATGCGGCATGAAGGTCGTATTGTGCCTGCCGGGGAATGATTGGGGGGGGATCGGCCGCGAGCCGGTGCGAACGCTGGCGGCCGCCTTGTCCGGAGCGGGGGGGATGGAGATTTCCTCGGTGGCGTTGTCGACTGGAGTTTCAACGGTTACGCGAGAGAAAGAGAGCGTCCTTGTACCCTCGAGAAAATCGGTGGGGCGGTGCATGGCGGATGGCTATCGCGAGGAACGGTGGAGAGTGGCGGAGGAACTGCGCTCCCTGTCACCAGATATCGTCCATGTTCACTGGACTCAGATGGGGCATGCACTCGGGGCGCTGGATTCCGGCATCCCGCTTGTGGTCACCGTGCATGACGCAGCGCTCACCTGCGCCTACTGGAACTGGAGCTGGCATCCTGGCGCGGCGATCTCCTGCGTGCGAGGCGTCGAGTTTACAGGCCGCGTGTTGCGCGGTGCATCCCGGATCATCGCGGTGTCGCCCTATGTAAAGCGGCATGTCGAGAGTGTGTTTTTGCGGCGCGGGATAGCGAAGGTCTCGGTCATTCCCAATCCTGTGACGGCTGGTGGAATGGCAATGAACATCGGGCAGACGGAAATAGGGGAAGGGCCGGTGTTTGCGGCGGTCGGGCACTGGGGACCGCTCAAGCGATTTGACCTCGTATTGCGCGCTTTTGGCGAGGTGGTGAAGAGGCTGCCTGGCGCGACGCTGCTGCTGCTGGGCAAGGATCTCGGTGAACAGGGGGCCGCCCATCACTGGGCGATGAGCCGAGGGCTGGCGCGGCGAGTGTCCTTCCTGGGTTCCCGATCGCATGAGTTCATCATGAGACTGCTGTCGGATTCTGTGCATTGCCTTGTCCATCCTTCGCGCTCGGAAGGGTTCGGTCTTGCGGTGGCCGAGGCGATGCTGCTTGGCGTGCCTGTGATCGCGTCCGAAGCAGGCGCGCTTCCGTGGTTGATCGAGGATGGCTGCGCAGGGGTGATCGCGCTCTCTGCGTCGGTCGCGGCCTGGAGCGAGGCGATGATCCGGGCGGTGGAGGCCCGAGCGCCGGGTGGTGAGGCTCAAGGCAGGGTGGATCGTGCGGTGGCGCGGATTCGTGAATTGTGTGATCCCGCAGCCGTTGCCAGCCAGCATCGCGCGGTGTACGAGAGCGTGCTAGCCCAGTAGGCGCAGGATTTCCCGGGCTTGCACCTCGGGGTCCAGGCGGGTTCGCCAATACGAGGCAATTGCGTGGCCATCGCGTCTGCCTTCATCCCAATGGATCGCTTCGGCGTGGAGAGCCCGTGTCATTTCCTTTACAGTGGGAGTTGGCGCGACGGTGCCAGAGTTCTGCGAGGCGAACCACTCCGCGGTGGGAATGCAGGAGGGCAGGACCACGCTGCATCCTCCACACAAGGCCTCGCCAGCGGCGAGGTGAAAGCTCTCATAGCGGGATGAGGCAAAGAGAATGTTGCTACCGGCCAAGAGCCGGCCCAGGCTGGAATGAGCGATCCGGCCATGAAAGATCAGCCTGTCGACGATGGGCGTCGACGTGGGAGTGGCGCCAACAAAGTGAAATTCGTAATCGGCTCGCTCCCTTAAAAACTCCTTCGCAACACGAAGCGCCAAAGGGAAGTTTTTCTGAAAGCTCGTCCATCGCCCGACCGCGATAATACGGTTGGGCTTTTTTTGTGCCTTCTCCGGGAGAGGGATGTGCTCGAGATCGATCGAGTGCGGAACGAGGTGGAGATTTCTTGCCGGGTATCCATAGGATATCAACCAGTCCTTGGTACGCGTCAGCGCCACGGGGGATTCGGTCAGGAGTACGGGAATCCTGCTGGCGATCTCGGCGGCGACGGCTCCACGAGTGGAGGAGACCGCGAGGCAGTAGAGAGTCCAGAGACTGGCCCAGAGCGTAGAGGGCGCGGCCGGCCAGCCCCAAGGGTAAATCGCTCCCCGGCGGTCCATCGCTTGAGCCCAGGCGAGGTACCAGAACCTGCCGATTCCTACTCGCGGACTGCGCATCCCGTCGCTGTCGGTGTGCTCCGCTAGCAGGGGCGTGATCTGGCGAAAGGCCTGACGGACTTTTTCGAAGTGATGCAATCCCCAGCCAAAGAGTACCACGGCATCGGGGCAGACGGACTTCCACCATTCCGGGGATTCCAGCTCGTCGATGGTTCCGAGTACAAGACCGTCTTTTTCCAGGCCGACAGGTTCGTCGATAGTGGCCCCGCCGGAGAGCGCGACAAGGGTCGAGCGCAAACCGAGATCCCGGAATGCCCGCACGAGCAGGCCGGCATCGCGCACCCAAAATCCGCCATCCCGCCGGTAGGGAAGAGGGATGACGACTACGATATGGTTGGGGACTGGCATTGGGGTAAGCTTCAGGAGGCAGGGTTGGAGAGTCCTTTGGTTTCAGAGCGCCAGTGATGGCGGATCCACTTTCGGCAAGGTTCCTCAATCAAGTGATAAAGGATGCTCGCGGCAATCAGAGGGGCGAGAAGATAAAGCACGAATGCGCCGATGCGCCACCACTGTGAGTCCGCATGCAGTGCAGGATTGAGCAATGTTGCCAGAAAGAGCTTTTGTACGATCGCGTGAACGAGATAGAGGGCGTAGGAAATATGCCCGAGATAGACGATCAACGGAGTGCTCAAAAGCCGGGCCACACCGCTCGCGGAATTCCAAAGACCACCGATCAGAGGAGGGAAGAGCAAAACGAGGGCCACGCGATCAAGGTTCCAGGGAACAATATCCGGCGGAACGCAAAGGATCGCAATAATCGACAGCGTGGTGAATGGAAGGAGTCTTTGCAGCGTGCGGCGTGCGGCTTTACTAAGCCCGCAGCCGCGACGAAGGAAAGCTCCGGCCAGGAATTCGGATGTGACCATGGGAAGGTGTTCGCTTAACCCCCACGCGCCTGTCATTTTCGGAATCCAGAACGCGAGAAGACACAGCGGTATCAGGAAAAGGCAGATCGCTGCAGAGGGGTTCACACGTTTTCCGAAAGCGACAAACACGGGAAATACGAGGAGATAGGCAAAGGATTCTGCGCCGCTCGACCACCCAGGATAGTTCCATCCCCCGGGCACCCCGGGAAACGGCTGCAGCATGAGATAATGTGCCGACAGCCACAAAGCCAGGGATACTGGCCCTGCACAGCGAATCCGAGCGCCTCGGCGCAGAGAACCATGATCACCAGTGTCGTAAGAGTGGCGAAATAGTTCGGATATATGCGGGCGAAGCGATTGATGATGTATTTCCGGTATTCCTGCTTCGGGTTGAGACGAAGTTTATCCTCGTAGACGTGAGTGATGATAAAACCGGAGAGGACAAAAAAGAGATCTACGCCGAGCCCGCCTCGTGAGTAGAGCGGCGCAAGTAAAGAAAATGAGGGGACGAAGCTTTCCAGTTCGCTATGGAAGTGTGTCAGGACGACGCCGATGGCGGCAAAGGCCCGGATGCCGGTCAGTGAAAGAATCTCATGGGCTATCGTGGGGGCGCCCGGATGGCCTGATCTGTGCGTCATGAATTGGCTTGTCTATGGGCAAGAGGGATCAGGTCCGCATAGACCTTGCTGAGATAGCGGGCTTCCGAGTACTCGCGGGCGATGTGAGCGCTCGCATCGTCTGCCAATGAGCGGCAGAGGTGGCGATCGGAATCGAGGCGCAGAAGGATGGTCCGAATGTCGTTGGCCAGTTGTGCAGGATTCTGTGGATCGATGGGAAAGCCGACGCTATCCGGCACGATCAGCCCCGGTCCGCCGAGCTTGGCGACGATGGGTACGCATCCAGACAGCATGGCTTCCATCAAGGTCAGCCCGGCATTTTCGCGGAGGCTCGGCAGGAGGTAGATATGACTGGTATGAAGGGCCTCCTCGTAGGCCGCGCCCGAGAGGGGGCGTTCAAAGGAAACATTCTGCGTGATACCGAGGCGGGCGCAGAGAGACTGGAGGTGTCTCAACTCGGGACCTTCCCCGCAGATGCGGAAGCGAAAACTCAGCCCCTGAGCCTTGGCTTTTGCCAGGGCGTTGAGTGCAACGGCGAGGCCCTTGCGGCCTTCCAGGCTGCCACCGGCAAAGAGCTGCAAGGGGCCTTGCCACGACTTCTCGTGCAAATGGCGCTGCAAGCGGGCAACGTCTGGAGGGGTGAAGAAGGCGCTGGAGACGATATTTACGGCGCCGTCCTTTCTCAGGGTCCGAAGCAGGACGGCGGTTTCGGGATTGGATGCCAGCACGGTACTGGCCCGGTTGGCGCATGTCCGCAAGGAACTGCGATAGCGAGAGAAGAAGGAGTGGCCCTGCCGGAGGAATTCCATCCGCCGGGTGGCGGGGCTGAGCATTGGGTGAAATGCCCGGGGAATGGACTCGCCTCCTCCCAGGGGACCCCAGATGAGGGGTATTCCGAGCTTCCACAAGGGTGAAGGCAGTCGCCAGCTCGAGATGGTCAGATGATGCGCCAGGTCGAACTTTTCCCGGGCGTGAAGCGTGCGCGCGTAAGGCAGGATCTGGCGATCCTGAAACGTCGCCGTGTCTTGCCATGCCGCCAACCGGGCGATGACGAGATTGGGGTGATGCCCGCGGAACCGCCCGAGGAAGTGCCAGGTGACACCGGGAAGTTCGGCGCGATCAGCGTCGGAAATAAAAGGCCGGTTGAAATCGAAGGTGAGGACATGGACCTCATGCTCGCGGGCGAGGGCCCGTACGCCAGCCCAGCCGAAATGAGCTTCGGAGCCTGTCACCGGGTTGCAGGCCATGGCGGATACGAGGATTTTCATTGAGGGGGCGTCGACGGTGTGTTGTAGCGCTCCATGCCTGCCGCAAAATAAGGAGCCGACATCTCGTTTCTCAAGAATGCTGGTAAAAAGAAAGTCCCTCTGCGTGGTGGACCGGAGGGGGCTGAGGGGAGCCTCGTCTCGAAGCGTGACTCAACGGGGCCATTCATCGATATGCAGTAGCCCCCATGGCGCTCCTGAGAGAGGCTCGAGCGGCGGAAAGCACCGCTTTTCCTTCGCGAATCCGAGAATATATCCGCTCCCGGCGAAAGAGACTTCTATCCAGCCCGAGAGCGTGTCCATGTGTCGCTTCAAAAACATTCCATTCGCGGGCATGGAGCGTCTTGCCGAAGGCCAGAGTATTCTCCCATCGCTCCTGTAGAAGAGGGCTGCCGGGTTCCGAAAACGCCGCATTTAGCAGGGCGCACTCGCGATCGAGATCTGCGAGATCGAGGATTCGCGCTTTTCCTTCCCTGCCGAGCTTTGAGCGGAGTGCTTCATCGTTGGCGACGATTTGTAGCGCCTCAGTGAAACCCTCCAGAGTGCAGCAGATGAATCCGGTCTTTCCATGATCGACGAGTTCCACCTGGGCGTTATCCCCCCACGGAGTTGAGCGAGAGATGACTGGCTTGCCTGCGGCCATGCCTTCGGCGATGGCATAGCCGTAGCTTTCCCCGTATCGCGCCGCGTGGAGGATGACATCGCTGGCATGGATCAAAGCCTCAACTTGGCTGGGATCGGTCACAAGGGGCAGGGATATGATGCCTTCGCCGTAGGCGCCACTTAAGATTTCCGCTTTCAGCAGTGGCGATGGCTCAATGGCCAGGAGCTTGATGTGAGGCGAGCCGTTCTGCCGGGCGGCTTTTACCGCGCAGCATTCCCATGCCGTCCATTTCGCGGGATCGGGCCGTCCCAGGCGGAGGGCGACGATATCCTGCTCTGCGAAGCCCAACCGGGATCGCAGCAGGGATCGAGCCTCTCTGGTGAACGGGCGAGGAGGGCAGATCGGATTTCGCGCGACTCCGCAGTTCTCGAGGTTGCGCAGAGATTTCCATGAACGGCGCGCGGCTTGGCAAGCGGATGTCATGGAGACAAAAAAATGCTGATCTGTAACCCCTTGGGCCGCCCGATCCGTGAGCCAGCCGAGAATATTGGTCTCGACCACTTTGGGACGGTTTTTGCCCATTTCGTGGAGAAGGGGATAGATGGGGTGAAGAAGAGAATACCCCGGCACATGAAGATGGAGGGCATCAAATCGACCATCGCGGATGGCTGGGAAGCTGTCCGCCTCCGTATGGACGGGCTCCACTTTCAATCCCGGAATCGGATGATCTGGGTCATGATAGGGGCTGGAGCCTGAAAACGCCGTGACCTCATGGCCTCTGCGGGCGAGGCCCTCGGCAAAGAGCCATGCGGCTTTTTGCGTGCCACCGACACCGGCCGGAATCATGCAGGCTATCTTCACGAGACCCTCTTTTTGCCGTGAAAACGGGTTCCTGAAAGCAGAAAACGCCGGAAGCCGGATGGTGCCTGGGTTGGGGATGGAGAAAGTCCTCTCTTTTCGGACTGGCTGATCCGGGCGGGGATGGCGGGACTTCTTGTTGCTTGTCGCTTTTCTTGGCGATTCATTTTTACTACCCCTGTTTGCTCTCCATGCGGGTATTTGTCGCCATATTGTGTGCCCTTGCCATTTGTCTTGGGCAATATTTTGCGGGTTCCGGTCTGCGTCCCGCTCTGGCACTCCCAAGTTACGGGCTCCTCGGGCTGGCAGGTCTTTTGAGCATCCCTCTGGCTTGGAACCGGGCGTTTGCGCTTCCCCGATGGGACTGCCTTCTCTGGGCCGCAGCATTTGTGGCGTGGGCTCTTGTCCGGCAGGTTTACTCGATCGAGCCTTGGATGGCAGGAGCTTTTTTACGCCTGACGCTGGCGTGCGCCGTGATGTACCTGATCCTGGCCTCGGCTCTGGCAACGCCCGCATCCCGCATATGGTTCCTGGGCATCTTGATGGTCGATGGGATCATCCAGGGAGGGATTGCGGCGGCGCAGTTGGGCGGATTTCTGGAGCGATGTCCGCAGGGGTGGTTTTCGGAATTTCACCGTCTTTTTCTCGATATCCCCATTGTGCAGTCCGATGCGACTGTCATGCGCCGCGCGCTGGGGTTGTACGTGAACCCCAACCACCTGGCATGGTTTCTCAACACGGTGGGGTTGTTTGGGATCGCGCTGGCGTGCCTTGGTCGCGGGCGGGCTTGGCAAAAGGTAATTTACGCCTATGTAGGCATCGCGTGTCTGGGGTCCGGGCTGCTTACCTTGAGCCGGGGTGGCGTGCTGGGTCTGGCGGCTGGGATTATTGCCCTGGTCATTCTGGCCATTACGGCGATCTTTGTGAGCGGCACCGGGCGACGCTGGGCGCTCGCCTCGATGCTCGTGGCGGCCGTGGTATTGCCGACGGTCATCGTTGTCACTTACGCCAGCCAGTCCTTGGACGTTCAGACGCGATTGAATACGCTTTTCCTCGATAAATATCGGCCGGAAATCTGGAAAACCTCGCTGCGCCATCTTCAAACCAGTCCCTTCGTCGGCACAGGAGGGGGGACTTATGTCGTCTATAGCAGGCTCTATCGCACTGGAGCATCAGATACCGACGACTACCAGGCTCACAACGACTGGGTGCAGGTCGCTAGCGAGTACGGGATCATTGGTTTCGCCCTGTTTCTCCTGGCCGTAATCGTCCATTTTCATGCGGGTTGGCAGGGATACTTGGCGGCGCTTCGATACCGGCTGGCTATTGGGAGCTTGCCGCAGAGCAACTCGTCCGCCCTGCTCTTGGGGGCGCTGGCCGTTTTTGCCATGTTTGCGGTCCATTCTCTGACGGATTTCAACCTTCAGGTTGCGGCCAACGCTCTGCTTGCGGCGGCGGTGGCGGGAATCCTTGCTGGTTCTCGGCCTGAAAGTGTCTCGGGCGAAGGGCGATCTGCCCCGAGGAACATGCGGATACTGTATGCCTGCCTGGCGGGAGGCGTTTCTCTGGCTTTATTGTTGTGTGTCTGGAATTCGCGCGGGGAAGCCTGGGCGCTTGGGGCGGAAAACGACCTGCTGACGAATCGTCTTGAGTCTGCAGGGAGAAAGGCTTTTTACGCGGTGACGGTCGAGCCGGGGAATCCATGGGCGCACTACATCTCAGGGCGAGTGGCATTGGCTGCGGCAGCCACTCTTGAGGGGAAATATCGGACCGAGGAAAAGCAGGCGGCCCGGGAGAGTTTTGAGAGAGCCTTGGCGCTTTCTCCTGACGAGAGTGTCTTTAGATCAGGGTTGGCAGGGGCTTTGCTGGCGGAGAACCAATTGGACGCCGCCCGGAACCAGGCCCTTTGGAATATCGAGAGAAATCCATCGCGTGCCATCAGCTGGGTGCAGTTGGGTTTGGTCGCCCAGCAGCAAGGGGATCTTTCTTTGGCGTTGCAGTATTACCAACTCGCAAGCGGTTTGTGGGGCTCTGGTATCGATCGGCAGAAATTAAAGATTCTCCAGGAACGTGAACGAGCGAGTCAGAGGAGTGCGAGGTAAGAAATGTTTGCCTAACTGGAAAGTTGCGCTACAACGCCCGCATGGTTTCAAGAAATGCTGCCTCCCGATTCGCAGCGCTGGCCGTGCTTGGGTATGCGCTCGGCTTTGTTGCGTCACCTGCGCGTGCTCAGGTGAGTTTTTACAGCGCTCCTCCACCGGCTGATTTTGGTGGAGGGCTGGGTAATGTCACAGCCATTCCGTATTCCTTGAGCGAGGCGGAGGCTCCTGCTCCTGAAGATATCCCGGCCGGTTCTTCTGCTCCTGCTGGAGGCTCATCGGATGGGAAATCCTCTCTTGGAGCCGGACTTTTCTCCAAGCTGCCGATCGATTTTACCTTTGCTGTCCGTGAGGGATACGATGACAACTTGTTCACGACCAAGAACAATACGGATAGCAGTTTCTACACAAACTGGGCTGCCGGAGCATATTACACGTTTGGTACGCCTCGCCTCCAGCTCCAGACGAGCCTGGGGGGTGGCATCACCTATTACTACACCCGCCCGGGTGACAAGGTCGATTTCAACGGAAATTACAGCCTGAACGCGGTTTATCTCGCGACGCCCCGGCTCACGCTGTCGATCAACTCGACCACCGCCTATCTCTCCCAGCCGGATACCAATATCGTCGGTGGCACCAACCGTCAGGATGGTGATTACATGTATTCGAACACCATCCTGAGCGGCTCATATCAATGGAGTCAGAAGTTTTCCACCACCACCACCTACAATTTCAATGTTATCTACTACATGGATAACAACTTGAATCAAAATCAGGGGCGCATAGACCAGACCTTCGGGCAGTCCGCCAACTGGCTGCTGTTGCCGAAAACCACGGTGGTGGCGGAGTATCGTGCAAATCCTGTCACCTACTTCGACGCGGACCTCAACGTGTTCAACAATTTCTTCCTCGTGGGTTTTGATCAGGTCTTCAATCCGCGATTCAAATGGAATGCGCGAGCAGGTTTGCAAGTAGGCTTTGACCAAAATCCCGATGATGGCGATTCGGTCTATGTTGGGCCTTACGGCGAAAGCACGCTGACCTATCAGTTCGCCAAATCGTCATCGATCTCCTGGATGATGAGGTACGGCACGGAGGCCTCCGGTCTCAATGATGTTACACAACGCCAGACATTCCGTACGGGCCTGAGCGTAGCTCATGCTTTCACCCGGCGCATCACCATGACCCTCGGGGTGAATTATCAGGCGAACTACTACGACCAGAACAACGTCATCTCCTCCTACTACGAGAATATTTTCGACGTGGCTGTCGGTGCGAGCTACCAGATCAATCGACACTGGTCTTTCTCTGCCGGCTATCAGTTCACAGCCGACATCGCTCCCGATGCCGAGTATCGGGAATATACCCGCAACGTGGTGTATGTCGGGGCAAACCTGGCATTTTAGTTGCGTCGCCAATTGATTTTCGTCTGGCAGGCTGTAGCATAGCCTTTACCCCTTTCTGCCCCAATGAGTTTAGAGTCACCGGATAGCGGAGAAATCAGGTTGCATTTCCTTGATTATTGGCGAGTTATCCGTGTTCGGTTGCCGCTGATTCTCTTGGTTCTGCTTTTGGTGGTTATCACGGCAGGAGTGGTGACCTATTTCATGCCGAAACAGTATGCGTCTATGGTAACGATGCAGATTCGGCAGAACGACAAGGCTCTTCAAGTTTTCGATCGGGCGGCAGTTCAGGGTTCCGACCCGCGGTTTTTGTCGACGCAGTTTCAGATTCTTCAGCGCAAGGAGGTTCTCTATCCCGTCATTGAGGCCCTCGGACTGGACCGGAAATGGGGCGTTCCAAGTCGGGAGATCGCCTATTTCCGTCTCTCGGGAATGATTCGAGTGCAGGAGATCCGCAACACGGAGCTGATTCAGATTGTCGTTTACAGCACCGATAACAAAGAGGCGATGGAGATCGCGAATCGTGTTGCTGAGGAGTATCAGAAGCGCCGCTTGTCAGAGGAGAACGAATTTCTCACCAAATCGCTCTCCCAACTTCAGCAGGAAGTCGATAAGCAGCGGGCGAGTGTCGATCGCCTCCAGGGGGCGATGACCAAGATCCGTCAGGAGACCGGGATTCAGGATCTTAATCCGGACACCTCCGATGGTGGGACCCAAGCCGAGAATGCCGTATTGCTTCAGGTCGAGCAGCAGGTCAATCAGGAAGCGCTACGGGTTGCTGCGCTCCGGGCAAAGTACGATCAGGTCTCCAAAATGACAGATGAGCAGATCATGCGGTCGCTCACGACCTTGGAGATCGAGGATCCGAGTATCCCCCAGCTATTGCCTCAATATCAGGAGGCTGCTTCGGAAGAAGCTCGAATGCTCAATGCGGGACTTGGAGCGAATCATCCGAATGTAAAGGCTCTTCGCGCAAAGAAGGAGGTCATGGGGAGGCAGCTTTCCGAGCAGACCGCGATGCTTCGAAAGACCCTTGAGACAAATCTGGCAATTGCCCAAGACGGCCTGCAAAGGCTTCAAGAGAAATTGGAAACTGTTCGTTCAGAATGGCAGAAGTCCAAAACCAGTTCGGTCGGTTACTACGAGGCTAAGAATGAATGGCTGCAGGCCAAAAAGTTGCTTGAAGCGGCTCAGACTCGCCTTTCGACGGAGAAAATGGAGCAGATCATGCCTCAGAGCCCGGCAACGATCTGGGAGGCGGCGGAGGTTTCGACGGCTCCAGTCAAACCCAATGTCGTTCTGAACATGGTCTTGGGTGTGGTTGTCGGACTGATTTTCGGCGTCGGCCTTGCCTTCTTCATCGAGTATCTCGACACCAGCGTGAAGACGATGGAAGACGTGGAAGCCTTCCTCAAGGTGCCGGTGCTCGCGGTGATCCCGAAAGGAATTTCCCTGTTGGTCAACGAAGCCAAGGACAATGCGGATGCCGAGGCATACCGAATCCTGCGTACGAACATCGAATTCAATCGCAAGAACCCGGATGCCAATACGATCACGCTGATTAGTGGTGGTGCGGGCGAGGGCAAGAGCACCACGATGTCGAACCTGGCTTGCATCTTTGCCTCCGGCGGTTACAGCACACTGATCGTGGACGCGGATTTGCGGCGCCCGTCGCAGCATCGTATTTTTGGGGTTGAGAATGAGGTCGGCCTGACGGATTTTCTCACCACCGATGTGCACCTGGAAGAGGTGGTCAACCAGACGAAGATCGACAACCTCTTCCTCATGACGAGCGGTCGCCTGCCAGCGGATGCGGTGGGAATCCTGAACTCGCAGCGCATGGTGGATCTCATCGAGGAGGTGAAGCACCGCTTCGATATCGTGTTCTTCGATTCACCGCCGATCCTGGGCGTGAGCGATGCCTCGGTGCTTTCCAGCGCGGTGGACCTGACGATCATCGTGGTGCAGCACCGCCGCTTCCCGCGCGCCATGCTCCAGCGGGTGAAGCAGGCCATCCTCAATGTCGGGGGCAACATTCTCGGGGTGGTGCTCAACAATGTCGACGTACGGCACGACCAGCACTACCAGTACTACACGAGCTACTATAACTACTACTACCAGAAGCCCCAGCAGCAGAAGGCTGAGAAGAAGCCCGCCAAGAAGGCTCCCGTCTCGGCAGTGCAGCAGCTTGAGAGCGAAAGGGATCAGGAGGATACGTACTGATGAAAGCTTGGGTTCTTTTGGTGATCGCCTTTGTGGCGGTTCAGGTCGGTTTTGCCCAGGATGTGGCCCTTCGCGAAGGAGACCAGATCGAAATCCGTCTCGGCGGAGTGCCGGCGGACGAGATTTCTCAAGTCTCGGGAAACTACCAGGTCGACGGCAAAGGATACGTCAACATGCCGCATATCGGGCTGGTCAAGGCTGCTGGATTGACGCAGAGCCAGCTGCAGGAATCGATCGAGGCGACTTACAAGAGCCAGCAGATTTACACGAACCCAACGATCACGGTGAATGTGCCGACTACGGCTCGCTTCGTGAACGTGGGTGGCGACGTGAAGGCTCCGCGTCGAGTCGAGTACACGCCAGATCTGACGGTGCTTGGCGCGATTAACGCGGCAGGTGGCTTTACGGAATATGCCGATCAAGCCAAGGTTCGCCTTCTCCGGGGTGGTCAGGTTACGATCATCAACGTGAAGGACGTGCGCCGCGATCCGACGAAGGATCTGAAGCTCCGCCCGGGTGATACGATCGAGGTTCCTCAGGCTTGGTGGTGATCACTGTGCGGGTTCGCGTCAGGTCGGCTGTTCGTCGAGCTGCACCTTTGTTCGGGATGGAGTGACTTGTCGGGTTATTACTCTCGGCAAGACGGCGGTATGGAGGAGAGGCAAATCTCCTGAACATTCTGTTTCGGAACAGATAGAGGCCTGCCCGATGAGGCTAACTTGTCCCATAGTTCTTCAGAGGTTGGCAGAGATTTCGGCTCCGCTCCACCTCTCTCCGGGACTGAACATCTAGAGCATTTTCTATTTAATTTGTCGTAAAAGAGGAATGAAGAAGTAAGCTCAGGGGATGAAGACTCTGAGTGAGGATTTGCGGGAGCGCATCGTAGTCAGGAGATCGAAGGGAGACAGTGCAGCAGAGGTGGCGCGGATGTTTGGAGTCTCCAAGCGCAGTGTGGAACGCTACTGGAAGCAGCAGCAAACCACGGGCACGCTCAAAGCCAAGCAGCGGGGAGGCTACCGGCGCTCGTGTCTGGCGGGCC
>Ga0209935_1004368_pt1 | contig 13125 bp, 19 predicted proteins | sample ThiBio_1000_plan_2_FD_183958 | JGI IMG/M metagenome (GOLD analysis project Ga0209935, IMG submission 183958) | Wastewater bioreactor microbial communities from Cape Town, South Africa - Thiocy_cont_1000_plan (SPAdes) | ecosystem: Engineered > Bioreactor > Thiocyanate-remediating >... | reverse complement strand
TCTCACAGACCAGATGAAGCACTTTTTCCATCCGCAGACTCCTCTATATTCTCCTCCCTGCAAGCTTTCCTCCACCAAACGTCTTCGCTCCTCTCCATTCCGCCAGTCGTCAGGAAAATCTCCTGCATGTTAACCATTAGCCTTAAAAAGAATCAGGTAGACAAGAAAGGAGGTGGGGGATGGGAGAAATAATTACTAAGGCACAATCTATGCCACATCATCTCCTCGTTGAGAAAGTCCGCCCACATCCTACAGACAAGGGACAAACCGAGGCGATGGTACGCGTATCGCAAAATGACAAGCCTTCAAAAATGAGTTCGCTTGGCAGCACCTCGTTTATACTTGGAATGGAGGGATCCCACACATACTCGCACTTGTGCCCACGAAGCTTGCTCCCAGAATTACCCATGCGCGAGTTGTCCTTCTACCTGTCCGTTTCTTTCTCTCCAAACAATTCCGGGAATGAGGTTAACTTGAAAGGAAGGGGCAAAGCAAGGGGAGCAGCTGGATTGAAATAAGAATTTTATTGTTACGCCTTGCCAAAGATCTAAGAGAATATGATAAGTACTTCGCGTAGAAAAGTGAAATTTACTTACCTGCATTAATAGTTCATCAGAAACCTCTCCTTTATCTCCTCCACCGTCCTCGCGATCGTCATTCTGTCCTTGTTTTTCAGCGCGCTGGCGTTTTGTGTCTCGCTTCTCGGCTGACTTCTTTGCAAGTTGAGGCTCGTTGTGGGTCCTCCGCTGTCGGAACTTCTGTTTTAGTGCCGATAGCTGATTCGTTGGTTCTGGCCGTGCTTCCTCTTGTTGTGCGCTATCCTCTTCGCTTCGGGGTTGTGCTTTACGCTGTGCTTTCGCTGTCCTCTTTTGCTGCTTCAACTAATATCGGACGTTAGTGAGCAAGAAACAGTGACAAACACAAAATGGTTTTAAAGCCTCACCTTTCGCTCCTCAATATGTCGCTGCATCTTGGCTTGCTCAACCTTTTGTAGATAAGAATTGTTTTCTCGCTTGACCTGAGCGAGTTCTGTGCGCAATTTCTTCTTTTGCGTGGCCCTCTCGTGCGCTATTGTTTTTTGAGAAGCAGTAAAATAGTGAGGATGGCCCTTAGATATGTTGATTGAATACTCACTCTTCTTCTCGGATAGATGTTGCCACTTGAAGCCTGGAAGATACTTCATGTTCCAAATATCTGAATAAAAGAAGCTGTTCTTTTTACCCCCTAATAGTTTTGTTAAAAGACTACAATAAGCTTGACATGGGATAAAAGCCGCCTTACCCACGGGTTGATTATTGAGATTTTCTGCAACCATTTGTGCAACATCTTTATCTGCGAATTCAACCCAACCCTCCGTATAGCGAACCTTTTTATTTCCGCCACGTTGCTTCCGCTTTTGCCTCTTCGTTGTTGCTATTATGAAAAATTTTTAGGAATTGAAGAGATTAAAACAAAATAAGGTATTTGGACTTACGCTCGGGTTCAAGATAGATTCGCAACACATCCCCGTATTGAGATAGAAGATGTCGTAGTTTGATCGGACGCATGTAAGGAGGAATCCTACTCAAGTAAACCACGCCTTTTTTCTCATTCTCTTCTCGAAATTTTTGCAGGCGCTCCACGGATAAGGCGCCTGTGGTGGTGATTCGCTTCCGCTTCTTCGAGCCGGTTGTCACGTCTTCACCCGTTTCCACTTCTGCGTCTTGTTCCTCAAACTCCTCTTCTGCCTTGTCGCTTTCTTCCTCCTCTTCAACTCCGTCATTTTCTTCATCATTGTCGGGTTGTTCTTCTGTGTTCACTTGGGCGTCGTCGCTTTCTTCCTCCTCTTCTTCATCTGCTCCGTTTATACTGTCGGTAATATCATCCTTCAATTCAGCAACAACGGGTCGGTGTTTCTTCGCTCGGTGCATCCTTGTTCTGCCACGCACGTTTAGGTCTTTCCAAGAAATGCAACGGAGTCATTGCGCCAATAGGAGTTGTTGGCAATATGCATCTCTTTTTATCGACTTTTTACACGCAAAGTCGCAAGAGTTTAGCCGAAAAGAAAGTTTGCAAGGCAGAAGGAGCACGAAGGCAGGACATGTCGCAGGCACGAGAACCCAGAAAGGAGCGCGTTGTGTATCAAGTAGCACCAGGTCAGCTTGAGTCGGCGACGATGTTGACTGAAGGGCCCGACAAAGGAAAATATAAGGATGACAAAACTGGCGCATTGTATGCAGATAACATTGCTTGGATCAGAGCTAAGAACACCCGAATTCCTTTGGGTGGTGGGGCTGGCTAATGCTTGTTCTGGTGATTATCATGTTAATTTTTTTTCTCTTTTATTGTTTAATTTTAATTGGTTGGGGGTTTGTACATCATGTTAATCGAAGGATGCACACTCAATAAACAAAGTGTTCATCGAAGTTAATCTTTTATGCCCTGCAGCTGATCTGCATGAGATGTAGCGGTAGTTCCTACTTGGCACGTTCGTACCGTACCGTCAGGCGGACTATTGGTTTGTAGTTCAGCGAACTCGGCAACTGTCCCAGTCCCTAATTGCTTACAAAACGTAAAAAGCTGACTAGTGTGGTCGCTGGCCAAATTGACTAATGAAAGCCAGAAAAGTCGCACCGGCTGAAGGAGCATTTCCTCCCCTCAAATGTCTTTTCATAGCTGCCCTCTCGCGTTTGCTCAACTCCTCGCAACTCTCTCCTACAAGTTCGTAACCCTCGCCCCACCTCACTCTCTAACTTTCTTCATCTGCGACAGACGAAAAGAGGTTCTTGAACCTTCCTTTCGAGCTGCGCGGGGCGTCCTCTCGCAACTCGACTACCGTGCATTGAAGGCTCTTTGGCGATATCACTTGGCAGGATACCCCTGAACTCCCTTTAACAACTGTGATAGGAAGGTAAGGCTACAGTATTTCACCTTTTATATCTAACGTGTGAAAAAGTATCAAGCAAGAGGAAGATGTGTATAGGTGGCGGTACTTCTCCATGCCTTCCTTAATGGAGTCTTGCATTGGTTGTGTGGTGTGGGCCTTGTACACCCACAGACAAACATGATTATTCACGCAACATATCTTGAATGGATTAGCAAAGATTGCATAAAGGAGGGTGTGCTAAACAAACCTTATACTGCGGAGCAACCCAAACTGAAGGAAGAAACAGAAACTAGCACAGGTCGGAGCCAGGACTGCAGCACCAGCCGATCATGTACTTTGCTGCAACTTCCCGCTTCTTCTTGAGCTAGCCCGACGACGAGAAGACGCACATGGAGTACCAACTCACTGTGTACGCTCTGTCAGCAAAAAATAAGCCATGGCAACAAAATTTGTGACAACTGCCTTGGTAGGGTATCCCTTGTGTACTACTTCATTTAACTATGAATCTCAGGTTCAGACTTGCACCTACTTGAGGTGCTTGTACCGTTTCAGCCGGAAGACATAAATCTGATTAAGACAACAACTGGCGCCAAAACGCTTGCAGACTTGAAGGTTTTGCAAGCAGAAGATTGGGATAAGGTGGCATTGCCTCTAGTGCCTAAACGGAAGCTTCGTAATTTTATTGAAGTTCAAGGTTGGATTTTTATTTTTACGGCGCTAAGACGCGTCGTATTTAACTTACACTTTTACTAATATTTTCTTCCTCTACCAGCTGCTGCGCCTGGCCAAGGAGGAGCTGGTATGTAGCGCATTTATATTTTTTTTACCGGCTAATACGTGTCATATTTTATTAAATCCACTTCTGTAGGAGTTAAACGAAAACTCATCGACGACAGCCTAGTATATTTTGCACAACTTAAAAAATCTAAGCCCGAGCAGAGTACGGAGGCAGTTGGGCCGCTTTTGGTACGGCTACGTAATCCCTCTGGATGCGATAACAACAAGTCTTGGTTTAGGTACCGCTGCCTGCAACATGGAACACCGGCAGGCATCGCTTTGAAAAAGGCGACGAACAGACGTATATCATTACTCGGCCGGCGCTCTTGAAAGAGCTCACCGATTTTTTGGAAAGCAATCGGGGTGCCCCAGCAGTTTACATTCAAGGTCCACAAGGTATTGGCAAGAGCCACTTACTGTTTCACAAAACCACTCTCCTTCGCGGTGAATCAGACACCCGAGTAATATTCATAGGAGGTATGAACATTGGCCCACCCCACAAAAAAAAAAGACCTAATCGCCAACAAAATCTTAGATTGCGGTGCATGGGTATCGCAATCATCCCGGGACCCGAAAAAGGCGTGGCTATTGTTTGCCCAGTATATTACTGAAGCCTTCTGTACAGACGGGGAAGTCTTGCCGCCTTCCTGTGGAATTGGACATCGAGGCCTGTACCTCCTTCTTGGAATTTCTTGCAACGTACTGCATCGATGCGGGGCTGAAGCTTTACGCAATCTTCGATCAGCACAACGGCCTACCGGAGGAGCTCTGGTCTACCTTTCCCTTCTCAATTCCTCACGAATATCTAGCCACACAACCATTATGGCGCAAAGCAAAGGCGCTTGTTGTTGTGGCTGCGTCGGCAAGCAATGGATATTATCTTCGCACTGCTTTCGTCAATTCATGGCCGACACTGTACATCAACAAAGGATTCACCGAAGCCGAGGCACTGGCATTCCTTGATCATCGACAGTTTTTTAATTGTTTTGCAAACAACAAAGAGGTCATAGCTTCTTTTAAATTGCGTCAAAGAGCCCAACTAATATTATTATTATTATTTCATAGGAAAAAACTCGTAAGGCAATATACCAGCAACTGCTTGTTGAAGCTACTAGCAATATACCATTGGAGCTGATGAAGCTCACAGAGTGTGTGGCGCCTCTGCAGGACGCCTTCCCTGAGATCGAGAAACAATTCACGAAGCCTGAAGATTGCAATGCCCAGAAACTTGAGAAGATAATGGTCTTGTACAAATCGAACCGCCTCCAAGAGTACTCAGTGGCGATGACCAACTTCAACAACGAATATGCTGCGGACGAAACCAACGCAAGGGAGGCATTCGCAGGCGTTGCGACAATGGAGTTGGAAATACCTATCAGCAGAACATTTCTTCTCAACTACCAGCTCATGTTCAAGGAGGACACATTTATCAAAGCCATCACCCCTGTGGCCAGAGAAGCTCTGCTGAGGTTCTGGAAGAAGCCCTTCTGGGAGTACTTCGACGATACGATCAGATTTATTATTCGAAATGAGAATGGAGACTTCACCAACGACGTGAGGGGGCGAGCAGCAGAGCGGTACTTTCTCCATTGTGTGGAAAAAAACGAAGCAGTTGCAACTCAACCTGAAGGAGATTAATGCGGATACTCCTCCCGCCAAGTGGAAAGAACACTCGTTTCAGGTTTTATTTCCATTGTTCTGCTGTCCCTTTTTAACATAACACTTTTATTTTAGAGTATGGACCTCAAGTGCCGCTGGTTCAATGGAAGTAGACCCCCCACACGACGAGCAGACTTTAGTACCGAATCTTATGCCTTCCTACCAGCCGCAGCCAACTACCCCGATATCGATATCATGATTTGGGATCAGCCGACACAAACCTTCTACGCCATACAGATAACCGTTGGCTCTCTGAAAGCACATTCACATGCAGTTGCGAAAATAGGCAGCATTGGAGCCCATAAGAATCTTTGGGAGGCAAGGGCAATGCAGTGGGGGGCTAAACGTGTGACAACGAAGTTTGTATGGGTGACTCCCCAACCTGATGTAGCTATCGAGCACAATGGTGAATATTGGACTAATTTCACTAGTCTGGATTCAGCGATGTTCCCCATCCTACGCCTGTTGAAGTAGCTTTCGTAGAATAAAAATTTCTCTTGGGCCTTTGGGTAGCATGATGCGAGAAAGCAGTGACTACACAGAGAAGCGTTCGTTGTCGTGCGTTAACAAAATAAGGAGGACATCCACTAACTCCACAGGCACACCTAGAAACTCGACGGTAACCAGCAACACTACGAGCACCTGTAATTAGACGATACCCTCAACAGAGATTCCTGCAATTCGCACTGGCGCTGGTGGAGGCCTAACCCTAAGGGTACTGGATGAGGCCGGACACCCACCAGCTAAGGGAACTGGTGGCACACCGACCAACTCCACAGGCATCCCCAACACAACTCACACTTGCAATTCCCCAAACGCGCTCGGAAGGACTCCCGCCACCAGCCCCGGTAGAGTTGAAGGTCCCGGGACGGTGTCCTGTTGAGTTAAAGGTTTCCGAGAGTTGGTGCTAGTTGAGTTTGTAGCGCCGCTCCCTGTTGGGTTGCCCCGTGGTACCTGTAGAGTTTGTGGTGTCCGTGCCGTTATCTGCGTTGGTACCCCTGCTCCCCAGTCTCGAAATGCGACTGACAGAACATACTGAAGCCCGCCTTTTTAAAGTTAGAATGCGTAGCGGTTTTCACACGACTTTATGTTCCCCTTTTGTATTTGTTTGTTGTCTAGTTTGTTTGTTCTTTTCTTTTGCTTGCTGTTTTGTTGTAAACCTGTTTATAAGCGCATGTTGGCTTTTGCAAAAGAAAAATATTTTTACCTTCTTTGTTTGGGTATTCGAACCACATGATAAGCATGAAACAATAGGTAACAGTGCGCTCGAAACCAAGACGTTCTTGTCATCTGCTCTTTAACCGCGAACCAGGTGTTTGCTCCTGTTTTTTCAAGAAGGGATGAGAACTCTGGTTATGAACGACTCGGTGGAGCGATCCGCAAAGATCAGATTACCAATTAGTAATTTAATTTACTCCTTTGCTAAGTTGTTCATAAACCTTTCGGTTGGTATATCTTCGGTCGGGTTTTATATCAGTTCTCGAAATGTCTTGCTGACTAAAGTACAAGGTGAAGTCAGCTAACATGGTGCAACGGGCCAACCTACCAGCTCCAAGATGGCAGTAGACCAGACCCGCAAACCTGTACTGAAAAAAAAAAAACCAAACCCCAACCAAACCCACAGAAACTCGACCCTGAACATAACACCAGAAAGAGGAGAGAATGTGTGTCAAACGATGATGATATTTTCCAATGCATAGTAGTCCGACATATCATACATCTGCCATGACGAGTTCAATTGGTCGTTCGAATCGATGTGGTGCAGAATATTCTCGAGGAACAACTTCGCCTCGGTCCTGAATGCCAGCGCTGCGTATTTCCCCGGCGAGAGAGTAGGAAGGGGGCCTTGTGGCTCCTTGCGCAGTTCCTCCCCAATAGGCGGGGGATACTCCGCTGGGTTGATTCGATGCAAGATGCTGAGGTCATCCTTCAGAGAGGATGCTTGCATGATCGGGGCCACTCGGATGCTATGCTTGATGGCTTCCTTGGCGCGCTTGATCTCCTCGTCGGTCAGTCCTTTGTCCTCTCTCTCCCTTGCCACCACTCCACCTTCCTCGCGTTCTCTGATTACCGCTGCTACGTTCCGAGTAAACCAATCAGGAACGATGTAGTCCCTCACCACAAGACAATCGGCTCTCCCGGGTAGCGTCAGCTTGATCCGATCGTTCATGTTGCCGCGGGTGACGTAGCCATACTGCAAAAGGTAGGAAAGGGTGCCCTTGATCATGGAGTACGTGCCCAACACTTCCTCGCCGGGTTTGTAGTTATGCAGCGCCTTCTCGAGCCACACCCTTGAGTTCGCGATCGTAGGCGGCTCTTGGCCCTCGGCCCTCTCCAGGTCGCCGAAGCCGTTAATGTTCTTGTAGTGTCCGAATGTTTCGTCCCAAACGAGGCCGTTGTTCACAAAGTCGAGATATGGTATCAGCACCCAAAATCCGTCCTGATGATCGAAGCCTCGTTGCAACATGGTACCCAACGCCCACAACAGGTGCTAAATATAAAATAAAAATAAACATATGGTTAAGGAACATTGTTTTATACATACCCCTTTGTTGTATACGGGTTTGCCGCGGACACCGAAAATGCCAGGGAAGATATTCATCAAGTCTGGCTGCCACTTCTCAACATAGGTAGTAAATATGTGGTCCACCAAACCACCTTTCTTTGCTGGCAGCCAGCGCGATTGAAACTCTTTCATTTCATCGTCCTTCATACAGAGGTAACCAGTGAGCGTGCGTGAGAGAGAGAGAGAGAGAGAGAGAGAGAGAGAGAGAGAGAGAGAGAGAGAGAGAGAGAGAGAGAGAGAGACAGAGAAAGAGAGACCTACGTCATAGTAGATAGGAGCCATAGGGATTTCGGGGAGTATATCGAGATAAGGCTTCCAGTAGGAAAGAGGAGACCCCCTCTCTACCATCAAACAAATCGATGCAAGCAAGAGACTTGCGTCTGTGTCCTCCATTAACTCGCTATGATGGCGGAGGTACTCAAACACGAATCTCGTCTGCGTATGAGGAGATCCGCAGAAGAAAGCAATATCCTCAGGTACCCAAAAAAGGGTATCGCCCTCCTTGACCCCTGACAAGGCTACAACCCCATGCCCTCGCTGTTCTCCAAGCCATCGGAGTTTCACTTTATCCGTTAATACCTTCAATCCCTTCGGGATCGCCCAATCGAAGAAGGCTTCCACGCGTCCGCGTTCCCTGCGAGGTGTATCAAAGAGCGGAGTGGATACGATAGTGTCGGGATGAAAGAATTTGGTCTTAACGAAGCCGATCAACACCACCCCGGCGACTGCGATTAAGATGCACACAACCCAATACCAGGGCGATTGAAGGATAAACCTTTCTAATGCTCCCATTTTCTGCTTTTTTTTGTCCCCCTTGGCGCGGCGCTTTGAGGAACGAGCGGAGTCATGATCGGTGTCCCCGCCGGCGGAGGGCGACGGGTTGCGCTTCCTCATCCTCGGTTGTGCGTGCCTTAGCTTTTGTGATTCATCATCCTAGCCAATTACCGCGAAAAGCTAAATTACAACAAGGAAGCAAGCAGAGGTTACACAGGGAAGAGAGGCGTTGCTTACTATTTTTCCTCGCGAGCGAGATAACGGACGGTTTGGCCACGGTTGAGGATGTTTACGAGCCCATTAGTAGCGAAACCAACGCTTGTTTTCGGAAAGGGTGACACATATATTCGTGATAATTTCAGTCAAATGAATCAAAGCGATTATTCATAATTCTAGTGAATGAAGTGTCAAGTGAGTCCCTCCTAGCACTTCAAACATTAACAACCTCTGACTACACCGTAGGCAGCTGACCATCTGAAATTCGTCATTCCAATTTCTGCCTGAGATTGGCTCTGCGTTCTCCCAGACAAGGTCATCTAGTCTGTTTCCTAAACCATATATTTTCCGCTAAAATCGAACAATTGTTAACCTTTGGATCAACAGGGCGTTGTTCCTCGGCGAGGTTAGAAAGCACCTGATGCCAACATGGAGGGACAAACTTCGAACCCCAGGTATGGGATTCCTGTTGTGGCTACTTCTCTTCGATGGGCTAGACAAAGATATCGGCGTCATGGCAAGATTAAAAAAAATCAAAAATCCTTCTCTCGCCCTCAGGATCAAAAAGGAGCGATCCGAAGGCCGCGAACGAAAGAATCTCTCGAAAAGTCTCCTCGGAGATCCCCTTCCTTCTCAACCTCGCAACGAACGACCCAAAGCCGCATCCGCTCCCACCGCCTTTCTGTATAATTCCTCTCCGTCACAACCCGACCGCATCACTTGGTCTCCACCCGACGTTTCTGACAACCGGCCTCTCCTGTGCGTCCTAGTGCGCACATATTACGCACACGAAAAATCACTGTACACCTTTCTTCACTCCTTCATATCTCAGGTAGCTTTGCCTCTCTCCCTCTCTCTTCCTTCCTCTGGCTCTAATGCTCATCAAAAATATTCTTCTCGAAGTTGCCCGACAAGAATGGCAATATACCCATAGCCACTCGGTTGTGGCTGTTCAATACAGACTTGGAACATCCGGATGTCTCCTTCATGGATCCTGCGGTATCTACCTCCATTTTTGTGTAAATAAGCACATAGAGTGCTAACATATATTGTGAATTCTCAAGATCAAAGCTGCAAACGAATTGGCGGGAGAGGAGATGGTGGGACGACTTGATGTGAATGCCGCTACTCGAATAGAGGAAAGCTATGGGTACGATGTCACTGAGGAAGCATTCAAAATGCTGCTGCAATCTCATTCCATCCGTTCCACATGTTCATACTTGCTATTTACCAACGGTACCACACACACAGATATCTCCCTAACTTGTCAAGCGCTCACTCTCCCCTCCCCCCTACTACCCGCAGGCGACAATGTATATTCCTCCCATTTTTTCAATGAAGTTGCCCCGTACATGAAGCGAGGTACCGAGTTGATAGCATGGGACTTTGTGTGTCATCACAACAGACATGGCGAAACCAACCAGCAAGTCTATGCCCAATTTCGGACGAACTTTCTCGATCTCGGCAGCATGATGATAAGGGTAAATACATACCTTCTTCACATTCCCCCCCCCCCCAACCTCTTTTTTTAAAGGACTAATCAAAATATCCTAAAGACGGAGGCATTTAAGCGAATACCTGCGAGCTTCCTTTACAACAAAAGACAGAAAGGATTTTTCAAGTCAGATTGGTTCTTCTTCGATAATCTGCTGAGCACCAATGCTTCTAGAGTCATTGTGCATCAAGTACTCCTATTGCATCAATAGGCTATTTAAATAATAATAAATAAAACACACCTATTTATTTCTTTTGTAAAAAGGCTTTCGGTGTTTCAGGGTGTTGCGCCTAAACGAGGACTATTAGCCTTTAAGCTAGCGTTGTACTAAACTTACCCATTCTAACCACGAGCCATCATAAATACTGGTTTCATTGTGTCCTAACACAGTCAGGGCCAACACCAAACAAGCTGCAGTAACCCCGCTGCCGCAGCTGGTCACAATCGTTCCTTGAAGCTGTACCCCTGCCTTCTCAAATACCTCTCGCAGATTCTCCTTGTTTTTCAACAACGCCACAACACCCCCACTTTCGCCTTCTCGAGGGGTTTGCTTGTCGTACAAATCCGTCCAACACACGTTGAGGCTTCCCGGAATCGACCCGCTGAGGATACCAGGACGCGGTTCATCTTCCCTCCCTTCAAACCTTCCGGGGCTTCTTGCGTCCACAAGTTGCGCTTGTTGTGTGGTTATATTATCTTGCACTTGCTTGAGGCTCCACACCCTTTCAGGATCAAAGCGTGCAACGTAGGAGGGAGACGACTCCTTCTTCCTTTCGGGTATTGTCACACCAGAGGGCCAATTTTGAAAGCCTCCCTCGAGGATAGATATCTTGGCGTGCGCAAATATCTAAGGATTCGCGTGTTATTTGTGCATCGATGAAAGGGGCAAAGTAAAGAGAGTTACCCTGAAAGTCCACCAGACCCTGGCCGAACCAAGAAACATACCTCCAGAATGATCGTACACAACTACGTGATCATCTTTACCAACATGGTTGGAATTCATCCAATCCGAAAAAACTGTCTCCGAAGGTACCATGTGCGGCAAGGGTAATACGGGTTGGTTTTTGTAGGTTTCACGATCAGCGACCTCATCCACATCAAAACGCAGTGCCCCTAACGAAGCTGATGAGCGCCGACCGGAGTTTGGGGGGGGGGAGGTTAGCGGCGTGCGTGAATTTTTACCAGGTAACTGAACTTCGTGGGGCGGCGCAGGCGGTAGGTCCCAATGACCATCTACCACTACGATTTGATCGATGTGTTCTTTCACCCATTGCGATGTGACCAACAGGGGTACTTCGCTCGCGTTCATTGTTTGGGCTTACATTTGAAATTTCGGTTCTTGGAACAAGGGAACACGCAAGCCAAGTTCTTGCATTTATTTGTCTCTGTTAGGCACCTCGGCCAGCATGTGCTCTACAATCTTGAGCCGTTCTTCATGCGGTTTGTTATCAACTTCTTCTAAAATGGCGGGACGAAGGGTAAGAGTTTGACCGAGCCAAACACCACGATCGCCATGATCAAGAACCTGATTAATACTAACGAGGAAGTTAAATCTTCACAATCTTTGCGCTAGTGAGTGTACCTTAAAGGATGAATCAAAATGTTTACCGAAGGATGTCTAACATGTGCTAACCAACAAATGAAGTCGGCATAGGCTCTGCGGTGAAAGACAACCTCAAACATGCCTGTCGTAGAGTTTAATCAGATGTCAAGATTTAGAAAGCGCATTACCTGTTGGATGTGGACCTACTGCGTTTTCCTGCAAGCCATGTCCACCAAACACCACATCTAATTTCCTTTCGTCGATGATGTAATTTTGAATCTTTGTGCGAAGGTCAAGCGCGTGAGAATAGGTATCATCGTCTTTGTTGAAATACACATGTGCGTGAAAGCCTTCTACGGTGAAGGGATAACTCAGATCCATTGTCGCGTTGCGAATGCCAAAGTTGAAGACTGCGTTTAAGTGGTGTTACCACTCAATCGCAGGTGGTGTTCCCTAATAGGCAAAACAGTGCAGACAGAGACGCTGGTGCTACGTTTCTGCAATACACTTTAGTTGTGAGCCCAAGTTGTTGGTACAGTCAGCTAAAGCTCGCATCATTTTCTATCCGACGTTGGTTGTCTGGTTTCGTTGTGACACTCTTCTCTACGACAGGTTTCCCGCCATTTCAAGGCAAAAACGGTTTTATTGTTATTGTTGGACATAAATAGAGGCAGAGGAAGAACAGCCCTTTTTGTGGGTTCCCTCTTTTGGTTTTTTTGGGGTTCTTTACGGGTACCAGTTGAGGTCCACACCAACGCCGCAACGTGACGCGTCACCAGCATACTGTTTGATGGCGGGCTTGGTCCAGCCGCCGAAGGGAGAGAAGTCCGAGAAGGACTGTCTGCCGTCATAGTGGGCATACCACAGAGGGTAGTGCGCAGCACCGCTCCAGCTGCCCATAATGGGTATCCACTGGCTGGCGGAGGTGTAGACTCCAATCTTCACGCCCATCGCTGTCGCCTGCGACAAAGCTTGGGACATCCAGGCACGGTTGGAAGCCTGATGAAGTAAAAATACCAATTTAAATTAAACTCACATCACAAGAAGGTGATTAAATACCTGATCTCTCCAGTATTGGGTACCTTCAATGTCGAACCTGCGAAGATTTGATTAGAGAATTTTGGTATTTTTTGAGTTTACCAGAGCATTCCAAAGTTGGCACCGGAATTGCGGAGGTGGTTTACACAGGCCGAAACCTGAGAAGCAGCGGAGGAGCTGCATCTTGCACA
>Ga0209935_1004366_pt1 | contig 13132 bp, 10 predicted proteins | sample ThiBio_1000_plan_2_FD_183958 | JGI IMG/M metagenome (GOLD analysis project Ga0209935, IMG submission 183958) | Wastewater bioreactor microbial communities from Cape Town, South Africa - Thiocy_cont_1000_plan (SPAdes) | ecosystem: Engineered > Bioreactor > Thiocyanate-remediating >... | reverse complement strand
TCAAACAGAGAAGCTTTAATTATTCACTTTCATTGAGTTTGTGCAACATCAATCATCCATTTCTAAGTTAAATTCTAAATTGATTATTTATTGTTTATTAGGGTTCGTTCATATTTAGGTTTTCTGCAATTACAGCTCACCAACTTATATTTGCCATTGGGTATTGTTTTGACAAATATAATATAATATAGGACTTTAATTATATTTGTTGAGATTGATAATTTTATTATTCAGTTATCAAAGGAATGAAAACATTAGTTATAGAGTTCAAGGATATAATGATGCATATATAATGTAAAGAGCATCACATATTTTACTAGACAATCTTCATTTAATAGTAAGATATTTCCTTCTAATTTTCTAGGTAAATTAATAAAAGAAATTAAGAAACAAGTAAGAATATATAATTATGATATAATAAATTGTTAGACATCTTTATATACTTGTGCGAACTCACTAATATAGGCAAATCTTGTTTATAAAAGAGTCATTTGAAGATATATCCAGTAAAGAAAGAGAACAGATCAATGTTTTAGGATTATATATACATATGAAGATTATTTAATATATTTTGCTATATTTAGCTGATATTCCACCTGTTATTCAATCGATATACTCATTGAATTTGATTATCAATAGTCAAGTATATGATCGTACCGGTTGTGTCGGAGGATATTATTATTATGAAGCTTTACAGATGAATGTTATCACATCTGGTCCATACACCTTTTCAAGCAACAGCATGATCCATACATATGGTTATCTCTATAGAGATCATTTTAATCCATTTAATGTAACTGAAAATTTACTCTTCGAAAATTATGACGGATGCGGTTATGGTCTATTTAAACTCGCTGCTTATCTTTATTCTAACACTACGTACATTTTAATTGTAACAACACTTGCACCGAATGTTGCAGGCTCAGTCGAGATCGTTGCATCGGGCCCAACAATCGTCGCTTTCAATCTAATCGGTGAGCATTTACATATTTTCCTCAACTCAGTCACGAAGAGTATTCAAAATGGAAAGCGCTTATTTCTTGTTGACAAACCTATTAATCCTATAAATTAATTAATCAGATTGTAGCTAAGATATGAGTATCTCGATCAGATTCTCGATGAATACTGTTGAACTGAAATTTTTCAAAGAATAAATGAATATTATATCTCTCTTAGCTTAACCGTGAAATTAGCTAACGCATGATGAGTAAAATAGTTATGTTCAGATTCATGATTTTGAGAATAATGTTAGTATTATTGGTTTGAGAAAACTATTTATGAGTAGACACGAATGTTATTTGGAATTCTTTGTTATTTATTCAGAGTTTAAATTCTTAAAAGTCCTTCTATGACAGTGCGAACTAATTTCAAACATTCTTCTTTAGTTATGGACTATCTGTAGACCGAAACCGATAGCCAAATCTTGTTCATCATATAGTTATTAGAGAAAAACGTATATAAAGGGAAGAAAATAGGTCAATATTATAAAAATGATTATTTAATAGTTTTTGCTATATTTAGCTGATATTCCACTTGTTATTCGATCAGCATACTCATCAGCTTTGAGTGTGAATAATAGTCAAGTATATGGACGTGACAAGTGCATATGGGAGAATTATTACTATGAAGCCATACAGATTAATATTATCAAATCTGGTTCATACACTTTTTCAAGCAACAGCTCTATGATTCCATATGGCTATCTCTATAGAGATTATTTTAATCAGTTTAATATATCTGAAAATTTACTCTTCGAGAATTGTGGCGGATGCCATCATCGTGATTTTAAACTCTTAGCTTATCTTCATTCCAACACTACGTACATTTTAATTGTAACAACGTTTGAATCAAATGTTGCAGGCTCAGTCGAGATCTTTGCATCAGGCCCAACAATCGTCACTTTCAATCGTACGAGTAAGTTTCTGCAGTATGTGAATAAATAATATAGAAACAAAATCTATAGCAAAATTTGTTTTCGTCGCCATTTTCACTATAAACCTGCGATACACCTTAAAACATTTTATTCTAAGCACAAAATAAAATGCTTAGAAATGATTTTCATATGATGCACGTTCAAATTCTCTGTATATAACCAAATCAGCATTTAGTTTTTCAAATCATATCATAGTGCTGCGAACAGTTTTAGGATTCAATACAGTACTATTCTTATTCCTCCCTTGTATTCATTATCGTCTACGTTCGAGGTCTTTACACTGTTTCGTTTAAAATTAATGAATGTTGTGAGATTTATAGAACTTCATTTATACTTCTCTTTTGCCTCTTTCTCGCATAATATTGTTTTGTAAACATTTTAGTATTTCTCAATCAACGTATAAATCAAAGCTGATTGCAAGTACTCCAACATACCTTCGACAATGTGGAAAAGGAAAGTATCACTATGAAACTATTCAAGTGAATGTGCAAATGAATGGTGTCTATAGTTTTAATAGTAATAATACCAACATAACATATGGATATATTTACGAGAATGATTTTGATCCATCGAATCCAACTAACAATCTACTTGCAGAGAGTAGTATTAGTTGTCGTCGATACTACTTCAAATTTGGAACTTATCTTAAAATTAATAAGACATACATATTGGTTGTGACAACATATGAACCATATGTACAAGGAGAGTTTTCATTGTTTGTAATTGGTCCAAATAATGTCAGTCTAAATCGTATTAGTAAGTATTTCTGATTTTCTATTAACAAATTGGCAGTGACTAACGTGCAAAGTAACTATCAAACTATTTATATATGATTTATTTTTAGTCCAAAATCCAAGTACTTGTACAATCGGTGATCGATGTAAGTCTCATACAAAAACTATTGGTCTCACTCTTGATGATATTTTACGTTATGAAATCTTGCAAAAGACGAGTTTCAATAATCAAAAATTGATTGTGAAAATAAGTGCCGCTGGGACAATGATTATGTTTGCTGGAGGTTTAGTCAATAGTATTTTTTCTTTGATAACTTTTCAAAATAAAGAGTTACGAAAAGTTGGCTGTGGAATTTATCTTTTGGCATCATCTATTACTTCTCTTTTTACAATATGCATGTTCACAGTCAAATTTTGGTTTGTTATTCTCACTCAAATAAATACAACATCTGTTAGTCTATCTACTTTTCAAGGAGGATGTAAGATTATTGAACCACTTCTTAAACTTTTCTTATATGTGGACAGTTGGTTGAATGCTTGTGTTGCTATTGAACGAAGTGTGAATATATTTAAAGGAGTTACATTCGATAAGAAGAAGAGCAAACGCACAGCTCGATTGATAATCGTAATTTTGCCAATATTTGTCATGAGTACGATCATTCATGAACCTATTTATCGTGATTTATTCGAATACAAAACTGAGAAATACAAGCCTATCGAAGATGAATTAATGAAAAATTCATTAATGCAGAATAAAACAGAAGAATATGAAATAGAAACCTATGTTTTCTGTATAACACGTTATTCTCATTCCATACAAGATTATAATACTGCCGTACTATTGTTTCATCTTGTAGCTCCATTCATTGCTAATTGTTGCTCTGCTTTATACATCATCCTTGCAAGTGCTCGACGACGATCAACAACCCAAACTAAACAAACTTACAAAGAGCATTTTCTTGAACAGTTAAGTGAACACAAACAATTACTGATTAGTCCTGTTATTTTGCTTATTTTATCATTACCTCGTCTCATCATTGCATTGATATCGGGATGTGTAAATGCATCTGACAATCCTTCGTTATATCTTTGTGGCTATTTTATTTCATTCATCCCATCAATGCTTATCTTTCTCGTCTTTGTTCTGCCTTCAGATTTATATAAAAAAACATTTACAGAAACTATTCAAAGTTACAGACGACTAATTCGTCAATGATTAATATCTTCAATTTTATGGTTAATATTCAAAACTACCCTGAATAACTATTGTAAAACGATGACAACAATCTTTTGATATGCTTATTGTAATTAAGTTTTGTCAGCAACATTTCGCTCATCGCGTCACATCACATTTTCCCTTTAATCTTTTCCAAATACATTTAAACAATATCAATATTCATTAAAAACTTGAAAATCAAGAAAAGAAATTTGATTAAACATACTGGTGTCATCTAAAAGATGCCTTATTTTTGTATAAGAAATTAACTAGAACCTCTGAATTTGATTGATATTTTGTTAAATTCTATTGAATAGTCATCAAATTATCTTTACATTTCTAGTACTTTATAAGAACACAAATATCGAGCAAAAAATCACTCAAAAAGCACATAAACAAAACGATCGTGATTATATTTTTCAAACTAAGATTTCGTGCATCTATGATAATCTTATCTTGCAGAAATAATCTATTTTAATTATTCTCATGAAAAGTGTGACATATGCAGTTTTATAGAGTCAATATATCATTATAGATGTTTACACCCTGATTTTTCAAATATCGTAATATTTTTAATATTGCTAAAAACTATATTTGATATTGAAGAATCAATTTTCATAACGAAGAGTATACCTATTAAATTAGAATCATCGGTATTACTCTCACCAGAATTCTAAGATATCTCGCGATCGAAGCTAGTAGACAAAAAAATTATTAGATGCTAACAATCCACCATATGCGTCTCTCAAATGATTAAAGTCCACTTTAGATAAACCTTGACCACGATAGATGGTAAATGGTTTCTTATGATCTGTTCCAACAAATTGTTTGATATGTAATTTAACAATTTATTCGCGAAGATCTCGAACAAAGAAGTCCATTTTAATTACGTGTATTTTTATTAATTCATAAACATGATACTAAGTCTTTCACTTAAGAAAAATTTGTAATAAAATTCGATCGAAATTATTTTAATTTTTAATCAAATTTGAGTTTTCATTCCGAATTATGAAATTTTGCATTTTTGAATAAAATTCGATCAAAACTTTGAATTTTCAATGAAATCATCAACAGTCTGACCAAAGAAATACATGAATTCATCATTAACATTTATTATTCTTAGATAATTTTATAAGAAGAAGAAGAAGAAGAAGAAGAAGAAGAAGAGAAGAAACACTATTGACTAAAGATCACACTCGACGAACATCTTCCACATATGTTAGACTATTTTTTTCGCAGACGAACGAGGTGAATGAGAAAAAAGAAAAGAAAATGTCGATCGATATTTATATGAACGGAGTTGTTTCATTTTTTCTCATTATATGAGTGTTATCAATGAATGAAACATTGTCTTTGTTGTGGATTGAACTTATGAAAATGAACAACAAACGAATTAAATGTCTTCTTAGTACACGATCGCGTTTGCAAAACCATTTTACAGTTGTAACAATGATTCAAATGTACTTTGTTATTTTTAATATTAGTTTCATTTGTGGCTTTATGATTTTGTTCGTAATCTCTACTCGTTTTCGTTCTATTTGCCATTTAATACAATCAAATATTCACTTGGTATCGTGTTCACCTTTTCGAAGGTATACTTAGCGATTGTCTTAATCAAGGAAGTTTTACTAATGTTTGTTTACATTCTCTGTTGCTGTATATATCATTGGTTGGGATTGTCAAATAGCGGTAGACAAGTAACTTGGATGAAAGTACATCGATGGTGTATCGAAGCTACATGTCTTCCAGTTCTTTATCTTGCCTTTCTCTTCGAATATTTAGTCGGTCAGACAAATTTCATATTTGATGAACATCAAACATATTATTTCGCGATGATCTCCTTGAAACTTCCTCTTTTTTTCATTATGCGTTTTGCTGAAAGTCGATCTAATTTTGTTTTGAATCACTTGGAATTATTTTTGCTACGGGAAACATGTGAATTTTTTTTTGGATGATATCTTACATAAGAAATAAATATCTCAAAAGACAATGACGAATTATTCGTCTCTTAGTCAAATGAATTTGTTTTTGAAAAGATCCATTCACATTTCCAAATAGAATACTCATTGTATTTGAACCTTGATTTGCTATTGTCAAATCCGATAGATTATCATTGTTAAAATCACCAACTACAACAGATGTTAGATCACTACCAATTTCATACGTATATCGACTATAGAATGAACCATTTTCATCTCCATACAATATTCTTATATATTATTATCAATGAAATTGTCAATAGCTATATCAACTGTTTGAATCATTGTCGAAGTAATCTATTACGAAAGATATTGGGTTATTGTCTGTATTGTATCTTATTCGACTACTAAACGAATTGAAACATACTTCTACAATAGCATAAGATGAAAAATGAATCAATATTCAATCGATGTATCTGTTCGATTTTCAGAATATATCCGTGGAATTCTTGTTCCAAATACACTATCAAAAGATAACAACTAAGACAGTCAGAATTGCCAATAAACTCAACAGAATCAAGAGTTTCTTTCGACAGCATCAAATAGATATTTCGAAAGAATAATCAAAATTAAAACATGTCATATGACAGAAGTGACTCTGCTTTTGGATAAATATATGTATCTATTTAGAGAAATCAAATCAATGAATATGATGAAAAATACCTTTGAATGGAGGCTCAAATAAAACTTCACTTAGAATCCAATGAAGACTATTTGTTTGATTAGTTTATGCCAAGTTATCACGTAGTCTATCGGATTTCGTGTAATATATGGATATGATGTTCGAGAACTTAAATTTTCCCTCAAACATATTTACAATAATTCATCAATCTTAGAACCTATTAAAGAATATATTCTCAATACAAAACAATCTCATTGTATCAAGATACAAATACTTATCGATCGATACGAGAACATTCTTCGAAAATTCGCACCAACAGATACGTCTGCTGATATTGTCGATACATTCGTTGCTTTGATTTGTCTACGAGGTCTAACGAATCTGTCAATCTATGAACAATTCAGTACATATCAAGCATTTTCGCTTGCTATTCATAGATTTGAACGAATTTTGATCTATTTAACCGGATTGTATAATATTACTCTCGATCGTATAAATTTCATCAAATCAATAACTTCCGAAGTTGAAATAATTGTCGAAGAATTTTTTTCACATTCGACTCAACATAATGGACTGTTGATAGAATTTTCATTTTCATGTGCAGCGGCATTACAAATCCTTCAGATGGGCTATGCATTCAACTTATCTCAATTTGCCATTTATCGAAATAGAAACATTGATCAATATTTGAACTTACAACCTGAAACGTTTGATTGTCGAAAAGATAAAAATAGAGAATATTCTAAAGAAATCTTAAACAATATTCAACGTTTACAAATGCTTCAAAATACACCATACTTTTTCTTAACATTTCTGCCACAATCATTACAAAATTTGTATCAATTATTAGTTATCAAACCCATCGATCAAAACGATTCACTACCATTAGTTATTCTTCTGTCTGAATCGCTCATATTCATTGAAAGTATTAGGAAAAGTGATTCTATATTCTACTGTGGTCTATCCATTCTAAAACCATTCTTCGAACAGACTAACTTAGATATCTATGCTTCTGTATTTTTCTATGAAGAGAATTTTCCCTCTGAATATCTCAAACATTTGCCCAATCAATATCCTTGCTTTGACTTAAAAATGTATTATAATTTCATTTGGTTTCAATGGTGTCGAGCTGATTTACTAGAATGTCCATCCGACAATCGAGATTTACAATTCTTTGCCACAGCTATTTCATTTGCTCGAGTCCTTCGTGCTTGCTATTCTTCTCAGACAGATGACATATCTGAAGATAGTAGCAAAATAATCTATTCATCAATTGAAAATATCAATAATCCAGTTCTACAGATACTCGCTTTGAGTACTATCTTAGCCTTGAAGGAACCTCTTGTTGTTGATGAAGAGCAACAAAACAACTTGAAATCCAACATATCGTCTCTACTCAAAGATCTACCAGAATGTATTCCCTTACTAACAGCTACAGTGTTATTTGTTCGATGTTATCCTGTACGACAATTCTTTCCTAAACAATATCCACAAATTCTCAATTCAATTGTCAAACAGTTGAATTTAGATTCGATTGATCAACAAATTCAACAAGCAGTCTATCTTGCATTGCGAACGCTCAACAATCCAGATCTATCACATTCTCTTTGTGATTTCGAAAAACGAACGAAAAATCTATCTGATCTATGTGAATTTAATTCAACAGTATTCTTTCGTTATTTTATCAAGATCAATTCATTCGAATTATCAAATGTCAATCTTCTATCATCAATGTATCTCGCTGAATTGAGTTACGATGTTGAAATTCTGAAAACATTTACCTGCAAAAGTCAAAAAGAGAGAATGACATCTTTGACTGAACTTCATCGATTACTCTGTGATCCATCAACATCCAAAACAATGATGAATTTCGAAGTAGCAACATGGATTGACAATAATTTACCATTGGCAAATCGACATCAAATTGTTACTATTATCAAATGGATATCGAACTATTTCATCGCTGAAAAAGAAGCTCTGTCTGTTCTGCAAAGATGGTTACAATATCGGACTGATGAATCTCGGAAATTTTTCGCACGATACGCAGCTTTACAGTTAGTTAAAGATAGTCGAAATTCATCTGATTTGATTGAGATCATCGAGGATATATTTGATGGCACGAAAGAATTCTTTTTTGAGATTATTACAAAAGATTTACTCGAATTCGAAAATATTGATTTAACAAAAAATCATCAGATCTTTTTGATAATCATTCAAGGTGCTTATCGTTTGTCTTGGGAGCTAACTGCTACTATTCGTTGCAAACATATTTTAGATTTAATTCTCGAATTAGAATTTCAACGTATTCAATCAAATATGAACAAAAAAACAAACGATTCACTACGGTCATATTTATCAATGATCAATATTTGTTCATCAAGTGTACAAATACATCTTTGTAATTGTATCAACGAACAATCGAAATCTATACATCCTGTACAATCATATTATCTTGCTAGTATCTTACAGTGGATGATTTCGAGTTTAGCCTATATTCATACAACTAAACCATGTGCTCCCGAAGTATTCGAATGTTTTTATAGATTTCTTTATGATGCAAAGCATCCTCTAGTACAAAAGGCTATTATTATTGGTTTCAATAGAATATTTTTCTCGGGTAATTTACCAAAAGAACATGTCTTAATAAAAAGTGATGTTATGCATCATCTCGAACAATTCATTCATTCACATGAAACAATTGATTATGCTCATAGAGACGATCTTTTGGCTGCTTCGCTGTTAGCATACGGCAATGGACTACTCAGATTACAAAGAATTGAAATCAATTATATTGTCCCAGAAGAAACAGGTCATCTGTTGAAAACACTTTCTCAAAGATCATCATCAGAATTAATTTCAATACGAGCAAATTTATGTTATCTTTTCTCACGAACTTCGAATGCAACACGTAGTACAATATTCTCATCCATAAAAGAACAATCGATATTATTACAACAAACATTGTACAAACTTATTGATCATGATTTTCAGCAAGAAATGAAAATAATTACTGAATATTTGAAAACATGTCCAAGTATTGTTCTTGAGAAATTTATCGTTGACTTGTACAATGATTTGGAGAAAATGAATAGTTTTTATTATCTTTCAGATTACATACCCAACTATCTAAATATTGTTATTCATTTTATCCAAGAAAATTTTGATCTCTTTCTTCGCGCTTTACAAGCATGTACGTTTGACGAACGAAACTTTAAAAAAACTATTTACAATGCATATCAACGAACACATAATGAAAAGTTGATTGTACTCTACGGTAGCTTTGGTATAATTACAAAAGATCTCGTTAACATGTTAACGTATGAGAAAGATTCTTGGAGTCATGATATAAGAGAATGTATTGGAAAAATAAAAAAAATATCAGATCGAAATGCTGTCGAACAATTGTTCAATGTTTTAGAAACAACATTTCATTCTGATTTATTAGCATTAATTATTCAACTTGCTAAACTTGATCTTATATCATTATTAGAAGTTCATCAACGTGTCTCCGTTATTCTGACAAATAGCTCGAATAAAAACAACAAAATCTATTTGATTTTCAAACGACGAATTTTCGATCATCTGATGAATTTAAGTTGTATTCAACGAGATAACAACGATTTATTTGAATCGGAAATTGAATCATTTATACCAGAACGAATTCATATGGAATCTATGGAACAACATCTCTATTCTAACAAATCACCACCATTATTTCTTCGACGAACATTTTTTTTGGCTACTCTGCACTCAAAATAAACTTTCATTAAAAAAATTCAATTTATTTCAAGTATTTACGTGCGCAGAAAGAAATTGTGTACAGAACGGGGAGAAGACGCTAAATAAAGAAGCAAAAAAATGAAAACTGACTTTATTTCGTTAAATTCTTTCTGTCGTTCTGTCAGGGACAAAATAAAATAAACTCAAAATACAATTTTTTTTCGAATAATATAGAAAACATGAAAAATAGTATCTGTGATCTATCGAAATTATCTGCAGACGATTTTCAAGCATATGGTTTTAAATATGCATCTCAATTTCAATATCGAGCTGAATTAGCCAAACGAATTGCATCAACGTTCAATGTCGAACATTTAATTGTATTTGATGATGTAGCATTTACTGTCTCGAACTCTCAACGTGCAACAAGTTTCTTTGCCGTTCAAGTATACCGATATACAATGACATAGTCAAGAACTCACAAGAATTCATTTTCTTTTCTAGGGTTGTGATCGATCTTTACTACCCGGTCTTTGGCTTGCAACTGGTTTCAAACAAGGTGTGACTAATGTCGTCTATTCTCTACCAAATCCAATTGAATTACGACAATATCTCGATGTAAAACAACGTTTCGAACAACATTTACATCGATCGATACCAGTTCGAATAATCTATCAAGGTGAAGATGTTCTCTCTGTCTACGAACACAATTCGGATGAATACGAACGACTGTTTAAACAGTGTCGAACATCACTAATTCCATTTTCAGATGATTTTTATGTTTGTGAAGTCAAACGTCATTTTGATGTCATAACATATAATAGAATTCGTTCTCTTGTATTTCCTTTTGTAACTATGGAATTACATCAAAATGAATTTGCTAACTATGAAAATATTGTTCTTCCAGATCTACCAACTACTGATAAAGCAGAACATAATTTTCTTCTGCGTAAATATGGTTTCACTGAATTACCTCATTTATTAGTAAGACATTTCAATGTCATATTAACTTCTTCTATTCGTCTTATATGTAGATGGTTTTTATTGATGGATCAATCATCGATAATTATGATACATATGAGAGAGCGATGGAAAGTCTTTCAACGAAAGATACATCACATATTCCTGAGAATGTAGCACGATTTTCGAAAGGAATTGTTTCAGCTATTGATCGACTACATTATGAACATGAACATGAACTAGTTTTTCTCAAATTAGATGCCATTGGTGCTGGTGGTTGGTCATGTGTTTCACCTCAAGAAAATCCATTTCTCTACGATTGGACACAGACAATTGAAGATCGCGTTAACTATCTCATCGATTATATCGAAAAGAATATCATCGATCAACATCTACCATCACATGCAGTTATTGAAGAATTTGTTGAAGCACAAATTCGACCAGGTAAAATCGAAGCTGATTATACAGTTTGTGGATTTGTTCTCAATTCAATTTTCTATCCAACATCAATTAATCTCTGTGGAACTGATGCACGAGGTCAATATATTGAACAATGGACTGCAAATCAAGCTAATCAAATCGATGATAATGCTCAACAATGGCAACAAATGTTCGAAATCTATGCACGAATGGTTACTATCGAAGCTAAAACATTTGGTTATAGAAATGGAATTTATGCTGGTGATATTTTTCTAACAAAAGATAATCAATATAAACAACGTGATTGGAATATTCGTCGAGGTGGACGAAGTACACCAGAAACATTGACTATGTTAGGTGAACCGAACTATGAAACAAAAGTAAATATTTCCATCGAAAAAGATCTCACTTCGGAAGCACTTCTCGATCTCTATACAAATGTTTGTGATCGATTAACAAATGCACCCTATCATATGTATCCATTTACAACGGGATACGGTCATTTTTGTAAATCTGTCGAACCAAATTTACTTCGATTTAATCTTCTAGTCAATCCACAACGATTGCTAGATAAACATGGCAAAATATTGGCAAAAAATCAACATCGACAAAAAGTCTACGAAATCATTAAACAAACAGTTGATGAACATTTAAAAAATATTCACTCCTGATTCAATTCTTTTTCTTTTTTTTTTCGCTTTGAAATATGAATAAAATTGTGTGCCTGTGTGAATCTTTGAATATTTAATTCGATATATAATTTTATCAATATTGACTTTATGTGTGTCGTTGAGCGAACGAACAAAAAAGATGCACTTGAATGATAACGACGACACATTAACAACATACTTCTTTTCAGTACAACATGCACAGATTATTCATTCGTTAATTTACGTAAAATATGTTGTTCTTTTCTTGTTGTATACAATAATGAGCTCTCATAGTCAATTATAACCACATCGTTAATGGATTCATTCAAATAAAAACTAAAAATAATATAAAATGAAAAATGTCACCAAAATTTTGCATCACATAATCAAAGATATTGTATAGACTTACCATGCATTAAAACTAATTATCATAGCTCTTTTTTTTATAATCAACTTAATCACACAGCAAATTCATCCGCCTCTATTTCAAAAATCCTCATTATTTTCTGATGATTTCTATCATTTTCCACTCGATGAGTATATTTTTCCGGCGTCAGAACACGTTAACTCTTCATTTAAAATACATCGAGAACATTTTTCATAGACATTTCTTTACAGATGGTCGTCACTTAGAACTGAAATGACATATTCTAGTCACGATGAGCGAAACACTTGATCAAGTAGTTGAAATCAATATTTATCTACAACCAATACAATTTATTCTCAGTATTGTTTTAAATATCATTACAATTTATATATTAAGTTCGTATACTTTCTCGCATTTAACATTACTCTTCCAGTCAATGAAGCTAGATGCAGATTAGCTACCTTTACAATAAATGTTCCACCAATTTTAACTCGACATATGCTTTTATTAGCATCATGGGATCGTTTTTGT
>Ga0209935_1004364_pt1 | contig 13137 bp, 13 predicted proteins | sample ThiBio_1000_plan_2_FD_183958 | JGI IMG/M metagenome (GOLD analysis project Ga0209935, IMG submission 183958) | Wastewater bioreactor microbial communities from Cape Town, South Africa - Thiocy_cont_1000_plan (SPAdes) | ecosystem: Engineered > Bioreactor > Thiocyanate-remediating >... | reverse complement strand
ACACCGCCTCTCACTTGATCATCCTTATAATAAAGATGGGATAAATAATTTTCATCGAAACTGAAAATTATTCCTCCTCTTCTTTTTAAAGATTCGTTATACTCTTTCCAGTTGCGAACTTTGTTTTGTGAATTTGGCATGCATTCTTCCTTAGAATGTTGTATTCAAACCAAATTTTAATAAAATTTTAAGTTCGCAACAATTCCTTTTTTCCTATCCACGCAACAATGCCTTGCGAGGAGCCGAAGCAATCCACTCTTTTTCTGGCTTTTTAGATTGCTTCGGAGCGGAGCTCCTCTCAATAACGCTGGGTGAAGGATCTATTGACTTGCTAAAGAAATACTACAGAAGATTAATTTCAAATCCTAAAATATATCTTCTTAATTTTCAATAAGTTATCAAAAATGGGGATAATACGCAAATTTTTAAACTGATTTAATAAGATTTTTAAATCCCTTTAATATTCTCGATTATTTTTACCTTAAATTTTAAGAAAATTTTAATAATTATTGACAATATCTCAATCTCGAAATATATACTTCTTGTAAGCAGAGGCGAAATTTAATGAGTCTCAAAAAAGAATATTCAAGAGGCTCGTAATCTATTTAAAGTTGAAATCACAGCTGAAATAGAATTTTTCAACCTTTGCTCGGTAAGAGGAGTGACATAACTCCAAATACATTTAAAACACAAACATTATAATAAAAAGGAGAGAAAAAATGAAAACCAATAAGCAATTAGGATTAAATAAGCCTCTTAAGATTGAGATTAAAGCAGGCAACGAGTTTTTTGACCTTTTAGCAAGAAATTAACTATGGAGTAAATGTTATTAAATTATGTACTTAGTAAGGGCCTTAGCCTACATTATTTGTAGGCTAAGGCTATGTACTCAGTAGATTTTGTTACAATATTTATTGACAATTTATGTGTGAGTGGATACATTTTTCTATTGGCTTGTATATGACATAAATGATATATGAGATTATGCTTATAAACTAAAATAAAAGCATATTAATTTACATCATTCTTTCGCAAAGAAATGTCATACTCAAGTTAATTTAATCAAAATAGGGAATTTCCTATTTTGAAAGGGGTGGAGCATTGAGAAAGCGGGGAGTCGATGTCGGCAATTTATAAAATATCGAAATATAGTGAACCTGTCATAGAAAAAGACCAAATCATCGGCTTTTGTTCGGGGTGGAGAAAGGTCTATTTCAAAGATTCGCTTGATGCTATTAATGAATCTCTGCGTTTCCATAATATCCATTTTAAAGACATCAAAACCGAGAAAGACAATAGATCTTTCTTATCAAACGAGTTGCATATAGAAATACTTTTGCATCTTTATGAGCTTGGATTTCTTGAAGCGGATAACCAACAATCTGTATCCTGGGAAAGCTTCCGCAATCATATCATTGCAATAGGACGAGCCAAACGATATCGCATGTTGCAAGAAAAAGGTTTGGGAAGAGGAAATCTGACTAAAGATATTCTTTTAAAGGCCTTATTAGAGTCATACCTTCTTATAAATTCGGTATCAGACCACATTATAACTGCTTTTGATAATGATTTAGAATTTACCGAATTAGAAGCCCTTGATGAATATCTTGAAGAAGAATACTGGCATGGCCGCTTTCTATATTATGGACTAAGAAAAGCTGGAATTACCGAACAGGAAATTGGGGAGTATGAGATGTCAAAAGAGACAAAAAATTTACTGAACTTTTTAAGCGACATTGCCAAAGATGATTTTGCTGCTTATATGCTTTGTATGAGTATAACCGAAAGCCCAACTAACTGCCCTGGCCATATTACAAATAGACTCAGAGAATGGAGAAAAATCGAAAATCAACAAATTATACCCAAACAAGTCCTTGATATCTTTCGTAAGCACGAAGAACATGATCTTGCTTGCGGACACGGCGATTTTTCTTACAATTTTAATCTCAAAGACAAAGAACTCAGTGCCTTAAGGCAGCAAGAGATCTCCAAAAAAATAGATGCGTTCCTGCACTTACAAGGTGAGATCTATCAGGGAATTAAAGAGTAATTTGTAAAGCAGGATTTAGAACGATGAACTTACTTGAACGACTTCAGCTCTTAAGCAGTAAAAACATAACTGAACACCTGCATAAACTTAACTTCAAGGATGGTAAGATAATAATAGATTACTGTGGTCCAAACATAGCAAAACACATGCATATGGGGCACCTCCGAACAACTATATTAGGGGAAAGTCTAAAAAGGTTGATCTCATACGTGGGCTTTGATGTAGTCGGCGACTTACACTACGGTGATCTCAGTACACAGATGGGTTGTCTATTAATAGGTCTTAAAGAAAAATATAAAAATACATCGGATGGACTAAAATACTTAAAAGAAAATCCAAATGAAATTTTCGAGATTCAAAAGGATGTTGCGTTACGTGCAAAATCTAATAAGAGCCTTGATATAAAAGCTCGACAGGAAGCTATAGAACTACAGCAACTTAATGGCGACTACGCAGATATCCGCAACCAAATATCACTCATTTCATTAAACCACATCGATAAAATGCTACAATTTTTAAATGTTAGAAATGAACAATATTATGGTGAAAGTCGTTATGTTCATTATATAGATGAAGTCATTAAAATGTTTAGCTCTAAGGAACTCATTAAACATCATAAGGGAGATATTGTTGTTCCCTTAAGAGATACCCATTTGTTTTTGAAAGGCCATGATGGTTACCTAGCGTATTCTAGCATTGATATGGGAACTATTTATGATCGTGTATTTAATCAAGGCGCTAAAAAAATTATCTATGTCATGGGACATCGTCAAAAGCTTCATTGGAAGCAAGTATTCTCTTCCTGGGAAGAGTATGGACTCAATGTACCTTTGATTCACAAGTCTCATGGTTCTGTCCTAGAGGAAAGAGAAAAACCCTATAAACTTGACCCATATTTTGGTGTAACAATGGAGAGTTTTCTGGAAGATTTAGTGAAATTTGCATCAACAATGACAGAAAAATATTTTTACACGAAACACGTTGAGGATTTTGAAAAATTATCCAATTTTATGGCTTTAACAATGCTCAAAATTAGTGACTTTGCCCAGCCTGCTGAAGAAGCATATATATTTAATACCCCCAAAAATACAGGAGTTAATGATTACCCTGGCATAAACACTGCCTTACAATATTCCAAAATAAAAAAGATTTTAGAAAATTCGCAGGCATTGAAGTCAGACGAGCTTGAAATAGAAGATCAACTCCAACAAGATTTCGCTAGTTTACTCTTAGATTTTCCAAGTGTAATCGAAAAGTGTGTGCATGAGTTAGAACTATATTTTCTCTGCCGACATTTATTGAAAATAGTTAACTTCTGGGAAAAATATAATTTATCAGAACTAAGGAATAGCAACTTAAAATTATTGGAGTTGAGCAAAGATCAGGTTGAGACTATTTTTCATATCTTCGCTATAAATGTGCCCTCTAACGTGGGGAGAGATCTTAAAAATGTTCCTTTGTAAGCATCGCACCACAATCGCTATTTCTCTGATAATTGGTCTGGATAGATTTATCTTTAACGGCTTTCGAGCCATGATTGTCTTGTTTTTGGTAAAGAGTTTGCTGTATCCAGATGCAAAAGCGTTTTCAATCTATGGTACATTAATGATGCTAGCCTTTCTTACCCCAATCGTAGGAGGCTGGATTTCTGATAGATATTTAGATAAGAAATTCTCTATATTTATTGGTTTTTTATGGTCTTTGGTGGGTTCCTTATTACTATATTTGGATAAGACAAATTTTTTTATTGGGTCAAGCCTAATACTAGTAGGGACAGGAATGGTTCGCCCCTCTGCTTTTCCCTTATTTAGTGACCTTATTGGCAGAGACTCCTCAAATCGAGATACAAAATTTACATTCCTGTATGCATTTATGAACTTATCTACATTTCTTGGCACGCTTGTTTGTGCTGTTTTAGGAGAGTGTATTGCTTGGGAATTCACTTTTCTTGCAATGATTGTGGCAAATTGCGCCGCATTAGTCGTACTCATATGTTTAGAAAATAAGCCGATCATATCTGTTAAGGAATTCTCTCAAAAAATGTTAGGTCTTTGCTTGGCTGTAGCTTTTACAGTGCTGGTCTTTCTTTTCTTTAGAAGTGGATTCAACATACCAGGCTCCATCTTAACTGTTGTTCTCCTTTCTGTGTTAGTTTTTTGTTTTATAAGGCTTTCAACTTTACAAACGGATTATAAGAAACTGGAGATGTTTGGTTTCACAATAATTTTTACGATTCTCTTCTTCATTTGTTATGAGCAATCTGGCAACTCAATGGTTCTATTTGCAGACAATAATGTTGATCGAAATTTCGGATTTTTAGCTAAGCTAGGTATCAATTTTCTTCCAACTACTTTCTTTCAGTTGGTGGACCCCATTTTCAATCTTATCCTCGGAAGCATCATTGCCATGATCTGGAGTTACCTGGAACGAAAAAATATCACGATTAAAATTTTTTCAAAAATGTCATTAGGAATACTATTTGTAGGAATTGGGTTCCTCATACTGGCTCTATCCTCGTTTTTTTCTCATGAAGGGCTTGTGTCACCCCTCTTTTTAATCATGGGGTTGATGTTTTTTGTCATTGGTGAACTCTGTATTGTGCCTGTGGGGTTGTCATTTATTACAAAAATAGCCCCACAAGAGAATGCGTCATTTTACATTGGCGTTTGGTATTTTTCGATCGGCATCGCTCAATACCTTGCAGGTCACGTTGCAACGTTGGTTGCTTTTAATGAGAATGAGACATCCCTGGATGTAACTCAGAACCTCGTCCGTTATACACACTTTTTTAATGAGCTATTTCTTATATGTCTAGGCGTTACCGCTACTTTGTATCTGACATCACGAATTCGCCGCATTAATCTAGGGTGAAGGCCTCCTAAAAAAGGTAATAGGTGCAGCAGCCCTAAGATGGACAGCTTTTGATATTTTATGAGCTATTTCTGAGTATGGATTAATACACTCGAGATCATAGGTAAAATTCTCGTCATTGTAATCAGTAATCTTCCTGATGCATATTGCTCCACTCTCTAATTGAACAATACAAATCCTCTCGCGTAAGGTAAGGACTTGCTCTCCTTCAAAGGCGACTCCAGCAATATAATCGCCAGGAATGTAAAGGGGAAAACAAGAATCATCATAAATTCTGATGGATAGGGTCTTTTCGTGAAAACTCTCGAATTCTAAAAGCTCTTTTTCAATAAGTTCTTTTTCTGAAGAAATTTCTCCTAAATTTATCTTTCTCTGGAGAATTTTCTTGGCAGCTTCTCCTTCACCGGTTAAAAGCCAGCCAGCAGAAACTTGAATTCCTTCCTTATGAAAATTTTCCGCTAAAATGTTTGCACTTTTAGGCGCAAAATCTGTAATACCTAGCTCCCACTTAGCGAGGGAACTTGGGCTTAAATTATACTTCTTACAAAAATGAGTGCGCGTCATATTTGTTAATTGTCTAGTATACATAAGTCTTTTTGATGCTTCTATATTAGCCATTCTATTTTGGGAATTTAATTGTTACAGATTTCTTGTAAAAACATACCACGTAGTTCGAAAAAATGCAAATTTTGAAGAAAAAGAAAAAATATGAAAAAAGATTTGCATTAATGAACTTGATATGATAGTACTTATCTAAGTGGAAGATTTTAATGCGTAAAAACATTGAAACTTCAGCTTCCTTACTGGTGTAAGGTATTTATCAATCGCTCGACATAAATGGAGCAGGAATTATGACTCAGAATATTAAACATCCGCATCATACGTGAGCTACTTAACACTTTAAAAGTGTCGTGAGTAGGTCGATTTTTCCTGTTGTTTCGACCGCTACTTCTTAGCCTTCCTGGTAAGAGTCTTAGGGGATCTTTCCTTGGGCTTTGAGGATGAGTCAGGAATTTTTTTAATAGGATAACGTAAGGTGCATGGGAATGAAGAAAAACAGTTTTTTTAAACAGATATACTCATGTCACCTGTAATAACCGGCAGGGAGACGCATAAATTATGTTTGTTATTATCGAACCTAAAGATCACCATTCTTACAAGACGATCGTAGATTTATTTTCAGAATTCATAAAAGAAGGAGTCATGCTGCATTATTCCTTCCAAGATCATACAAGGGCTACATTTATTTCTCTTAAAGATCAGTCAAATGGAACTTTTGGCGGAGCCATTCTTCTTAAGCAAAGAGTTGGCACCCTCCATCAAAAAGTAGGGAGGCATCTCTCTAGCCTTGCGCCAAAAAATGGAGAAGTTTGGACGTGCTCCCTCTTCCTGCAGGGAGAAAACCATTCTCTCTCCCAAAGTGAAGCCTTTTGTCAATTATTCTATCAAAATCTTTATCAGCAACTTGTTACGTTTGGAAGGAAGGAAAAACTTGATTTTCTCTGCATGATCCTAGAGCAGGGAGAATACCTTTACACAGAGATCATAGGATCTTGGCCATATGTCTTTGAAGTCCATCCTGATGAATCACGAGACGGCCTTTTTCACGGAATTTTATCTCTGACCATAAACCCATCGAAACTTCATCAAAAAACATGAAGAGTCGATGCTTTATAAAGAGATAAAATTGGCGGCTTAGCCTCCCTACTCAATGGCCGCCAAAAGAGGAGGAATTTTTAGTGGTGTTTGGTGTTGATACAAATTCCTCCTCTTTCTTTAAAAAATCTTTTCTTTTTTATAAGACATTGATTTCAAACCCTAAACTATATCTTCTTAATTTTCAAAAGTTTATCTAATATGAGGGTAGTCTACTACTGTGTAGAGATCGAATAGGTGGAGAAATAAAATTTGTTAGAAAAAATAAAACTCTCGGGTTTCACGCTGATGGCTATTTCAATGTTTCTGTATGCCCTAACAGAAGCTATAGAAAAGTATCTTACAAAAGCTTATGAACCCTATCACATTATTTTTTTTAGGTCGTCTGTAGGCATTGCGCTCGTCATTTGGATTACCTTCACGAAGGGAATTCAATCTTACAAACAAGAAATACGATTGAATATTCTCCGCAATTTTTTGGCAGCTGTCGCCTTGTTCCTAACCATATATAGTTTAAAAAACCTCCCCCTCTCTTCTTATGAATTTATGTCTTTTATGTCCCCCGTTCTTGTTGCTCTTTTATCTGCTGGATTCTTGAAAGAAAAGCTGCCTCCCTTCGTATTTGTCTCGATCCTTTTAAGTATCGTTGGCGCTGCGATGATGTCCTATCCTTTTCAAAATATCGGCATCAACCTTGGCTTATTATTTGCTTTTTTATCGACTTTTTTTAATGCATCTGCCGCCGTTGCCACGAAACGCTTAGCCCATCTTGATTTTTATATTCTCTATGCCACATACGTTTTAACTTGCTTTGTGATGAGTGGCCTTTTTTCCTATGGAAGCATACATCTTGACCTAAAAGATGCGCCTCTTTTCATTCTTATTGCTTTCATTCACTTTGTGGCCTTTCAGTTCCTTATTCTTGCTTTCAGAAAAGAAGATTTGGTTAAATTATCTCCCTTAGAATATACAATTGCCGTATGGTCGGTCCTCTTGGGATACGTTTTTTGGGGTTATATTCCGGCCTCCAAAGAGTTATTCGGAGGATTGTTTATCATCCTTGGAAGTATTGTCATCAGACGAAAGGAACTAACGAGTTTTGCTCGCGATGGTTTCAATAAACTTTTCAGGAATCGAACCGTTATTTCCAAAACCAAGCCCAATGAAAAAAGACGCAAAATTAGGGGAATTTTTTAATTGCAGCATCTTATCTACGACGTCATCCCTAAACGATCCTGTGATCCACGTATGAAGCCCAAGGGCAGTTGCGGCCAGTAAAATCGTTTGTGATAAATGTCCCGCCTCTAAATAGGTTGCAAGATACCCTCTCGCTTTTTTATCTTTAATCCACGTTCTTTTCATATCGTTGACAATAAAGAGTCCAGCACTTAAGTTTTTCGCCCAAAATTGATCTCCCAGTGCATAAACGAGAGATTCATCGTCAAACCTATTTTTTAATTGATAGAGTGTGTGGGCATCTGAGGCATAATAGTAAATTCCTTGCTCTATGTCGCTTGCGTTAAGGATGACAAGGTAGGCATCACACCCTTGTAAGCCGGTTGCAGATGGCGAGGAACGCCTTAGCCCCAGGGAAGGGATGTGATGTTTTTCAAAATCTTCCCAGACCGTTCCATGAATGGGCCCAAAACAGAGATAAAGCAGAGAACTCAACTCTTTAAGATTTAGAGAGACTCGGTCAAAATTTCGTGAGGTTTTGCGCTTTTGTATGACATCGTAAAATGAAGACTTTCTAAAAGGAGTAAGATCAGGATCAGGTAACTTTATTTGCTGCACATAATCTGGGATACTTTTTGGTGGAATTTCTCTAACAGCTGAAGAAACTTTAATAAACTCTTCACAAAAACTGTCTTCATTTAAGATGGGCGAATTCTGAGCATAAATTCTTGTTCCTTGATGGCAATAAAAAGAAATCGGATCCCCTTCCCAAGCCAGTAACTGATCGTCCAGGTTATCGGTCAACAACCCCCCCGATGACAAATCCTGATCGATTTGCTCTTTTGAGGCTTGAGAAGGTAAATCCTTACTTTTTTCTATTAATCTTTTAAAGTGCTCAAGATCTAATTCATAATAATCTTGAGACAATGAATGACACGCAACAATTTTACCATCCTCAAGATAGAAAAAAGTATTTTTATTATATTTCATTTACGCCATTTAGTTATTAAGCTACTGAGAAATAAAGCACATTCGCCATGGTTGTCCCGAGCTTTGTCCAAATATATTGAGCTTTTTCATGATTTCTCCTTTGATCTATTTTAAAATTAATCTGGAATAAATGGCATTCTTATAGGTTGAACTGAGATCTGTGTGAATTTACATATTTTATTCATTTTACTATACCCTCTTATTTAAATATTTGACCAAGCTATTCGCATAAGCAAGCACAATGCTACCTAATTTTGTAATTTCTCCAATTTTACTAAATTTTTAAGCATCTCAAATATATCTCTAATCGGTTTTTCCTTTGTTGTAAACTTGAAAAATGAAAAATAAATATTATCCCTTTCCGAAACATAGTCAGGAAAGACTCTATGAAGTTTTGAATACCGAAGCGGCTCATCTTTTATCATAAAATTATAGAGATCAAGAGACAGAGAACATATCCCAAGCCCTAGAAGGCACAGTTCGGTTAATGTTAAATATGAATTAGATTTAACAATAACTTGAGCTTTGCTCAAAATTTCATCAGAAAGTAGGTGTTCTCCTGCATAGCATATCATTTTATGATTCCTTAAATCTTCTATTGCTTTAGGCGTACCATATTTATTTAGGTATTCCTCGGAAGCAAAATAGCCGTATTCATATATATTAAGAAGATTTTGAGAAAGATCTCGTTTATCGCTTAGGTAGGGCCCAACAGTAATATCAAAATCATGATATTTTGAGCCAAGGTATTCCGGGCCTGAAAGAAGCTCAATTGTAATGTTAGGATATTTTTCTCTAAATTCACGTATAATTTTAGGAAAATAATATAATCCAAGGCTAGCAGTTGTATGAATTGTAATATTCCCTTCTGTAAAAGAACTATCGCTTTCAGTTACTTGAGATAAGGAATCAAGAATCGTTTTGCAAAGGTCGGCTAATTTTTTTCCTTCATCAGTCAATATAAAATTTTTTTTCCCGCTCAGATACAATTTAGTTTCAAAAACTTCTTCTAATACGGCCAAATCATAATAATATGTTCGACGGGTAACGCCCGTAGCTATTGATGCTTTTGATATAGATCCTTCTCTAAAGAGGGTATAAAAATTTTGAAGTTTACCAAAATCAACCTGTCTTAATTTATTTTTATCCATCATAAAATCCTTCCTTTATGTCCTTGAAAATAACCTAAATTTTGTAAAATGTTTATTGTAAAATTGGATTATTAGCAAAAAATTGCTATATTACATTTTTTGTTGCTATTGGATTTTATCCATGCTAGCGTGATTTTAATAAGATCAAAAAATGAGACTGGCACAGAGATAACCACGTTAATGGCTTCCAAAGTTGTGTTAGGTCTCCAATAAATTTGCACCAAGAAATACGCGCACACGAACTGGGAAAAAACCCAGTTATTAATTTTAGCCTCGCCCTATATCCACAGTTGATCGGGGATGAGGGGAAAATATGAGGAAGGCTTAACAGGGTAAATACGGGAGACGCATAAGTTATGTTTGTTATTATCGAACCTAAAGATCATCATTTCTACAAGACTGTCGTGGATTTCTTTTCGAAATTTATCAAAGAAAGAGTCATGCTGCATTATTCCTTTCAAGATCATACAGGGGCTACATTTATTTCTCTTAAAGATCAGTCAAATGGAATTTTTGGTGGAGCCATTCTTCTTAAGCAAACGGTTGGTACCCTCCATCAAAAAGTCGGGAAGCATCTCTCGACACTTGCACCAAAAAATGGAGAAGTCTGGACGTGCTCCCTCTTCCTGCAGGGAGAAAATCATTCTCTCTCCCAAAGTGAAGCCTTTTGTCAATTATTCTATCAAAATCTTTATCAACAACTTGTTGCGTTTGGAATGAAGGAAAAAATAAATTTTCTCTCCATGGTCCTAGAGCAAGGGGAATACCTTTACACAGAGATTATCGGATCTTGGCCATATGTCTTTGAAGTCCATCCAGATGAATCGCGAGACGGCCTTTTTCACGGAATTTTATCTCTTACGATAAACCCATCGAAACTTCATCAAAAAATATGAAGAGTCGATGCTTTATAAAGAGATAAAATTGGCGGCTTGACCTCCCTGCTCAATAGCCGCCAAAAGAGGAGGAATTTTTAGTGGTGTTTGGTGTTGATACAAATTCCTCCTCTTTCTTTAAAAAATGCTCTGGAAAGAACGGCACACTGTGTCCAATGATAAATAGCTCTCTTTGATCTCACGTGCCTTCCCCAACGTTGAGATGCTACCAAAGCCCGCTTGTGTTCTTGTTAGAAACCATGAACTCAAAAAACATGCTCGGTCTCAGGGAAAAGTCAATAAAATTGAGTTGCTACCAAGGCCTATCCCAGGCCTTCAATTTGAACGACTTGAGTTCCAGGCTTATGCGTTGCTCATAGGGACTCCGCATTCAAAGGGAACGCGGGAATACTTCACCTGCACAAAGGTACACATTTCCGTAACCGTCGAAGGCAATGAGCATTCACTCCAAGAAGGAGATGTGGTGGCTTTTCCTGGCGACCGTAAGCATGCCTACAAAAATCAGCTGGACAATGTCAGTGAGGGCATCAGCATTGTGGCGTTGCATTATCCTGAGTAGGAGCTCTCACCGCTGCAACTCTCGAGATATTTTCTTAAGCTCACGACTCCATTGGCCTGCGCTATAGATCAAAATATCCAGCTGCTCAAGGGTTTTGGCTAATTGTTCCAGGTTGTATTCTAAGCGTTTGATGAAAATGTCATGTGTGTATATATTCCGATCAGACATGGCTGAACCTCCTTGTGTGTTTAGTTATGTTTAGTAGCGCGAGGGTGGTTGTTTCACCCTGGCGCTACGCATAGGATACCAGAGCTATTTTAGGATGCAAATTATTTTTTCATCTTTTTTTATACAAGATAGAGTTATTTTAATGAAAGAGATTTGCGCATGTATAAAAATTATTATCCCCTCACCCGCCGCTCCACGGCGACCTCTCCCACAAGGGGAGAGGTGATTTCAGTGCTAGCTGCAGTACCTCTCCCCTTGTGGGAGAGGTCGTCATGCGCAAAGCGCGTGACGGGTGAGGGATCTCACGATGAATAGGCAATATAGCAGAGGATTAAACAAAACTATATGGTTACTGCAGTAGGACATAGGATCAAAGGAGATTTAAAACATGGCCCAAAAAACCCTTGTCATCATTCCCACACGTTTGGCAGCCACGCGGCTTCCGAACAAACCACTTGCGGACATTTGCGGAAAGTCGATGATTCGCCATGTTTGGGAAAAAGCTGTAGGGGCTAATGTGGGGCCTGTCGTTGTTGCCTGCGGAGATTCCGAAATTGTCCAAGAAGTAAAATCCTTTGGCGGTGAGGCGATCCTCACCGATCCCACCCTTCCAACAGGGACAGACCGGGTAAAAGCCGCTGCAGATATTTATGATCCACAAAACACTTACGAATTTGTCGTCAATGTCCAAGGAGATTTACCAACCCTAGACCCCTCTCTTATACGAGAAGCATTGGATCCTTTTCGAAATCCCCCTGTTGATATTGCTACCCTTGCCACACCCATAGAAGATTCCCATGAATTAACGGATGGGAATGTCGTAAAAATTGCCCTTTCTGTGGGCGGAGATGAAACCATCGGAAGAGCCCTTTATTTTAGTCGAACCCTTATTCCTTCAGGGATTGGCCCCCATTATCATCATATCGGTCTTTATGCTTTTCGAAGAGAAGCTTTAAAGCGATTTGTGAGTCTTCCGGTAAATTCTCTCGAAGTCCGAGAAAGACTTGAACAACTCCGCGCCCTTGCCCATGGTATGCGCATTGATGTGAAGGTGGTGAATACAAAAGCTCCCTTTGGAGTGGACACCCCTGATGATCTTAAGAAGGCCATCCGAGTCATTGGGGAGAGTTACTCCTTATAGCTTAGAGGGCCTCTTGAAAAGGAGGCCCTCTTAAAAAATTCTTTGTTCAAAAAGAATCAGAGTAACCCATCCAGGAATTCCGCAGCCATTCTAGAAAAAAATTGCGATGTACCAATGGGCAGCACATCGCAAAAGAAACTTCATAAGCAGCCGCTCTTATGGTTTGTTGTAAGTAGGTGTCATAGTGCAATTAAAGCTACCGGGAATACCCGTTTTTTCTATATTAAATTCAATAGATTTTAGTTCTGTACCATCTGGTTTTACCAAAGGAAGGGATGTTCCCCCCTCATATTTACAGTCCATATTGCTATGTTTACCTAATGTCTGTCGATCACCTACAAAGGATAGAATACTAGAGCATTCTTGATTTAAGTGTTTACATATCCAGAGGAAGCAAAATAGTTTTTACACTCCTGAGGAGTAAATACGTTCAGTAATCTCCCAATTTCATCCCAAAGAGCACAAAAAGTCCTACGTGC
>Ga0209935_1004363_pt1 | contig 13138 bp, 15 predicted proteins | sample ThiBio_1000_plan_2_FD_183958 | JGI IMG/M metagenome (GOLD analysis project Ga0209935, IMG submission 183958) | Wastewater bioreactor microbial communities from Cape Town, South Africa - Thiocy_cont_1000_plan (SPAdes) | ecosystem: Engineered > Bioreactor > Thiocyanate-remediating >... | reverse complement strand
GCCTTGGAGGGCACGGGTAACAGTTCGAACGGGAGATGACAAAGCTCAGCATCAGGCGCGATGAAGAAATGAATCATGCTGGCTTGTTTCGAGTCATATGAGGCTGATGCGTCTTTACCATCCTCAGGCACGACCAGCTTTTTCTCGATTGGGGCGATGAGAACATTATAAAGCTGTATTCCGGCGTTGTTATCCTTATCTTCTGTTTCATTGTTGATGGTGTCCTCAGGTTCCATGTTGCGAACCTCAACTTCCTTGTTGCAAACCTTAGCTTCCATGTTGCGAACGCGTCCTTCGTATTCTATTTCTCGTCGGAAATTGCCGATCAAAGGATTAATGATTTCAACTTCGCCCAAATCGATCATGCACACTCCTCCAATGACACGTGACCCCATCACAAATGCGACGTAGTGCTGAGAGGTCTTGGGATACGCTTTGTAGTCCCACAAACGTATGCATAGAAACTCTATCAGGATGCCATCGAACTGCGGGGCCAAGACTTGTAATCCATGCAAAAGGAACTCCTTATCCTGGAATTCAGCGGCAGATTTCAATAAAGTTGGGTCTTTCTCTTTTACGAGTTGAACCAGCTCAGACTCTAACGCAGATATGCGATACGCAATCTCATCCACCGCATCATCATTTGCTCCCCCTAATAAATAAAGTTTGTTTTTTTTTTTCTTGCTAAGAATGGAAAATGTAATACCAGATTTAAAGGCTTGGTTCACGTATTCCCTTTTCAGTTTTTGAAGAACATCGTACTTGCCTTGAAGCTCCTCAGATGGCAAGGTCGTTCCTTCCAACTTTGCGACATCCTGTGTCATGCCTTTGCCTCGCAGCAGTGCATGGAAGGCCCTCCTTTGCAATGACATGGTCTCGCCGTCATTTACCCACGTATGCATCACATCCGGAAATGCTAGGGCTAACGAGAAGAATATGTGTTCGGTCAAGGATAGTTGGCGCAAAAGGCCCGTGCGTCGTTCCGCCGAGTTTACGGAGAAGAGCTCGCCAGTGAACCTCAACACAAAGTCGATCGATTCCCATGCGACAACCGCTGCATCGTTCGGACGATCAAGGGCCATACGAGCCAAGGTAAGCACCACCGGTCGCTTGCCGAGTTGTACGTCATCGCTATCTGTTAACGCTGCCTTTTCAGCTTCCAGGAATTCGCCTTTCGCGAGGTGTAGCTCCGCCAGGGCCTGAAAGGCGGGGATACGAGCAGCTCTGGTGATGGTGTGGTGGGTGAGCATTCGATATGCGTCCATGAGATCGTCAGGCGAGAAGGCACCCTTGGCGTGGGCTAACTGGACGGCTTTCAAGCACAACTGTTGCGCTAGATTGCTGCGGTTGAAGTCCGCGGCATCCGGAAAGGATGCTCTGAGGGCCTGTTTAGTCTCATACAACAGCGTTTCTGCTTCCTCCAGTCGGTTCTGACGCAATAGAGAATTGAAAAGGGCGAACTGCACGCTCACTTCCTGCATGCTTTGATGAGCCTTCCCTCCCTGTTCTGGTGATGAACCTTTAGTGAGTTTTGTTGCGCGCATGAGGTAGTCAATAGCCTCTTCATCACAACCCAGGTCCGAGAGATAACTGCCTAAGTTTGCCATCACATCGATCAGTATTTCCGATGGTACCAACGGGGTTGCATCGAATGATGATGTTGTTGAGAGCCCTCTCAGCGCAATGCGTTTCGCTCGCAAAAGGAGCGGTTCCTTCTCGACAAACGGACACGTCTGTACCACTGCCAACAGAGCCGATGCCGTTAGCCCACCACCTTTCGGTTCAATTTCTTCGCTCAGTGCCAATGCCTCCCTGGCGGCTTGAAGACCTTGCGGGTCGTGTTGGATGATCAAGCCATATGCCTTTGCAATGAGAAGCATCACGTAGCGTGGCGAACGCGCTCCAAGAGTGGCTTTGCATAGCGCTAGAGCCTCATCTATGCAGACCGTGGACTCCTGATATCGACCCAAAGTGTTGTATGCACGTGCAAGATAACCAATCGTTTCGATTAGTTGGGGCGTCGCTCCAGGATATAAAGTGAGCACGCTCCGAGCCTCTTCAAGGAAAGAGATTGCAGATTTGATGTCGCCGTTCTTCAGAATACACGCCCCTTCTTCCGAAAGAACGATGGCACGGGCTGCTGGCCCGGAGTCCTTAAAACAAGTATCGCACACTTCGCGTGCAAACTTGAATACTTTTAAGGCTTCTTCTCTTCTACCCAGACCGATGAGAGTGCCTGCGTGAGTGCGAAGGGCACCAACGAGGTGGCCAGGAAGGCAGTGCTCGGAAGCCATCAGCACAGCTTGGCTACTGAGCTGTTCTGCCTTGATTATCTTGCCCTTGCGGAAGGCGAGCTGAGCCAGCCGAGTCAAGACGGAGCAGTGATTCGTAACGCTGAGAGGGGGTGCATTGGGTTCCAACATTTTTTTCAGCAGAGCTATTGCTTCTTTCTCGCGTCCCAACAGCTGCAGCGCTGCACAGTAATCCAGCTCCATGGAGGTAATATACCTTGGAGTTATGTTTGCATTTGGGACAGAAGCGAGTTTGAACGCTTCTTCGTAACATTTGATGGCCTCCGTGTAGTTTGTGAGGTGTGCATGCAACTGCGCATGCCTCCCTAGCGCTTTGATCAGCCCACCAGTCTGTGGGTTGCTGACGTCATCACCCTCCCGACGAAAGATTGCCAGCGCTGTTTCTATGCACCGTTGAGCATCATCGGGTCTATCGGTATACACCAGACCAGAAATGCTGAGCAGCATCTCACCGAACGACGGAGAATGCGTCCCGACCACTGCTCGTCTGCAAGCTGCCGCTGGCAGGAGGAGTTGCAGCAACCTGGCCCTGTCACCGATCATCGATACCAAAGCGTTCACCACCTGATGCAGTTTGGCTTGCACGGAGTAGTCTTGAACATACGGCAAAATGGCCTCCGCAAGGGACAGCAGCTTTTCAGCTTCTTGTGTCGTTGGCAATCGGTTGTTTGTTTCTTTCAAGAGCTCATTCAAAGGATTGCTAGGTGGACGAAAGTTTAGATCAATTTGTATGTTTTTTTGGAATGAATGATAAAAAGGGTGCGTACACCGCTTCGAGTTCTGGTTCGCAAAGCATATTAAACAAATTGACTGCGCTCTCCAAAACCCATCCACAATCCTTTGTTGTTTACGATATTATATTTTGCTCGAGCGGGATTTGAAATACGCACCTTCAATATTACAATGGCTGTTTCGTCAGAAACATCGGTTGCTGCTACCATACAAGCCACCTAATGAGCAATAAGCGCTGTTAAGCACTGGTAGGTCTGCAACATTCATTACCCGATCACGTTTCTCCTCTTCCGTGGGAGGACGAGAATCCACTTCGGCAACAATTGCAATATCCTGCACGCAATATGCTGTCTGGCGGTCCGCCTGGTGCTCCTGGGGCGTCTGTGCGTCCATCCTTCCTCGCCAACAGTGAACCGGGAGTTTCCTGGAAGCTGTTAATTAGGAGCCGATCTTAAGGACAGTGCCTTTTCTTTAACATCGAAGGAGCTGTCACTCCCCCTACCCCAGCCCAGATCGAACAGAAGAAGATCTGGCTGGTCCACTACCTTACATCATTGCGACCTCCAATCCTTCTTTTTCTCTGGCAACACCGTTTTCTCTGAATGCAGCAAGAAGAAGGGCGTCGCGTCAGCAGTGTTCGCAATGGAGGACCACAGGCAAGAGAAGTATCCGGCACTGTGGCCTGAAGTAAAGGAGCTCTTCGAAGCTTCTCCCAAAGCTGATATCAAGAAGACACAGTTGCCACAGATAACAAATCATCCTGATAAGCCGTGTTTTCTCCTCCACAATGTGCTCACGAAAGAGGAATGCGAAGCCCTCATTCGCGCGAGCGAAGCAAAAGGTAATTCCCAAGTTTGAATCAATCTCTAACACTTGCAATTTGTAGGATTTGAAGACGCCGAGAATTATTGCTGGCAGTACCGCGACAGATACAACGATCGCTTCATGTCAGAGGATAAGGAATTCTCCAAGTGTATTTTCGACCGCATTGCTGAGCATTTGCCAAAAAAACTGATCGGATGGCACTTGAAAGACCTGAATCCTCGTTGGCGGTATGTTTTCTTTCTGAATAGCTCGCTTGTTGACAGGAATTACACATAGATACTGCCGTTACACAGAAGGACACTACTTTGGTGCCCACACAGATGGCGCTTTTCATCCGTCCATGCAAGAATGTAGTTTGCTCACATTTATGTGCGAATTATTCTCTGCCCTTCATATCTAATCAAATTCTCGTCTAGGCTTTATTTGAATAGTCCCCAGGATGGAGATTACAAAGGAGGTAGCACCAACTTCATTACACGTGACAAGAAGCTCAAATACGAAGTTGTTCCTACTACGGGTAATTCCTTTCTCTTCCCCTTTAATCTTCTGATTGATTTGATACAGGTATGGCCATCGTCTTTTTGCAGGACGACATGGCGTTGTATCATGAAGGAGCCAAACTGCTCGACGGCAAGAAGTACATCCTCCGCTCAGATGTGATGTTTGTACATAAGGGAATTAAAGATTAAAGACAGCGTGTATTGTTGATGATGATGAAGGATAGTGTTTGCTTCAGCCTTCATTCATTTCTCAGGCAGCGAGACAGAGGATGCACGTGTCTCCGCATCTGTTATTGATCTTGTCGTTGGCGCTACTTGCTGCGTCTCCAATCCCTGCCTCTTCCGCAGGTGCCTCTGGCAGGTGGACAGTTTACTTTGCCCCTACAACGAAACAATACTCTGTACGGCCGATACAAGATAAAATTGGAGTAGCTACAGCCCTCTATGCTGATGAGCGATCAACAAATGGGTGGACGCGGTTCAACATCGAAACGAACACCGTTTATCAAGACCTCGTACAAGCTACAGGGGCAGGTTATCTTGAAGGCTACGTAACTCGCGACATTATTTGGCAGTTTTGGATGAATATGCTCACTAATCGCTGGAATGGACGAACACCAGCGCTTATCCTCGCTTTCATGAACGTACGATCATCATTTGTAAAGGCCAAACTTACATGACTAAAGCAAAATATCGGTTGGATGGAGGAACAAATAGCAAGAAACGCCAGGACTGATCCTTACTGGTACTGGATCGTAACGAAAGATTGATAGATTAATTCTTGTGAAGGTTACACGTGTCCTTGATCAACGCGCAACTTAAGGGTATCTTGGCTGGATACAATGCCGCTCAAACAGACAAGGCGAAGATCCTGTCGCTCGTAGATATGCACTTACTCCAGGCAGGAGGGGATCTTGGAACGATTCAAAACGTAAAAATCTTTATCGGTTTCGCATCTCAACTGATTCAATTCTGTAGAAATTGAATGTATCCGCGGCTGAACATCACTTAGAAGGATCACATTGTTCTTCCCTGATAAAGGTATGAAGAAAAATCCCCACATCCGCAACACCAACAACTGTTTAGGTTACCCCCGACCTGAGCGAGTTGTATACAGGGCACACCACTTGGTCAAACTACTACACAGTACGTACACACTATCCTTCTTAAGCAGAGACACCCATCCACAACATGACATATCTTTTTATTAAACAGATGCTGAGGGTGTATAAACTGTACAATTTCGCTTTCGCGGCCTCGCAAACGAACGCACGCACAACCCTCTTCTCGGGTTACCCCGCCCGTCTCTCCTCCATCGACGATTTCTACCAACTATCTACGTATGTATACAACAACACTCTCCCTCCCCCTCCTCTTCCTTATCTCACCTTCACAACCTCCCACAGCAAACTTGTTGTCATGGAGACCACAAATGATGTGTGGAATAGAGAGCTCTATGTCTCGGTAACTCCCTTCTCTCTATTGAGCTGGGTAAGAGTATTGGTGGCGAATCGGATGGCAACTGGAGGCAAGAACTGGGTGGATATCTTCTCTCGCTACAACAGCGTACGTACCACCCCACACCCACCACACTCACCAACACTCACTCGCTGTCTCTTCAGGGTACATACAACAACCAATGGATGGTGGTGGATTACTCCCTTTTCACTCCACATCAACCTCTCAAGGACAACCTCATATGGATAGCAGAACAGCTCCCTGGCTACATTCAATCGGCAGATGTTACATCCTATATACGCAACGGGTACACTCGCTCTCTCTTTCCCTCTCGCATACTCTCCGTGGGACTAATTGGTTTTCATTGTAAAGCTTTTGGCCTAGCTATAATATTCCTTTCTTCCAACATGTCTATAATATCTCTGGGTACCCAGCAGTCATCAAGAGATTTGGTACACACCTGCACACAACAGCCTCTCCCTCACACTTATCTCACCAACAAAAACACAACAGGTGACTACCTTACTTATGATTTGAGCCCACGTGCCCAGATCTTTAGGAGGGACGCCAACAACGCGACCACCCTGGATGAATACCTCGCTTTTTTGCGATCCAACAACTGGCAGAACGATCCCCTATCGGACGGCAACCCCGCCAATCAGATCTCGGCAAGACGCGACCTAGTGCCAACCGGCCCTCCTCCCCCTAATCCTTTCATCACCCGAGCGGCCTTTGGTGGGATTGATAGCAAAGCAACCTCCTCTCTCCTTGTTAAGATGGGAGTCTCGCTGGCACAAAGGTATAACTCTCTCTCTATCTCTCCATCTCTCTCGATCTCTATCCGCTCTCGCTCTCTATCTCATTTCCTGTCTTCTCTATTTCTTTCTCTCTCTTCGCACACATTCTCACCTTGGTGTCTGTAGTGGCCCCTCCCATGATTCCCTGCCTCCATTTGATTGGAGTATTGGAGGATGGAAGGCTGCTCACGTGGGTCTACCCACGAAGTATAACTTCGGTTGGGTATTCATGCCTTCAGGAGACCCCAAGAAGTAACCGAGGGGATGGAAATGTTGCACTGTGCAACCGAACATGTATATCTGTTATTTATTTTATGAGGAATAGCGTGAGATGTTTGGCACGTTACTTTACGATGACGGATTAGTTTAAAACATTTTAAGCCCTAGCTGAGTACAATGGAAGCTCTGGCCGAGGAGGTGCAACACCCTTCAACAGGTTTCACTTTGAAAGATCGCAAATTCAAACTCAAAGAGTACAAGGACTGCTTTGTGGGTAGGGCGATTTATGACATTTCAATTCAACCTGATTTGCTTTTACTTAGGTAACGAAGCCGTAGATTGGTTAGTGCGAGAGAAGGGAGTTACTAAAAGAGAAGCAGTGGAACTTGGGGAGACTCTGCGACTGGATGGATACCTTGTGAATTCAGTTTATCGGGATCAACCCTTTCTAGATGGACATTTCTTTTATCGCTTCTGCATACCACGTAGATTGAGCGATGAATCACTCGCCAAGTTGAGTCCTTCTCTAGACTCGTTTTGATACTAATCATCTGACATAGGGGACCTCCCTTGGTATTTATTAACGGATTAAAAGGGGCGCATTTGCATGATACCACAGACGGACAGAGGAAATACCTCTCAAAATCCGCAGCGACCGGTCTCGCGACACCCAATCTCGCACTTCCTCTTCAATGGGAAGCAGGAGTTCAGGCCCGAGATAATCTGGTCGCCACCGAGCCAAGTAATTATCTCCGAACTCAAATCCGCAAAATCATCTGATCGCATTCATGTAATCAGTTGATAAATTGTTGGGAGTGACTGTATATGGGGATTTCTTGGAGATGGCTAGGGGACTGGGTCGGCCTTTCCATTGTTTCAGTTACGATTGGCGAAGGGACAACCATGAAAACGTCGAACTATTCGCAGCCTTTCTCCACTTCATTCACAAGAGACACAACAAGCACAACAATAGCAACAACAAAGGAGAGAACGAAAACGAAAAGGAGAATACGAACGAGGAACGAGAAAGGAAAGAGGAAGAGAAACATGAAGAAGTGAAGATCCAAGTGGTAGCGCATTCGAATGGAGGCCTCATCACCCTCTGCGTGCTCAATAAGTACCCCGAGCTATTCCACAGTGTTGTGTTTGCGGGGACCCCATTTGAGGGAGGTGTGGGGATATTGAGCGACTTGCATCTGGGTTCCTCGATAGGCTTCAACAAGCGACTCATCGGCAAGCCGGTTTCCTTCTCCTTCCCGACTTCCTATATCTTCTTCCCAACCGATCCAACCAAGTCTCATCTCCTACCAAACACAACTACAATCTCAACCACAGACTCCAAAAAGTCCCACCACCACCGCCACACCCACCACCTTCTCTTTCCTCACCATCGTCATCGCAAAAAGAAAGAAAAGAATGAAGAGGATTGTGGCGAGGATGAAGGATGTAACGGAAATGCAAAAGAAGAGGGGGAAAAAGAACTTGAAGAAGAAAGAGACGACATGGAACAACTGCCTTGCAACTTCTTCGATGTATCTGAATGGAAGAAAAACAGATGGGGGTTATATTATGGTAAATACTACAAGGGCAATCATTTTAAGATAGCACTACACAAGTATGCTTCCTCTTCTCTTCTCTCTTCTCTCTATCTCTCTCCACCAACACTCACAACACAATTTCAAGGAGAGAAAAGGAGGGACCAACAGATTTTGAACTCAGTGAGGAACAACAAGAACACTTGAGGAATTGTTTGGAACAAGGGAGGACGTTCAGAGAGCTGTTGGTGTGCAACAAGGACATCACGTACCCTCCTATTGCTGTGCTTGTTGGACGAGGTTGCCCAACTCTCAGTTACCTCATTAAAGATGGGCCTAAGAGCTTTGGAGGTTGGGACTTTGCCACTGCATCAAAAGGTAGAGAGACAACACCCCCCCCCCACAAGACAGCATCTCACTCAATTCTTAAAGTGGATGGTGATGGGAGGGTATCTACCAAAGGGGCTATTCCTCCCGAAGGCATCCCTCACACTGTTTATTTCTCGGATTTAGAGCATTCTGCCTTGCTCAGCGATCCAGTGTGGCAAGAGCTGCTTCAGCTTGAAGCTTGAAATGATGCTGAAATGAAAATGAAGTGAACAACAAGGAGTTGTATCGACCGGATGTCGGCGACTTGCCTCTCTTCGCCCAATCAAACAGCAAATTAACCTGTAATCCTGACGAGTCTGGCAGCGGCAATTCAAAAATTAATTGTTCCTGTTTAGTCGTCTTAGTTTCCACCATACAATGAGCAGCGTACGTCTCCTCCTTCTTGCGCTTGTGGGGTCGTTTTGACCGTACAACACAGAAATACGCTAGAGTTAAAGTCATAGGAGCCAGGAACCTTCGTGCGGCTGATGATGGAGGTACATCCCGAGATGGTTTTCCCGCATACTAAAATCTTCCGCAGGTACCAGCGACCCCTTCGTCACCTTAAGTCTGGATAGACACGTTGAGGCCGGCCACGCACCTCACAAGACCAGGTCTATCAAGAAGACCCTCAACCCTGTCTGGGAAGAGGAGTTTACTTTCCTGGTACGCAATCCGCAGCAGGACCAGATTTGGGTTCAGGTTTGGGACTACGATAGGTTTTCGAAAAACGATTCCTTGGGTGAAAAAGCAATCTCTGTATCTACCTTGCTGACTACGCCAGCTTTGGAACAATGGTTTTCGTTGGACAATACCACAAAGGGAGAAATCCACTTAAGGTATGTAACACACTGCAGCGGAAAGTAAAGATTAACTTGTATCTTAGGTTGTCCTACGACGGATACGTTGCTCCGCCTCCTCAGGCCTATCCGCCTCAGGGCTATCCTCCTCAGGGTTATCCTCCCCAGCAAGGCTATCCTCCACAAGGCTATCCTCCTCAGGGCTACCCGCCACAAGGATACCCCCCGCAGGGCTATCCCCCACAGCAAGGTTATCCTCCTCAGGGTTATCCCCCTCAGCAAGGCTATCCCCCTCAGGGCTACCCTCCACAGGGACAGTAAACAACAACTGCTGAAGAACGCACAAGAAGAATAAAATTTCCGCTATGTTTAAACCCTCTGAGGAGGTGTGTTTTACAGGTGGTAGTAGGAAGGGCATAAAAGGTACGAACTTGCGAGGTCTTGAGTGAGCTTCCTCTGTGCGTGAGTTCGTCTTCTCTGCAAAGTTGTGGTCAGAGTTTCGTTCCAATTCATGATTGTTGCGGAGAGGCAGACAGACAAAGTTGTTTGGTAAAGAAAGACGTGAGCGGGGCCATATCGATTAAATATGCGTTGCGTGAGAAGATTCCCCCCCCCCGAAACGGTCACAGTTTCTTCGAATTTCATCCGTTTCACTTTTCCCCGTACGTCTAGACTCTTCCAGAATCTTCTGCATTCTTCCAAAAGCTTCTAGACTTCTGGATTCTTCAAGAAGATCCCAGAGGGCTGTCTTGTTCTTGGGCGTTACCGTGAGGAGCAGCATACAGCTAAAGACCACTTGTTGGCGTACGGCTACAAAAAATTAACTAATAGGGATTTCCACAAGGTGCTTTATCACAACAGACTGTGCATCACGTTATGCCCGTTCTCTAACCACCACCAGTAGAAAGGTCGAGGGATCGACGCCGCGTTATGGCTTCCACTACTGCTACTACTGGTAGTGGAGGTGGTTCCTCCAGATGTCGTTGTTGTGGTAGTCGGATTACCAGTAGTCGAATATGTGGTGTACGTGGTAGAAGGGTACGTAGTACTTCCTCCAGTGGAGGTGGTAACAGAAGTGGAAGTGGGGATTCCGTCTCCAACAACAATGGTTCCATTCATTCCTAAAATGATTTGCAATCAAAATCAGCCGAATTCTTGACCGACTAACGGTTTGGTCAAGCTAAGTACCAAAGATCGGACCATGTTCATCACATTGGTAATTGTAGGTCCCATTATTAGTGAAGTTAACCGTCTGGATTGCATCATGATTATGTATTAGTGAATGAAGTCAAAATTACCGTAGTCCAGGCGGTTGTTGTGGGCGAGCATGCGCCTGCATTAGGACAAGTCCCGGATCCTTTGGGTGCGCACTCCGTTGAACAGAAGAAATAGTTGCGGAACTCGTGCACGTTGTGGAAGCCGTTGTCTGTTGACGGAGGTTAGCGGGTTTAACCGGAAATGAAGGCGTACTTGACTTGTTGAAAAACACAGTGTCGTAAAGCGAGATATGAAGAGTCTTGGGAGTGAATGTGTAGTCCGTAACTTGGACCACCCACATGGCAGAGAAGGCCATGAGAGCCTGGGACAGGAGAAACAGTAAAACTAGGGAACGCATGTCAGTTTGGTTACTCCTTAACGTGAAGAAAGAATAAACTGAAGCCTCAATGGGGTGTGCAAGTTGGAATGGAGGCAAATGAAGGAATGGTGTCATTCTCGGGACATCAATAATTTTCCGCGTTTTTGCGTCAAAGCCTCGTTTTAGGGCTTTCCCCAAATGAGAACACAAATGGCGTGAGTGCTTGACCGAAGTGAGGATTGGCTGGTCTTGCGCGCTGCCCAGAAGTTCATGATCGCGCCAAGCCTTAAGAATGAGTTGAGAGGCAACAAAGGTGTACAGCCGCTGTTGATTCTTTGGCCGTTTCCCGATGGCGGACATGCCGCTCTCTTTTTTCTTGGGACACCACAACTTAGTACGATGAATGGACAATCTATTCAGCAAAATCAGGTTAGGCAGTTAGTCCGACACCAAACGGCTACTACCGACAATTTGAGTTGGATTCGGGCGGCCCAGCTAACTGGTGAGAGGACTCCTTGCACATTGGATATTCATTGTTGGCGGCATATTGAAGAAGCTTCGTTCCTGAAGTCACAGAGATAGAAAGTGGGAAGCACTCGACTATGCTCCGCAGAGCCGAAGGTTAAAATCGGCATTGCCAGTAAGGCGGGCTGAATAACGCGGGTAGCGATTGGCCAACGAAGTTCCCCGTGAAACACAGAAAACCGTGTAGGTGTGATCGCTCGTTCAACACGTGACGGTCGCCCTCCAGGTCAGCTTTCTCGCGGTACGCCTTGGTGCAAAGGAAAGAACGGCATGAATTCATAGTTCTGTCGGGAGACTGGCCTCAGGAAATTTCCGAGGGCTTTTACAACACCACACGCACGCGTCGGAGGAGCAAGTGTTCAAAAAGGTACAGAAAGAGAAGAAGGAACAGATGCCCTTAACTGCAGCAATGAGGCAAAAGTTTCATAGGTATTTTGACTACTAACAAAGTTAAGCACTGCCTGGTTTCTAAAGGTGAACGGCTACGACAGATTGTATTGGAATACCGATCCTTTCCAGGTCCCTTACCCCCATGTTTGAATGTTTGCTTTCGCTGACTGGTTCAGTAGTTCCCTCCCATTGCATCTCCTGGCAGTACAGAGCCAAATCCCTTTCATCAGGGTCCCGCAGCGGATAAAGCAAAGGTAGCAAGAGAAGGCGCCGTTTGATAAAACTCGTTGAAAACGATATGAAGCTTTGAGATTTGGGCAACTTCCTTCAACAGCACTTGCTCATACGTAAAGTAACGAGAGAATTTCTAAGTCGCAAATATTACTGGCCGGCTGAAGGAGGAGCGGTTGGTAACCAATTTAGTAGTTGGAAAACCAAAATGGAACGAAAGCACTTGGCGGCGGTCGCCGTAGTAGGTGTGTCGGTGAGCGTGTTGGCCTTGTATTGGTGTATGTACCTTTCAAACATCCTATGGATTCAGTAAAGTGGAATGTGAATCTCTTGCTGATCTTCAACAATTACCTCAGATTACAAAAAGAAACAGCAAGAAGCAGGGGAACAGGAGGAAAAACGAAAAGAATTTATCAAGGAGAAAGGAGAGGCAGAAGAATCTTCCTCAGACAGCGAAAGTGATAATGAAGATGAAGGTCTAAGCGATGATGAACCAGTCGCCAGTCCAGCTCAGGTAACAAATCCACTCATCCTTGATTCATTCTTACCGCATTCATCCTTTTTCCTCATCGCATCAGTTGCGCAAATTAATATCCAAGACAGGTATCTCTATTACAAATTTTGCCACAAACGTAACAAATCACTCAGCGAATGGTGCTTTGGTACATAGAGACAGAAGACTTATTGTCATAGAAGCTAATAGCAGCATCGATCAGGGCCTCATGGTAAGTACCTTGCGCCCAATCCCAAAAGCAGGGATATGGCTAAACATTAATTCACCTCATTAGATGCTATTCGATCACTCCATCACTGCCATACCAGTTGGTAATTTCGTTAATTCTCTTCTCTTAATCGATGTTCTTATTCGA
>Ga0209935_1004358_pt1 | contig 13150 bp, 20 predicted proteins | sample ThiBio_1000_plan_2_FD_183958 | JGI IMG/M metagenome (GOLD analysis project Ga0209935, IMG submission 183958) | Wastewater bioreactor microbial communities from Cape Town, South Africa - Thiocy_cont_1000_plan (SPAdes) | ecosystem: Engineered > Bioreactor > Thiocyanate-remediating >... | reverse complement strand
TGCAGCGTAGTCATGAGCGCTGCGTTCTTGGAGATCTCATCGAACTTCTTGGCGTTGATGCCAAGCGCCTGGAGGAACGGGATGGGCTCGAGGTCGGCCATGGGTGCGAGCGATACACAGCGAACGATGCGGCTACTGCGCGGACACGAAGCAAAAGAGACGGCGGATGATGATGGCGGCTCGGTGCTTGAGGGCGCGGTCGTCGAGCGTCTCTGGGTTCGGAAGGGAGGCTGGGCCTTGGTTGTGATGGATGAGCGAGGTGGTGCGTTGGGTTTGGACCTGTGGCGAGGCACGGAGAGGGCGCGGCCGGGTGCCCATCGTGCCGGTCGTGTCGGCAGCCGCGGCAGGGTTAATTAAGCCGGAGGTTCAGGGGGTTCGAAGGTCAGGGATTGGTACCTTGGCTGGCTCGTCTGGTTGAGGGTCTCGGGCTTGCAGTGGTGTGTGTGGCTGGATGTCGATGGGGAGTTGGGGTTGGGGTTGGAGCTGGTTGGAGCTTGGACCCAGGGTCTGAAGGTCTGGAGGTCTGGCGATATTAGTTCGCATCGCTACCATAGACAGAGAGGCGCTCTCGCTCACATCATTCATTCGCTTGCTGCCTCGCTGCCCTCAATACCTCGCGATCTCGCGATCTCTCTCTCTCCTCACCGGTCGGGTTCGCCCTCACGTACCTTCGAGAGCACGACGTGTAGGCTTGGGAGCGAGAGACAACTAGTGAGCGAGAGCTAGCGTCTGCTTGTATCGCTGGCTGTTGGCTCCGTGGTGGTGGTCGTTGCTCTCGACAGCGGAAAGGTCGCGGAATACGCGCACATACATCCATACACGCACACACGTAGATACCTTGGGGAGCGGGCAAGAGTGTTATACGATCACTAAGACGAGACCACAAACATCATGATCTCGTTGATTTGGTTCGTCGTGGTGGCGATGGTGGTCGGTGCCCTGTTGGTACGTGAGATATCGACACACGCGAATCTGCGCTCGATCTCACTCGTTCATATGCGTGTATGTGTGCGTGTACGTGCCACTGCCTCACAGGCCTGGTCGATCGGGTACGTTCCTCATCTCCACCCCACCATCACCTATCAGCTATCGAGCACTCTCATTCATTCATTCATTACCACGATCTTTACACAGAGCAAACGATGTCGCCAACTCCGTACGACGCTCGCGCATTCACTTGACATAGATGTGTTGATGCCAACGCTCGCGTCTCTCTCTCTTGAAGGACCACATGTCGCTAACAATGCGCTGTGCGTAGTTTGGTACTTCGGTAGGATCCAAGGCAGTGTCGGTGCGCATGGCCCTCTTGATTGCGGCGATCTTTGAGTTCCTGGGAGCGTCGCTCATGGGCGGCCATGTGGCTGGCACCTTGCGCGACGATATCTTCAACATCCAGCTGGTAGGTCGACCACGATGCTGCCAATCATCAGTGGATGGAGACGACGATGACGAGCTACTCACCACCCACTGGCATCGTCGACAAATATCCCTCCTATGCGCGTGTGCGTGTGTGCGTGTGTGTTGATCGCAGTATGCCAACGAACCTCAAATCTTGATCACTGGCATGACGGCAGCCATGGTGGGCGCCTTCATCATGGTGTTCCTCGCCACGGCCTTCAGTCTGCCAGTCTCGGGCACGCACTCCGTCGGTGCGTCTCCATCTTCATCCCCATCGATTCAGCTGAATCGTGCGACCATCAAAATGACCGAAAGACGATTGCAGTGGGAGCCCTCATCGGATTCTCGGTCGCTGCGTCTGGTTGGACCAGCATTCAGTGGAAAGGCGTGGCGTTCATCGTCGCCAGTTGGCTCGTGAGCCCAGTGTGCGCTGGCATCGTGTCACTGGTTCTCTACGTGCTCACGAGATCGGGCATCTTGCGAAGCCGTCAGTCATACGGCCGCTCGCTCATCTTCCTGCCAATCTGCTTTGCCTTCACGCTGGCGCTGAATCTGTACTTTGTGCTCGAGGGTGTTGCATCGGATTCCTTTCCGTGGTGGGCGGCCTTGTTGGTCGCCATCGGCACCGGCTTGCTGGTACGCCATGTCATTGTTGGCGATTGACTCGCACAGAGTCGCGATCGCTGATTGGTGTGCAACTGCTCATTCGCGCACGTACATCTGTTGCGCCTGTGCAGTTCGGAATTGCGTTCGGTCTGGCAACGAAGCTGACCAAGCGCTGGGTGGTCGAGAAATGCCGCAAGAAGCGTTTGAAGGCAATGGCCGAGGCGGCTCTTGCTGAGGAGAATGCGCGAATGGAGGAGGCCGAGGAGGCGGCGGCTGCTGCTGCGGCGGCTGCGGCTGCTGCGGCGGCTGCGGGTGAATCGACAGAAGCATCGACGACAGCAGTCGAGGTCGCTCCGGACCTTAAGGCCACCTCATCCTCCAGCGCCCCAAGCGTCGAGAAGCTCCACGAGGAACAACTCGAGCATGCGGCGGCCGAGCTGCAGCCACAACAAGATGCCGCTCTCGACGGCCCTTCGGTCTACACCGAGATCGAGCTGTACGAGATGCCAAGTGGGCCAGCGCAAAAGACCGGCACTGCTGAGACAACCGATACTTCCGCTGCAACTGCTGCCGCCACCTCGACGAGCAACAATGGCGTCGTAGTAGTCGACCTGACGGCGGCTCAGGAGGCGGCACAGGAAGGAGCGACCGCCTCCGCCCCGACTCCCGAGAGCGCGGGTCCCGAGGTCTTTGATCTCCGTACCGAGCAGGTGTTTGCTATCCTTCAAATCATGACCGCCATCTTTGGAGCCTTTGCCCATGGCGCCAACGACATTTCGAACTCGATCGGTACGGCGACTCTCTCTCTCTCTCTCTCTCTCTCTCACAGTGAGCACATCAATGAAGCTCGCTAATAATTGAGAGTGATATTGGTATCGACCCATGTGACACCATGAAATATTCAGGTCCTCTTGCCATTGTGATCGATGTGTACAAGAACAACGGCCTCAGTAAGACCGGCGAGGTTCCACTATGGCTGCTCGCCACCGGAGGCGCCTTCGTGGTGCTCGGCCTCGCAACCTGGGGCTACCGCGTCATCCTCACGATTGGAGAGGGCCTCACCAAGGTGACGTGCTCGCGTGGATTCAACATTGAGCTCGGCTCGGCCTTGACGGTCGTGGTCGGAAGCCGCATCGGTCTGCCGCTAAGCACGACGCATTGCAAGGTCGGCTCGGTGGTCGGCGTCGGTCTGGCGGAGGGTGCCAACAACGTCAACTGGCGTATGGTACTCAACATTGCCGGAGGCTGGGTCGTCACGCTGCCGATCGCTGGAGGAGTGTCGGCCGCATGCTACCTCGGCATGACGTACCTCCTCAACGCCGGCTAATACTCGCTTGCAACAATCAACCTTGCATATCTAACTCGCACCCACTTGTACTTGTACACTGAATGCCACTCGATGATACTGTCGTCATTCATCCACCCACCTACCCATCCATCCATCCATCCATCCACTCATCCGTTCGGTCATCCGTCGTCTTCCTCGTTGTCTCCTTGTCGTATCATTGCTGCCACCTACAACCACCACCTTTCAATTAGATTCAATTTGAAGTCTCTTCTTCTACCTTCCTTTCGATCTATCGATCTGATATCATTGAAGCTGCTGTTATGAACGAGTTGATTTCTCTTGGAGCAACGTGTACGCTATATCTATTCTGTTATGCTCTGGATCGATCGATTGCTTGATAGTTCAGTTGGTTGGTAAGTAGGTTGTTGGCGAGCATCCTTTTGAGCTGCTGAATGTATGAATGAATGAATGAGCGTTCGCTACTATTGAGAGATGTGTCTGTGAGAGGATGCTTACGAGTATTCCGAGTGTGGTGGATTCTGTAACTGCGACCAGATGGTTGGATCGACCGATTGCATGGCTTCGTTAAAAAGCGGTACGGCCGATGCCTCCTGTAGCCGAGAGAGAATGAACTCGCGCAGATCGATGACGGTCACCGGATCCGTAGAGAACAAGTGCATGCGCGTGGCGCCGGCGGCACTGGTGCTCTCGTCTTCGGCATCGCCACCTTCGGCGTCGATCACGTAGCAGTTGTACTCGAAGCGCTCGCGGTTGATTGCAATGTCGCACATGACATCGACGCACGAGTTGATCAGCATTGGTAGCCGTGCAACAATGTCGCGGTTTTGCTCGGCGAAGCCACGTGCAAGTAGCGCTCCTTGTGCCAACACGAGTGCCTTCCGTAGGCGTGTATCGCTGATAACATCAAGCTGAATTCACGATCACGATCAGCGAAAGGCCAGTGCGATGAATGAATGAATGAATGATAGCGAACGAACGAACCTTGTCGCTGATGAGATCCATCAACGTACACACGATGGCAAGAGCCGATGGAGCTTGCAGTGTCGCCAACACGTTCGGCTGCGCGATCGCAACCAAGTTAGCGCGCTGGCAATTCTCTCTGAGCGTGTCGCGCACAGTACCTTGTTGCAGAGCTCAAGAAACGCGTCGAGTGAGATCAAGATCAGACGCGCCAGTATCATCAAGTAGTGGTGCTGTGCCGCTGGGTTGGTTTGTGGCTGGAAGGTGATGGCCTTGACCAGTATCAGCTCGAACACGCGCTCCAGCAGCTGCGTGGCATTCGCGCCAAATAGCTGCATGATGGTCTGCACGGTTTGCATCACCATCGCCATCGCATCCTCACGAATGTTCTCGATCACCAGCACCAGCACTTCGATCACTTGAGCTGCGTATGCCTGCTCTCAAGAACATGATCGCGACCTGTGTGAGAGGAGACGAGCGAGCGGCTTGTGTGTGCGCATTCACATACACTCATGAAGGCCTCCTTGCCGATCAACACGTATGTCTCGAGGATCTTGAAGCAAACCAGATAGTGTTCCAACGAGCGAGTCACTGTGGTGATCAGCATTATCAGTCAGTCAATCAGTCAGTTGGATGGCACGAATCGAGTCAGCAGCAGCGGCAGCAAGATTCGATTGTCGTACGAATCGCAATAATGTTCGGGAATAGCGGGAACAACGATTGATTCTGCTCCGTCACCGGTGTCGCTTTCACTGTCATGTGCATCAAATCGATCAGGGGTCGTGCAACATTGGGCGTTTCGAGGGCGTTGTTAACACATACGGAGCGAACACCACAGCTCGAGCGAGTCTTCGAGCAGATATAGACACTCTTCGTTCGAGATATTGGTTCCAAATGCAATCACCGGTGCCATCACTGGCAAGAAGGGAGCGACATTTGCGCCAAGCTCGGGAACCAGCGAAGTCAAGCTGTACAACAATCAACAAATCAACATACGAATGAATGAGTGAGTACGATCAGGAGAGTCAGCCACCCGCGATATCGCTCGGGAATCTAACTACCTCCCAAGGACAGCCATCTTCATAAGACTGTCGTCGCCAGCAGTAGCCCACAGCTTGCCGAGACATGCCATGATTCCTTCGGCATGCGACACGACCTGACCGATACATTTTGGCAGTGATGAGTACTTTGGAACGAGGCATTGCGAATAGGTAGTGTTACAAGTGAAGGCCTCATCGTACATGGTGTTTGCTCGCGAGAACGATGGCATTCAGCACATGCAACAAGCGACGGCGAAGACTGCTATCGGACACGCTCGACAGCAACTCGAATACATAGTACAAGGCTGGTTGGATGTAGGGCAAAAACTGCTCGAGATCGAACGAGCAGTCATCCAACACTGTGATCGAATGCAATCGTCCATGCCATGCCAATCGCGTTAGAGTTTAGAGTTCGTCGTTGCCACCAATGCGATTGCGATTGGGATTGGGATTGGGATTGGGATTGGGATCGTACAATCTTTCAGTGACTCGGCCGAAGTGAACCTCGTGACCAGATCGCTCAGGGCGCCGTCCATCAGCGACACCAGCACTTGGTACACCGACGGCCTCATGGTCAGCGGAATGAGCATCACCCAGCGGCCCAGCAGCCACGCGACGCGACGTCGAATGATACGGAAGCTGCATTGTAGGAGAGGTGATGGAGGGTCGAGGGTCGTGGTGAGTGAGCGAGCGTTCGATTGCCGAGCAGAATATGCACACACGACTTACGATGGATGAGGGTTTTGCATGTCTTGCACCATGTGCTGGAACCAGCGGTCGAAAGGAATGTAGTCATAGAGCTCGTTGTTGCTGATGCCGATGGCTCGGTAGCATGCATCGCGCAGGAGCACGTGAGAGAGCTCGACCGACGGGTTCTGCAGCGTGCTCTCGAGCGACTCGATCACCTGTCGTGCAATCTCGCCGCGCATATACTTGATGAGCTCGAGATAGAGCGCCTCGGCGCACGGCGCAGCATGGTGCTCCCAGTCCGAAGTCTCGATCTCGGCCAAGAACACCTCGGGCTCTTGCTCCCACTCTTGCAGTGCATCGACATGGAACACGAGATAGCGCGAGATGAGGAGCTGGCACAAGGCCACGGCTCGCTCGCACGTGAAGAACGACTGGCACACCGAGTACGCCACGGCGCTCTTGTTCTCGCGATACGCGCTCGCTTCCAACACGTTCTTGAGAAACAACATGCAGGCCACGAGGTACAGCTCGCACTCCTCGAGAGGAATCGGCGCCTGAGGTTCGGCGGGATCGAGCTGCGGTGCCAGCAGCGTCACCTGCGAGTACATGTGCTCGAGGAACGGCGAGAGGAACGGTAGGAATGGCAGCGCATTGTGGTGTTGAGCATCGCGTGCCGTCTCGGCCATCAGGCGCAGGTGCTTCATGACAAAGTTCGAGAGCGGATGCTCGTTCGGTAGTGCAATGCCTGTTGGCGGTCAACAAAATGAACGAGTGAACACTCGTGTCGACGCGCAAACGAGAGCGAGCGAGTGTGGCGGCTATGTGGCAACACCGTACGGCACGCATAGAAGGACGTGAGGTTCGTGTACAGATGCTGAAAGAACGCCGATGCCTCAGGAGACGTGTAGTCCGGCAATCCACGCGTCACAAGGATTCGTAGTGCTTCACATCAATCGCGCGCGCGTGTGAGACGAAGAGAGAGAGAGAGAGAGTACAACCATCTCGCATATGAGCTCAGGACCGAGTGAGCGTACTCTTGAGGGTGAGAGTGCATATGAGCGCCATTGGTACAGCTTGCTCGAGTGCCGCTGCTACGATTCACGAAATCATAACGTAGCGCATGTGAGAGAGAGAGAGAGAGAGAGAGAGAGAGAGAGAAGTAGAGTCGATGCAGCGAGTGCTGGGTACCTGGTGCTTGTTGTTGAACGACAGCTGACAGGGCCTGCAAGGTCAGCGACACCTTCTCAGCCCATTGTGGATACACGACCGGAAACAACTGTTGTGCGAGCTACATATCCATCATCGTATCAGATTCGAAGAGGTGCTCGCGTTCAAGAGCATCGTATTCGATATCGATGGATGGCATCGTTCGTTGTACCGTTTGGAACTCGACTCGATTGGTGAACAAGACCTTGGAGCTAAGCTCGGTCATCACGTGTCGAATAGTGAGAGCTGCTCGTGCTTGTACGATCGTGTTGGGACTCGCTAGACTGCCTTGAAGCACGGGGAACAACTCGGGCCTTCGATGGATCGATTGGTAGTGAGAGCATACACGCACATACACAAACACACGTGCATGAGCCAATGAATCAATCTGCCTCCCGTTTGAGACATAGGCATCTCTCCATCCAATAGCATTTGATGGATGCTGAATCAGTGAGTCGGACGATCGGTATACCATTCGAGCGCGGCATCGGTACGCGAGATCTTGGCGATGATCAAGGCGATCTGCGTTGCGATCGCCTTGTCGGGTTCATCGAGCAGCGTCAATAACTCGGCACGCAGTCGAGCCTTCTCGGCGTCTTGGATACGAAAGGCCATCGTCGAGTGTGAGGTCCAATACTTGCGAACGACGGTCTTGATTTGAGTCGCTGCCATCAATCGAACCGCGGGATCGACGTAGTCGCGGTTGCGCAGGAGCGACACCAACACCAGCACGAAGCCCTCTATCTCGATCGAGCATATCAGCATACCCACTGTCGTTCGATCTCGATCATGACACCACTCACAGACTCGTACCTTGTTTCTCCATGGCCTCGAGCTCCGAGAAGCCCCGTTGCGCGGTCGTCAAGTCATTGCTACTCGTACAAACACGCGCTCAATACCACGAGCAGGCTCGATACTACTGCGTGCGTGTATGTACCTGAACGTGAGCGAGATCGTTGCAATCACTTGCTCCATCGAGACTCAAAAGGTTCGTACGGTTCTCGCGATCAAAGGCTTACTCACCAGTACTCAGCACATACACACACATACACGATAGAACAGCCCCTCTCGAACGCGTGTACAGCAGCGAGCGAGCAGCAACAAGCACGAGAGCACCACCGACACCGCAACGAGCCTCATTCGCTTGCTGCCTCGCTGCCCCTCACACACCCTCCCACATCATCATCACCACCATCGTCGTGCTCGTGTGAGGTCCCTCTTCTCTCGCACACATCCCTCCCTCTCTTTCCAATCATCTTCCAAGCCTCATTGAATCGTGTGATTCGCACACACACCAAGCAAAGCACAAACACACACAGAGCAAGAGATCGAGATTGGCACGATTGGAGCTCTCGATCATCAAGGCATCGCTGCTTGATTGATTGATTGGCTGATTCACCAATCAACATCAACAACAATGGACTTTCCCATACTGCCAACAGGGAGAATGGCATCGTTCAAACAAGAGAGGCTGTATCTGCTGCTTCTTGATGCAATTACTGATGGAGTCATGCCAGCCATCGTCTCTCTTCTTGATCGCGGTGCCAGCATCAACAATCCTGGTGTGGTTACGTTTACTGGTGACACTCCTCTCCACCGTGCATTGGAGATGGGCCATCAGGAATGCGTCGAGCTCCTCCTTGAGCGAAATGCCGACGTCAATGCCCCCAATCGAACTGGCTACACACCTCTACATCACGCGTCAGCGAATGGACGACATCAAGGCGTCGCGCTCCTTCTTGATCGACATGCCAACGTCAATGCTGCCAATCGAGGTCGCTACACTCCACTTCATTACGCATCCTTGGATGGTCATCATCAATGCGTCGAGCTCCTCCTTGATCGACATGCCGACGTCAATGCCGCTGCGACTGATGGTTCCACATCTCTTCACTGTGCATCATTGGAAGGCCACCGTCAATGCGTCGAGCTTCTTCTTGATCGAAATGCCGACGTCAATACTGTCGATGAGAATGGGCACACATCTCTTCATGACGCATCATGGAATGGTCATCCTCAATGCGTCGAGCTCCTCCTTGCTCGGCGCGCCAACGTCAATGCCGCTAAGCATGACGGCAATATGCCTCTTCATATTGCATCGATTAACGGCCGCATAGAATGCATCGAGGTCCTGATCGACCATGGCGCCAACAAGTCGATCGCCAACGTACGTCATCCATCCCATCCATTCATCCATTCTCTCTCTCTCTCTCTCTCTCTCGTTTGATTGAATGCATCTTGTATCTCTCGACCCTTGAGGTAAGGATGGAATGACTGACGAGCAACGACAATCGATGTGTCGAACTCGAATGACAGAATCAAGGCCGAACTCCTGAACAAGTTGCAGGCTCCCCCGATATCGCACGATTGGTCCATGATCGAGGTGCGTGACCGAATGAGAGACTCCAATCGAATTCATTGATTCCTCTTGTTGATTTGCATTGCATTGCATTGCATTGGATTGGATTGCATTGCATTGCATTGGATTGGATTGGAATGGATTGCATTGGATTGGATCGGATTGGATTGGATTGCATTGGATTGGATTGGATTGCATTGGATTGGAACCAACATTTGATCATCCACACACTCACAGGATTCGAGTGGTCACCATCGAACCATCGATTGATTGCTCACAGATATCGCAAGTTCACGAGGAACGTGATCGAGTTGATGATGATTCGAGACATGCGGCAGCCAGCAGCAGGAATGCCATCATGGCTTCCGAACGAGCTGATGTTCGAGATCTTTCGAGCTCTCTTTGATCTTTACCTTCTCGATCACCAATAGACTCTCTCTCTCTCTCTCTCACACACACACACAAAGCATTGAATCATGATGATGATGATGGTCATGAGTCGAAGACCATCATCATCATCAAGAGAAGAAGAAGAAGAACGACAACAATACAAACATCTCGATTTGATGATGATGATGAGGATGGGATCGAATGCCAACGAACAAGCAAGCAGCGATGGAAGGAGAGCGTGGCTGTTGCGGTGTCGCGCTCATTCGCTTGCTGCCTCGCTGCCCCTCACACACCCTCCCTCCCTCCCACATCATCATCGTCATCGTGCTGCTCGTGTGAGGTCCCTCTTCTCTCGCACACATCCCTCCCTCCCTCCCTGTTCAATCACCTTCTCTCTATCTCTCTCTCTCTCTCTTGATATCTTTGATCTTGGAGGTTGGCCAGAATTGCCTCATTGAATCGTGTGATTCGCACACACCAAGCAAAGCACAAGCACACACAGAGCAAGAGATCGAGATTGGCACGATTGGAGCTCTCGATCATCAAGGCATCGTTGCTTGATTGATTGGTTGGTTCACCAATAACATCAACATCATCACAACAACAATGGCGTCGTCCAACCAAGGTCAACTCGATATCGCTCTTCATGGTGCAGTTGGCCGAGGATCGATTCAAGATATCGTCTCTCTTCTTGATCGACATGCCGATATCAATTCTTTGGGTTATAATGGAACTCCTCTCCATTATGCATCATGGACCGGTCATCATCAATGCATCGAGCTCCTCCTTGATCGACATGCCAATATCAATGCCGTTGATCGAAATGGCGATACTCCTCTTCATCGCGCATCATTGAATGGCCATCATCAATGCATCGAGCTCCTCCTTGATCGACATGCCGATATCAATTCTTTGGGTTATAATAGAACTCCTCTCCATTATGCATTATGGACCGGCCATCATCAATGCATCGAGCTCCTTCTTGATCGGCATGCCAATATCAATGCCGTTGATCGAAATGGCAATACTCCTCTCCATCGCACATCATCGCATGGTCATCATCAATGCGTCGAGCTCCTTCTTGATCGACATGCCAATATCAATGCCGTTGATCGGTATGGCGATAAACCACTTCATGTTGCATCATCGAATGGTCATCATCAATGCATCGAGGTCCTCCTTGATCGATATGCCAATATCAATGCCGTTGATCAATATAGCCGTACGCCTCTTCATATTGCATCGTCTTATGGTCGTCATCAATGCATCGAGGTCCTTCTTGATCGACATGCCAACGTCAATGCTACTTCTCCAGATGGCGATACACCTCTTCACCACGCATCATCGAAAGGTCATCATCAATGCGTCGAGCTCCTCCTTGATCGACACGCCAACGTCAATGCTACTTCTCCAGATGGCCGTACACCTCTTCACCACGCATCATCGAAAGGTCATCATCAATGCGTCGAGCTCCTCCTTGATCGACACGCCAACATCAACGATACTCACCGAGATGGCCGTACACCACTTCTTCAGGCGTTATCTTATGGCCATCACAAATGTGTCGCGGTCCTTCTTGATCGACATGCCGATATCAATGCAGCTAGTCCATATGGCGATACTCCTCTTCATGTTGCATCATCGAATGGTCATCATCAATGCGTCGAGCTCCTTCTTGATCGACATGCCAACATCAATGCCGTTGATCACTATGGCCTCACACCTCTTCATCGCGCATCGTCGAATGGCCATCATCAATGCATCGAGCTCCTCCTTGATCGACATGCGAATATCAATGCCATTGATCGAAGTGGCAATATTCCTCTTCATGAGGCATCGTCGAATGGCCGTCATCAATGCATCAAGCTCCTTCTTGATCGACATGCCAGCATCAATGCCGTTGATCGAAGTGGCAAAACACCGCTTCAGTGTGCGGTACACCAAGGTCGTCGTCAATGCGTCGAGCTCCTTCTTGATCGACATGCCGATATCCATGCCGTTGCTCGAGATGGCCGTACACCTCTTCATCGCGCATTGTCTTATGGCCATCATCAATGCGTCGAGCTCCTTCTTGATCGACATGCCAATATCAACGATCCTGCTCAGGTTGGCCGTACTCCTCTTCATGAGGCGTTATATTTTGGTCGTTATCAATGCATCGAGCTCCTCCTTGATCGACATGCCGATATCAATGCCGTTGATGAAAATGGCAATACACCTCTTCATATTGCATCATCGCATGGTCGTCATCAATCCGTCGAGCTCTTGATCGACCATGGCGCCAACAAATCAATCACCAACGTACGTCATCCATCCATCGACTTGTATCTTGATTCGTGAGAGAGAACGATTGAATGACTGACGAACAACGACAATCGATGTGTCGAACTCGAATGACAGAATCAAGGCCGAACTCCTCAACAAGTTGCAGGCTTCCCCGATATCGCACGATTGATCCATGATCGAGGTGCGTGGCCAAATGAGAGACTCCACTCGAATTCATTGATTCCTCTTGTTGATTTGCATTGGATTGCATTGCATTGGATTGGATTGCATTGGATTGGATTGCATTGGATTGGATCGGAACAACTATTCGATCATCCATCCATCCCACACACTCACAGGATTCGAGTGGTCACCATCGAACCATCGATTGATTGCTCGCAGATATCGCAAGTTCACGAGGAACGTGATCGAGTTGATGATGATTCGAGACATGCGGCAGCCAGCAGCAGGAATGCCATCATGGCTTCCGAACGAGCTGATGTTCGAGATCTTTCGAGCTCTCTTTGATCTTTACCTTCTCGATCACCAATAGACTCTCTCTCTCTCTCTCTCACACACACACACAAAGCATTGAATCATGATGATGATGATGGTCATGAGTCGAAGACCATCATCATCATCAAGAGAAGAAGAAGAAGAACGACAACAATACAAACATCTCGATTTGATGATGATGATGAGGATGGGATCGAATGCCAACGAACAAGCAAGCAGCGATGGAAGGAGAGCGTGGCTGTTGCGGTGTCGCGCTCATTCGCTTGCTGCCTCGCTGCCCCTCACACACCCTCCCTCCCTCCCACATCATCATCGTCATCGTGCTGCTCGTGTGAGGTCCCTCTTCTCTCGCACACATCCCTCCCTCCCTCCCTGTTCAATCACCTTCTCTCTATCTCTCTCTCTCTCTCT
>Ga0209935_1004355_pt1 | contig 13158 bp, 26 predicted proteins | sample ThiBio_1000_plan_2_FD_183958 | JGI IMG/M metagenome (GOLD analysis project Ga0209935, IMG submission 183958) | Wastewater bioreactor microbial communities from Cape Town, South Africa - Thiocy_cont_1000_plan (SPAdes) | ecosystem: Engineered > Bioreactor > Thiocyanate-remediating >... | reverse complement strand
TGTCTCTCTTTGTCTCGTACTACTGTAGTTGCGTACGATTTTTGCCACTGAGATGAATCTTTATTCTACTTGATTTCCACTTATCCATCAGAGAATCGGGCGACTGTATTCATTGGTTGCGGTTGGAGTTGGGAGGAGGCAATCACGATAGTGACATCGCAATCGATCAGTCTCCTTCATTTTGCTTGCTGCCTTTCTGCTGTTCATACCACAATGGCCTCCACGACGATGGTCGCCGATACCATCAAACACAACCGATTACTATTAGCACAGCTCGATCTCACGCTGACTACCACTCTCGCATCTCTTGGCTGGACAGCTGATATGCTCCGCGCCACAAGCGATCCACCATCAACTCGTGCCTCGAATGCCTCCTCTTCGCTACCTCGCCAACGAGCACGACCACCGAAACCCGAACCTCCTGCCGCTGACTACTCACAGTATCCGCTCATCGTCACGCTCCCACCAATGACGCTTGACGATACGCAGCCGATACCGGGGCAATCCCTCGCAACCGAGCAGATGAACCGCAAGCTCATGATGGTACTCGCACCAGCACTCGAAGGCGCTCTCGTCTGCTCCTAACCCCGATCGCGGCGCCATTGCTCCTGCAGCATCAATCGATGGTCGCACAAGCTCGCGAGATACGAGCCTCTCGCTCGCACCTCATCCGTGACCTTGCGCCTGAGTTGGAAGCCATTCAATCGCTCGAGAGCCGTACGTCTGCCTCTCGCATTGCCATTCTCGCGAGCGCTCGCTGATGAAGCTTCTTGGCATCGATGCAGGACAAGAGACTCCCGCGCCGATATCGTCGCAGTCGAAGCGTGATACCACATCGATCCAGAACCGCGACTACAAGCGACGTCGGCAGTCGTATCGAGCCAAGAACGTGCACATCACCAAGCGTACGCCGACGCAGGTTGCGCGACACCTCGTGCAGTTGCACATGGAGGCGCTGGCTGAGCTCCACGCCACTGCCAAGCACGATACGGGCGCGTCTCGGTAGTTGACGTCGCGATGCGAACGACAAGTGCTGTCGTACTCACTGCTGCGTCAAGTAAACGAGCCATACATACACACAACTTGTATCTGCACGCGTCAAGATATGTGGCGACCGAGGGTGCTTTATTATGGCACCCGGCGATGGTGTAGGCTCGAGAATCAGTGAGCGAACGAGTGAATGAATGACAGTGTGGGTGACGGCGATAGATCGACCTATATGCTTGAGGGCGAGGGGCTGAGGTGGTGGTGTGTGGGATCGTGGACTCGTCGAAGGCCGCTATACACGTACTACCTAACTACTACAAGAGTTCGACGAGAACCACGACGGGATCGGCGCTCTGGGCGTCGCTCTCGCTTACTTTTGGATAAAGAACGGGATCTCGCGGTCGGGTACGTCCTCCCACGGCTTCCAGCTCGCCATCACGGGGATCAGCTCGAGCTCGTCCTCGGCCTGCATGATCAACTCCTCGATCTGACCGCAGTCGATCTTGGTCTCGATGGCCTCGATGTCCGACTCGTGCTGCTGCAGAATCTGCAGGCGGTGGCGCGTGATGGCCTCGACGTCGATGCGGTACGGCGAGCCGGCGTCGATCTGGTTGCTCAAGTCCGAGAGAGTGCGCTCGTACAGCGCCTTGAGGATCGGCACGGCGTTCGGCACCACAGGCACACCCACGAGACCGGTCGTCTCCTTGACCGGCTTCTTCGGAGGCAACGACGTGCCCTTGGGTGCCGCCGTGGAGCTGAACGAGCGAACGCCGATGGTGGTCAGGAGTCGAAGCGAGCGCTGCATCGTGTGGTGTATGTATGTATGTGTGAGCGAGAGCGATTGGCGCACGCGAGCGACGAAGCAACAACGAACGAGAGATCGATCGAGAGAAGGAGAATAAGCGTCCAAATGCAATGGAGAGCTTTTGACTTATTACGGGGTATGGCTGACTCGGTCTTGCGGTCTTGCTGTTCGCTCGCTGCCATCCATTCGCTTCGTGCCTCTCGCTCCCCGCAACCAGCCATGGCAGCTCTGGACGAGGAGCAGAACCGGCTCGGCCTGCTTCTTTACGAGGCTGCGTCTCGTGGTGAGCAAGAGCAAGCTGCTCTCGCTCTCGAGCAGGGCGCCAACGTCAACTGGGCTCACAAGGTAGCGAGCGGGCAGAGTGCTCTTCACGGCTCTGCGAGGAATGGTCACGAGTCAGTCGTGCGAATGCTTCTCGATCGCGGCGCCTCGACCACCGCTACAGACTGGGACAACGCAGAGCCGTTGCACTATGCTGCTCAAGAAGGCCACGAGTCGATCGTTGCGTTGCTTCTTGACCGAGGCGCCCCGATCCACGCTGCCACTAGCCGTTTCGTGACGCCGCTGCACGCTGCTGCTTGCAATGGTCACGAATCAGTCGTTCGCTTGCTTCTCGACCGAGGAGCCCCTCTCGATAATGAGAGCCAACCACCGCGCCGCTCCGCGCTCGAGCGATTACTTCTCGATCAAGGAACGCCCATCACGGTCGCCAACCTGGACAACGCGACGCCGTTGCACGCTGCTGCTCAGAATGGCCACGAATCAGTCGTTCGCTTGCTTCTCGACCGAGGAGCCTCGATCGACGCCGCCGACAACAACAGCGAAACGCCATTGTACTACGCTGCTCGGAATGGCCACGAGTCGGTCGTTCGCCTGCTTCTCGACCGAGGCGCCTCGGTCAAGTCTGCTGGCAAGGAGAGCGCGACCTCGTCGCCTCTATCATCGCTTCTCGCATTGCTTCGCCAGCCAGCACCCTCCACCGACTCTGCCACCAGTGACACCGCAACACCACTGCACTACGCTGCTCGGAATGGCCACGAGTCCGTTGTTGGATTACTTCTCGACCGAGGAGCCTCGATTGACGCCGCCACCGTCGATGCCGCGACACCATTGCACGACGCTGCTCGCGGAGGCTACGAATCCGTCGTTCGACTGCTTCTCGATCGAGGAGCCTCGATCAATGCCGTCACCAATCATCAGGCGTCTCCATTGTTGATTGCTGCTCGCGAAGGCCACGAATCAGTTGTTGCACTGCTTCTCGACCGAGGAGCCAACGCCAACACCGCCGACTGTGACAAAGTCAGCCCGCTGTATACTGCCGCCCGCGGAGGCTACGAATCGGTCGCTCGATTACTTCTCGATCGAGGAGCCAACGCCAACGCCGCCGATACAAACAACTTCACGCCATTGCACCACGCTGCTCAGGAAGGCTACGAATCGGTCGTTCAACTGCTTCTCGATCGAGGGGCCGCGATCGACACTGCAGACGTGTATGGCGCTACACCACTGCGCTACGCTGCTCGGCGTGGCCACGAATCAATCATTCGGTTGCTTCTCGATCGAGGAGCCTCGATCGATGCTGCTACCGAGAACCACGAGACCGTGTTGCACATTTCCGCCGGCTATCCGAACGAATCCGTGGTTCGATTGCTTCTCGATCGAGGAGCCTCGGTCAACGCAGCCGACAGCAATGGCATGACTCCGTTGCACTTTGCTGCAAAGGCAGGCCATGAATCTAACGTTCGATTGCTGCTCGATCGAGGAGCCTCGGTCAACGCAGCCGACCTTGAGGGCAGGGCACCATCGTACTACGCTGCTCGGGAACGCCGCGAGTCCGTGGTTCGATTGCTTATCGAACGAGGAGCCGATACGCAAGCGACTGTTTGAGGTACTGCAACAGCACAACCAACCCAACCCAATCCAATCATCCAAACCATCCAATCCAACCAACCAATCGATAAAGTCGACCAATCAGCCAACCAACCAACCAACCCAATAAAGTCAATCGAATCGAATTGATCGATGTCACGTGTGTTTCTTCTGTTCCTCTGTCGATCGCACCAGTTGCTTCTTGGTCCTGTTGCTCGCGCACCACGCCACACAACCCACGCCACACAACCCACATACATCCTCCTCGTTGCGTGTACATCAACCTCTCTCTCTCACACACACACATCATGGCTAAGCATCGTACGTAGACGCACCTGCAGAACGAGATACCACCCGACTAACTCTCTATCCGTCCGCACGAGATAGATCCCGACCTGATCATGTGCCGCAAGCAGCCAGGCATCGCCATCGGACGACTCTGTGACAAGTGTACGTGTCTCTGCCACCATTTGATAGTCCGTGCGTGGTACTGACGGCATACTGTAGGCGACGGCAAGTGCGTGATCTGCGATTCGTACGTGAAGCCTTGCACGTTGGTGCGCATCTGCGATGAATGCAACTACGGCACGTATCAAGGCCGCTGCGTCATCTGTGGAGGCCCCGGTATCTCGGACGCCTACTACTGCAAGGAGTGTACCGTACAAGAGAAGGACGTACGTCGCGCATGATGGAGTAGGCATGAGAGAGCACGAGAGAGAGAGAGAGAGAGAGAGAGTATGCGAGATACTGACTGGCACCTGGTGTTGGTATCTGATACGTGGCATCGCATGGCTTACGATCTCGTAGAGAGATGGTACGTAGCGTATATTCGGAATAGCAGTAGGTGGTTACAATTGGCCAAGTGTGATACTCACCAATGATGATCGATATCGATATCGATGATATCTATCGCTCGCTGGATACTGCAGGATGTCCCAAGATCGTGAACCTCGGCAGCTCCAAGACAGACCTCTTCTACGAGCGCAAGAAGTACGCCGTCAAGAAACGATAGGAGCCCTCTCGACCGACGATGCCATCGACTCGATACGGTCGAAGAGGGCGTGCTCATTGTCACTTGAATATCTCCATGCTGTACCATCAAACAAACATCGCTACCATGATTCGACGAGAGAGATTGAGAGATTGAGATATCTCTACCTCGACCTGTTGGATCGAACGAGAATGATGCAAGTTAGTTTGTTTGGTTGCGTTGTATTGGAGAGATATTGGGGTAGAAGTAGACAGATGGACATGGAGGATCGATAGATAGATAGCTCGATTGATGCGCTGTGTATTCGATAGAGGTCGCGAGTATTACTCGGCCTTCTTGGCCTTGATCAGCTGCGACACGCGGTACTTCAGGGTCTTGTCCGTCATACGATGCTGCACGATACAAGTGTGTGTGATTAGATACATCAAGCAATCGATAGATATCCAACAGCAACGTGATACATCAAGCGATCGATTGATATCGATTGATATCCAACATCATAGCGTCGTGTATCATGGCGCTGCTGTTCGTCCGTCGATACATACTGATTCAATGCAATACTCGAGGCTTGCCAGGGCATCCTCGCACGCAGTCGAGGCATCGGACGGGTTACTGTCGTAGCAGTTGAGGAAGAGATCGAACTGTGGCAGACACAGACCGGCGCTCACGGCCTTGGGGAACTTGGGCATCTTGTGTTGGTATCGCTTGGCGACGTTGGCCGGTCGAACCAGGTACGAGTACGTCAGGAAGAAGTCTCGTGCCATCGTTGTGTATGTGTGTGTGTGTGGTTGTGGGGGTTGTTGAGAGATGGCTATGTGAGGTAGGGAGAAGGGAAGGTATGCGCGCGCGAGCGAGCGAGAGAGCAACTGATGTTGTGATCGAGATCGATCTCTATCGATATCGGAGTGATCGATCTCGTGTATGAGAGTGATCGTGTGTATGTATGTATATGTGTGTATATCGAACGACTGGATCTCAAGATCAGACCAATACGATTGGATGATTGATACGATTGGTTCTCATCGGATATCGACATCGAGATCGCAGTACCAACGATCGTTGATACCATAGTCGCTACTAGTTCGACTTGGACGGCGGCGGACCCGATGCTTGACCCTGCTCGATCAGCATCACCTGCTTGGCTGACGTCAAGAACTCGCGTATGTCGTTCTCCGGGATGGCGCCCACGAACTGGCCAACGAGCTTGCCGCCTCGAAACAGCGATACCATCGGGATGCTCTGCACATCGCACCTCTGGTACCCGACATCACGTTCGCGATCTCGCGTGAGTCAGTTTCATGGCTCGATCGCGATCGTGATTGTGGCTCGCTAACGAGTCATGTCTTCGATGCATCGATACGTACGACAGCGACCTCGGGCACTGCGTCGACATCGAGCTTGTACAGCGGGATCACATCGCCGCACACCTCCTTGTGCAGCCGCTCGAGCTTGGGAGCCAGCACCTTGCACGGCTGGCACCACCTGATCCATCCAGCCAGCCATCGATAATCAGCGCCACCGACGCAACCTTGATAGCCTCCCCCCATGTGTTCGCTAGCTAACGGTCTGTGCCCCATCTATCCCTTCCCATCGATCGAGCTTCGTACTCAGCGTGGAAGTCAACGATGCACGCCTTGGACTTGCCGACGAGCTTGTCAAAGTCCTGCTCGGTTTCGATCGCCGTAGCGAACGGACGACCAACAACCACTCGGTTGGCGTTGGTGATGGCGAAGGACCTCGTGGTCAATGCCACGACACGAGAGACCGAACGAAGCATATCGAGATGTTGCTGGGGGCGTGATGCGTGTGCGAGGGCGACAGTAACGAATGACGCTGTCGCGCGCACCATCAACCTCCACACACATACTCGACGCACGCGCTCGCTCTGTCTGACTCTCGTCTTGGCTTGCAAGATCGAGATCGAGATCGAGATCGAGAGAGCTCTCGAGACTCAGTGTCACAAGGGAAGATATAGGAGCTGGCATCATTCTCACAGCGTCTCGAGGTCTTACATTGCGTCGATCAACGACTTGCGCATGCTCTTGACAATGTCGGTCGGCTGTGCATCCTGCAGCTTGAAGATGCTCTCGACCACCGAGATCTCGGTGGCCGTGGTGTCGATGCCTGCGAACGCGATCCAGTCGTTGACAATCAAGCCGGCGCCAATCACATCGCAGCCTCGGTTGATGGTTCCAGCGCACAGCGGCACCTACATCAAATCCGATCCAAGCGGTCAATCAACGCAATCCAATCGAGCGTATATTGAACGCGGTGCATCGGTGTGCCATGACGGGTGCGTACTTGGAGCAACGACGAGAGCTCATCCTGCTCCTCGATCGAGGTCTTGGGCGGCACCAAGGCGCCTTTGTTGGAGATACGGCAGTGGCTGCCGACCAGCACGTTGGTCGCCACTGTGTGACGGAACACCTCGACGCCAAGCACGTCGGCGATCAACTCCTCTGTCTCCTATCGAACCCAACCACACACACACGCACAAACGCACACGCACGCGTGTATTAGCACCTCGAGGTACGCATCTCGAACCACGCAGCGAGCTCTCTCTCTCGCTCGCGTACGCGATCGATCTCTGGGTGCACGAGAGCGACATGGTCGTTGCACGCAATGACGTTGCCCAAGGCTGAGAGACGCTCTTCGACTCGTTGCACCACCACCTCGTCCGGCAGCGAGTTTCGAATGTGTAGCAGCTCTTGATCGGTTGTGATGTTGGGCACCAGCAGTCCCTTTCGGTTGCCTAATCGAAGCCACACAAATATGAATCTCATGCTCGTTGCTCGTAGAACACACAAACGATCCTCTCGCTTGCCGCAAGAGATGCAATGATAATGAAGGTGGTCGAGCGATCTTCAAAGGAAGGCTTCCGAGCTATGGCGACACGCACACGCAGAACGAGAGCTCCAAGACGTACCAACAGCGAGACGGCCAACGATGCGGCAGCCACCGATGCTCACCTTGACGACTGGGATATGCTCCTCGAGCTCGGCCTCGAGCACGCGAAAGTTATCGGCACCGCCGAGCGCACAGATACTGTAGGTGTTGGTCAAGAGCGCAAAGACGCCGATGTCGGGGTTGTTCTCGAACTGCGCACGAACTGCCATGATGACGATGAGGTTGATAGTTGATGATACTGCTGCTTGGCGGTGGTTGAAGCAAGAGAGAAGAGCGATACTCGACGGAGAGAGTAAGGCTGTGGGTGGGTGGGTGGCTTTGTGGTAGGCGAGAGAACGAAGGTACGTTCGATGCGATGAGCGGGAGATGCGAGCAGCTGGCGACGAACGAACAAAGAGATCGAGAAGAGAAGAGAAGCTGCTGAGAGAGAGAGCGACAGCGATAGGCAGCACCACACCTGAGAGAGCGCCACCCCTATCCAAAGTCAAGAAGCTCTCGAGAAGCACTGCGCGTTGAGAGATTCGATGCTCCTGCCTGCGTATCGACCTCCTACCACCAAGATATCCATCGATCGCTTGATACTATGTGAGTCTATCCTCTCGCAGCCCCACGCAAGACCAAAGCCCGCCATTGTGTTTATGAGCATGTTTGTTGATTTCTTCGCGTGTCTGCATCATCGTCGTTGTTGTTTGGTTGCATCGCCGCGTGGACCAGCATGCTGCTCTCGCTTGTGGCTGCGAGCCGTCTCGTGGCCTTTGGTGGTACGAATGGCTAACGAGACGATCAATAGAGAGAGAGAGAGAGAGAGAGAGCTACTTGATTCTGAGGGCTTGTATCTTGCTGCTGTTGTTGTTGTAGCTGGAGTACGAAGCACGACACTGGCGTCGATGCAGCATGCACTCTCGCCCGTGTCGCTGGCGCTCGAGCAGAGACGAACGATGGCCGTGCCCAAGAAGAAGACCTCGCACTCGCGAAGTGGTATGCGTTACAATGATTCGTTCAAGAAGTTGAAGTTGCAGCATCACGCCATGACCTGCACCAAGTGCGGACAGGTCCGCCGTCGCCATCGGTACGTGGTTGCTCGTTGCGATGCGTACGACTTGCGTGACGAGGCTTGCTGCTCACACCGAGATGGACACGGATGCACGCATGCACGCACGCACACAGCATCTGCGAAGACAGGAACTGCGATTATCGATTGGATCCCACAGAGGCGTTGCGAGGATAGTGTATACAGTGCGGCTGTCTTCATAAACCACAAACCTACATCAGCGAACCAACAACCACAGCCACCACGTCGCCGTCGCCATCGTTCGACGATCAGAACGCTTACAAACTCGCGAGGATGCTGCGTGCAGTCTCTCTCTTTGTGGTGTTCGTGGAGAGTTGCGTTTATATTGATGAGCGATTGGAGGACATGGCTTCATCGTCACCACCATCATCAATCACGTGGCACACACGAACGGGCTCCTGCTTGATATGCTTGTCGATATCGCAGTGGTTGCCGTAGGCTTTGACTATCCAGCGAGCAGCATCTCTCACTTGAACTTGCCACCCTTGCCAGGCTTGGCCTTGGGCTTGCCAGACTTGCCAGCCGACGCGTGTTTCTTGTACTTGGTACCGGCTGCTTCCTCCGTGTCGTCTTCCTCTTCTTCGGGCCTCTTGCGCTTGCCCTTGAGCTCCTTGGTCTCCTTCAGCTCCTGTTCGATGCGCGCCGCACTCGATCAGCAATGTGCGCAGGCGTGCACGCAACCACGCGCACACATACCATAGCGGCATAGCGTTGTGCTTCTCCGACACGCTCCAGGAACACGAGTACGCTCTCCTCCTCGGTCGGGTAGAGCTCCAGTTGCTTGCCGATCAAGGCCTCGATACGTTGAAAGAGCTCGACATCGTACTGCGTGACGAACGAGATCGAACGTCCACCACGACCAGCTCGTGCCGTACGACCGACTCGATGGATGTAGTCCTTGCTGTTGGTCGGGATATCAAAGTTGAGGATCAGGTCTACGTGCGGGATATCGAGGCCACTGTGATACACGCACAGAGTTAGCAAGAGCCGGACTCGTTCGTTTCCAGTGAGGGAAGCGATCATGTATGTACCGACTAGCGACATCGGTAGCCACGAGAATACTGCGGGTTTTGCTCTTAAACTTGTTGAGGGCGCCCAATCGAGATGGTTGGGTCATCTGGCCGTGCAGCGGAATGGCACCGAAGCCGAGGTTGCGCAGAAGCAACGATACTCGCATGGCGCTATTGCACGTGGTTGTGAAGATGATGATCGAGTTGCCGGCGTACTCGTTGAGCAAGTACACGAGGTAGCAGTCCTTGTACTTGGCCGGAATGAAGATGTAGTTCTGCGTCAGCGTTTGCACGGTCGTGTATCTGATCCAAGGAATCGCAATCGGGCATCAGTCGGGAGGAAGGGAGGGAGGGAGGCAGGCACCAGCATCATCGGCACTGTCACTCGCACGTACTTGGTGTCGACCTCGACCTTGACCGGGTTGGTCAGCGAGGCTCGTTGCAGCTTCTTGACCTTGGTAGTCATGGTGGCCGAGAACAAGAACGTGTTGCGTTGCTTGGGCGCCAGCGACACGATCTTGTTAATGTCCTCTTCGAACTCGGAGTTGAGCAGGCGATCAGCCTCATCCAAGACCTTGATCGATCGAACAAACCCCCACCGCAACAAGAGAACGAGTCAGTTGTGGTTCGATTGCAATCAATGGGGGTGATCGATATGCGCGAGTAGATACGCACAAGATACTTGATACTCTTGAGCGAGAAGCCATTCGTGTTCTCGAGATGAAACACGATGCGGCCCGGTGTACCGATGACAATGTGCGGACGCTTCGACAGCAAGATCGCTTGTGCCATGGCATCTATTCCATTCCATGGTGGTCAGTGGATCGAAACGAGACGCAGTATCGATATCAGTATCGATATCTGATAGGATAGATGGATAGATGGATAGATGGATAGATGGATAGATGGATAGATGGATAGATGGATAGATACCCATGCCACCGACGATGACCACGCACTTGACGCCGATCGTCGAACCCAAGGCCTCAAACTGCTCGCTGATCTGAATAGCAAGCTCTCTAATCTCCCACATCAACATGGTTCGATCGATCAATCAAGTGGCCGCGAGCGCTCAGGTCCCCCAGCGTGTGCTGGTGTGAGTCGGTATGTCGTACCTCGTCGGCGCGAGCACCAAGCCGAAGAGCGGCGCCGGGTTGTCGAGCAGCGACTGCAGGATCGGGATCGCAAAGGCAGCGGTCTTGCCCGAGCCAGTCTGTGCGAGACCGATGATATCTCGGCCAGCGAGCGCCATCGGGATGGATTCTTGTTGGATCTGCGTCGGCTTGGTGAAGCCCATCTGCTGGCACGCGAGCACCAGCGGCTCGCACACGCCGAGCTCCTCAAAGGTCTTGGAGCCGGTCACCATGGTCTCGGAGCCACGCACCGCGGTGCTGGTGCTACTGGTCGAGATATCATCCTCTGAGTCAGACATTGCAATATGAGAGAGAGGCGTGGGAGGTGCTTGCTGGAGGAGGCGGCGGCGGTGGGGAGGTGCTCACGTGGCAGCGGCGGCAGCAAAGTGATGGCGGCACCGCGTCGGCCGCGCTTCAAGAACACTACCGCTGCTGGTGGCTATCGCGTCTGGTTGGCGCCGGTGTTGAGGAGGTAACTATGTGTATTTACTGTGAGGCAAGGCCATCATACAAGATAGAGATAGAGCGAGAGCGAGAGCGAGAAGGGCGCGACAGGGAGCCTGTGTACGAGGGCGCAACGCTACATGGGCGCCGATATCGCAGTCATCTCTTAGCGATAACCGCCATACTGCTGTGCAGGTACGGCCGAGGCAGGCGCATACGCCGCATGTGCGTATTGCGGTGCATAGCCGGCCGGCGCATATTGTACAGGTGCGACGGCGTAACCTTGCGGCCTGTTGCAGCAGCATAAGCAGCAGCGGCGGCGGTAAGTCGAGTGCACCTTGCCCGCTCTCGCTCAACAGTACAAGGCATACCTGGCGGCATATTGTGTGCCAGCAGCAGCGACGTAGGCCGTAGACGGCACCATGGCGATGCCACCTGCAGCATAGTATTGCGTGTGTGCAGCGTAGCCAGGCAGCGACTGTGAGTGCTGGTAGACCTGGGCGCTAAAGGCCGAGCTCGCGGCCGCAATGGCCGGCTGCGTGGGCGCTGCCTCGAACAGCGACATGATGTCGTCCTTGGTGGCCTTCTTGGGCGGTGCAGCAGCAGGAGCGCCAAAGAACTCGGCAGCTACACAAGCGAGAGGTTAGCCAAGTGCCACTGCGCGCGCAAAGCATAGAGATGCTGCGTGTGCTGCAAGCGTACCACCGACGTCGCCAGCAGGAGTCGACTGCGCGCTGACGAAGGCGCCAAACGCATCGACTGGCGCGGCAGGAGCGGCGGGAGCAGCGACAGGCGCATCGAACTGCACCAACGGGGCGGCAGGCGCTGCCGGATGCACAGCGGCCGTGACCGGAGGAGCGACAGCAGGAGCGTCCTCGCGTGTTCGGCGCTTGCGGTCACGGTCGCTGCGATCACGGTCGCTTCGGTCGCGGTCGCTTCGGTCGCGGTCTCCCGATCGGCTCGAGCCAGGACCTCGTCGGTCCCCATGGCGCGAGTGATCATCGCCGCCGTAGCGATCGCTGCCACCGCGGCGGTAGTCATCAGGAGGCGAATGTGCCGGTGCCGCTCGAGAGCTGGGTGCCGGTGCGCCGCCGCCGCCAAAGATATCGCGGCTGTGGTGGCCATAGCCAGCGCTCGGGGCATGAGCACCGTGTGCGTGTCCGCCGCCGGACGAGCCTCGGTTTTGTTGGTCGAACTGTCGGTGGCATAGCGAACACGATCAGCGCCAAGAGCCACCACGCTGATGATCGATCGTACGTACCATCTCACGCGCCGAGGGAGTCAGCAATTCGACGTTCAACCATCGGCGACGAACGTACTTCTCCTTGATGAACTGCTCGACCGCACTAGAGGTACGGCAAGCGATGCAGCATCAGTCAGCAAACACTCGTGCTGCGTGAGCGAGCGAGCGAGCGAGAGAGAACACGCACTAGGTATCGCCCTCGTTAGGCTTGGGCTGGTTGAGTCGTGCCTCCCAGGCTTCGTTGGCTTTGATATTGCCGATGCCACGGATATGCTGGAGCACAGAAAAAGGTCAAACCAGGATTCTCGGCAAGCAATCGATCGCGAGCGAGCAAGAGAGCGAGAGAGAGACGGCGCTGCAATGGTGGCGTACCTCGATCTGCTCAGGCGCCCACTTGTCAAGGTTGGTGGATTTGACCTTGGAGATGTGCGTGCCAAGGCTACGATGGATGCCCGAGCATCGGATGCAAATGAAGACACCGATATTGGTGCTGGCCCAGCGTGGTCCTACGCGATGCGCCCACGAGAGAGTGAGCGTGAGCGACGTCGACTTGACGACGGCACTCGAGTAATCAAGGTCGCCATACCTTTGGAGCCGCAATCAGCGCAAATCTCATTGCCTGGGAGCTTCAACATATCAGCGAGCATCTTGGCATGCTGCTCGAACAACTTTTGCTCCTTGCTCTTGGCGGCCATGG
>Ga0209935_1004353_pt1 | contig 13170 bp, 18 predicted proteins | sample ThiBio_1000_plan_2_FD_183958 | JGI IMG/M metagenome (GOLD analysis project Ga0209935, IMG submission 183958) | Wastewater bioreactor microbial communities from Cape Town, South Africa - Thiocy_cont_1000_plan (SPAdes) | ecosystem: Engineered > Bioreactor > Thiocyanate-remediating >... | reverse complement strand
TGCTCGAGTGTTTGGCTGTATGCGACAATAAAAACAATAACTTAGTTCGGTAGCAAGAGCCCGGTATCTCGGCCCAGTTGAGAGCTCGGCGGTTGGTGTTGCTGCCGCTGCCGCTGGTGCTGGTGGAACGCGTGGAGAGCGACTCGGCACCGAGCATACTGCCGCCCTCTTCAACGAGTTCGACCTGTACCGACGTGTCTCCAAGCGGTGCTGCCGTGATCTTACTGTAGATTGTGCAAATGTTACCATGCCATCTCAAGCGGGCGCTCTTAAAGAACGAGCGAGATGCGTGGGCGCTTGAATACGTACAGTGTGCTGCCGTTGATAAACTCAGGAATGCTCACGGCCAAGAACGTCACTACTGGTTTGAAGCCCAGCGCCCCCGCCTCGGCCTTGAGCTCCTGTATGATGGCCAGGCACATGCGATGGAGCATAAAGTCTCCGACCTCCTTTGCTGATAGCAAGCGTTGCCTCGATACTCCGATGGCTGCCTCGTTACCATGCAGCGTGATTTGCAACGGTAGGCCAACCATATTCCTGTGCAGGTGTATCGATGCCGTCAGAGATTAATCCCGAGCAATCCCGAGCAACTCTTGCGTACGATCGGATCTTGGCGCAGGAGATGCGTGGATTTCCAGTGTGAACCCATCGCAGCGCAATCACCGGCTTGCCGAGATATCGTAGTTGGTGTAGGCGCTCGCTGATGGTTGCTCGAAAGTGATAGTGTGCCCAAAGATCCTCGAGTCGGTGCAACAAGCTCACTCGCGGAAAGACAGGCGTGCGTATCGTGTCGCTCGTGGGAGAGTACGTAAAATCGAGCGCGCTCGCCGACTGCAGGATGCCGGTCGGCAGGAGATGAAGGTACGCAGCATTGGAGTTCGAGCCTTGTGCGATGAACAGTCGAAAGAGCGAGATGCAGAGCAACTGGACGAGCTGTTTCGTGATGCGGATCAGGAGCGGTAGTCGGGTGAGAGTGAGCATGATCGTGGACATACCGAGTCTGTTGTGGTGGTGCTGCTCTCGAAGGCAATGTTCAATGGCCTCGTGGGCTTGCTTGCCGCCTCGTCCTCGGGGCTGCTCGACGAAGGCTTGGCGCTGCTGGCCTTGATCGATAGAGAATACTCGGTACCGGGTGCAAATACAATCTCTCGCTCGCTTACTTTGACGAGTGCCGATGGATGATGGAGAGTTGCTTCCCGTGCGAGCTGCGAGCAGGGGTTGTGAGCGAGCCGAGCCGTTTGCCAGCAATCAGTCGCATCCAGTCCCGACGCACCTCAGAGTACATTATACTACAGAGGAGAGAGAACTGTGCGTTGGCAATCAGTCGCTGAATGCCTTGCGGTCCTTGCGCGAGTGCCGGACTTGCGAGAGGCTTCACATGCATCCTACTCGATTGTGTATGCTCTACAAGGAGAGAGTGGTTTGATCAGCACCAACCAACCAACCAACGCGCCAACCAACCAACCAACCAACGCGCCAACCAACCAACCAACCAACCAACCAACCAACCAACCAACCAATCAACCAACCAACCAACCAATCAACCAACCAACCAACCAACAAGCGAACTGGATAGCATACGCACCTAAATCGAAAGCGCGACGATGGCATGAGACCGTGATGCCTGTGTTGAGTTGATTGGCTGGCATTGCGACCTTGAGCGTTTGGTCGTCGGCATCACCCTCTCCCTTGACGAGATCCACGACCTTGGAGCGATGCACGGTATCTAGCAATAGGCGAGTGAGCGAGTGTGAAAGCATGGTGCCTTGTTGTGAAGGAGGAGGTTCGTGTACCATGCACGATGCCGTAGTCGATCGCCAGACGGCTGGGTCGATTGGCAGCTCCGACCTTGCGAATCATCATCCACTTGCGACGAAGAGCCAAGAGTACCTCGGCTTGCTCTCGTTTCTGCTCCACCTGTTGCCGTAGTCGTGTTGCTGTGGTATGGAGACGCTCGCTCGCTTGTCGTAGATGCTGCGATCGAGTTCGAGATCGAGTAGCAGTCAGCAACAGTCGGTGTTCTCTCCTGTCGTTCGCTCTCGATGAGCGTGGAGCTCGCACCTTCTTCTTTGCAAGCAACGCGACGATCTGGTCGTTTTGAATCTGCTGGGCGGGGAGTTGGTGTTGCGGTATGACCGTCTGAGCGAGATCGTTGCGGCCTTGCAGCGCCTTCACGAGCACGATCAGCTGCTCGATCTCGCTCAGCGCATAGCTGCATGACGCATCAATCCGATACGCGCGATCAGTCACTCGATCCTGCTCGATACACGCCCACGACCACTGCTCGTCGATCGACATACTGAAAATACTTGAACGACGGCTCCAACGCCGCGCGAGGATCGACTGGCGGCACGACGGGGGCGTTGTTGCTCGCGCTCGAGGCCTTGGCGTCTTCGTCGGCGGCGGCGGCGGTGGTATTCTCGAGACCTTTAGTTTGAGCGTTGAATGCCTTTCGAATAGCGTCGATAGGTTGTGTGAAATCGATGGCACGAACGACTTGTGCCAGTCGTTCCTCGGGGGAAGGTTCTCTGTTATTGTCAGTGAGCGAGTGAGTACGAGTACGATCGATCGATCGAATCGTTAGAACACACGAGAGAGATCGATCGATATCGAGCATCTGATACTCGAGAGAGAGTGTGTATCGATCAACATACGGCATGATCGTTTCGATGCCTTGGTCCGAGATATAATCGACCTTGGGCTCGATGATGGGCTCGACCGATATCAGCGTTCGCTCGTGGCTCGCAGTGTCGCGCGATGCCTCGACTGCGGCATTGCCGATCTCGAGACCGCCGTTCGCCATCATCGTCGTATTGGTGTGCTTCGAGTTACCGCCATCGCTATCAGCATCGTCGGTAGGTGAGGACTCGTTATCGGCGAGTCGCTTGCGTTTTCGTGAGGTTGTGCCATCGAACGCCGAGGTCTGCTCGTGGTCGTTGTCGACAGCGGCTGTCGCGTGTCGCTTGCTGCTACCGCCAGCTCGCGACTCCATCGTACGAGCTGGCTCGTTCCCTCACTACTGCTTGATTCACTACGACACCAAACAATGAGAAGGAGCACGAGAACCACCACACGGCTCTACTATCGGATACGAGCGATATCAGCAGCGATGTGAGAGAGATGTTGCTGACGTACACGCGAGGCGGCAACGATGCGAATGACGAGACGCCTGAGGAAAATGCTCTACTCGAGAAGGTTCACAGAATCGACGAGAGTAGGGAGAGGCTCTGAGACCTCGCCTTACTCTGCTTCATTTTCGTGATCTCCTCCATCGTGCCACGCGCCAACCTCGCTCGCACTCGCGCACCAGCAGCATCAGCAGGGACCTCGACGTGTGACACGTGGCGCGCGTTGGTCGGTATCGCTCGTGTACCTCATCATCCGTACAAAGCATCTCGCTCTCATAGATAATCTCAAGATCCTCCTCCTACAACCACTATCTATCTCTCGCAAGCACACGAACAGCATCATCGACATCATGTCAAGTGCCACCGCCTTCAAGCGACTCATGCAAGAGTACAAAGGTACTCGCGATCGAGCCCCTCGACTCCAATCAACCCTCGATTCACACATCCCATTCGTGACTGCGTTATGCCTGTCGTGTCATGTGCAGAACTCACGACAAAGCCGACCGAAGGCATCACTGCTGGTCCAGTGTCGGAGGACAACTTCTTCGAGTGGGAGGCGTACATCATGTAGGTGCTGCTCGCGTGAGCCTGCCTGCAAGCCAGTGGCTCCCTTGCCACGCGAACGAGTAACTAACGACGAAGCTCTATGCTTGTCTTGTTTGCAAGGGGCCCTCCTGATACGCCGTACGAGGGAGGTCTCTTCACAGCGACCATCTCGTTCCCGAACGACTATCCATTGAACCCGCCCAAGATGGTGTTCAAGAGTGAGATGTGGCACCCGAACAGTACGCAACCCGTCAGCCATCAGGACAACAGCAGATCGAACCGATAGTACCCAGTGGGCGAGCAGTAGTATTGATGATTGTGCGCTGATTGTTGCGCTGATTGTTGCAGTCTTTCCGAATGGCGAGGTGTGCATCTCGATCTTGCATCCTCCTGGCGAAGACCCGATGCGCTACGAGAGCCACGTCGAGCGATGGTCGCCTGTTCAATCAGTCGAGAAGATCCTGATCTCGGTCGTCAGTATGCTGGCTGGTACGTCTATCACCAACGCTCCCTCATTCCGGGCAGTTTCGATTCTCGATCCTGACGAAATCTCACTCCTGTACCTTTGCAATCCCACAGAGCCCAATGACGAAAGCGGTGCCAATATTGAGGCAGCTGTATGTATCGATGCAGAGGCATCTGGCTGTAACGAACCGATCAAACCAAATCTGTCCGATGCTAATCTGATGTCACGGTTGTCGTGCGTGATGGTGCAGAAAATGTGGCGCGAGAACCGAGAACTGTACAATCAAATGGTGCTCGAGACTGTGCGCAAGAGCCTGCTGAGCTAATCGCATGGACATAAGGAGATGATTGTGAGCGAGTGGCCGGACCATTGTCTAGTCGATGTCTCGGCGCCTGCCCTCCGACTTGCTACAGCTATTATTCTCATCATCGCATTGTGTACGGATTCTAGAGTTGTTGTAATACATTACCCCAACGAAGCAGCGCGTTCGAACACGGCTGCATGTACATGAAGACCATCGGTCGATCGCTCGTATGCTTGCTTGCCTGATTGCTTGCTTGCGGCACAGCAGCAAGAACAGCATTGAACTGCCAACCCTCTGTTCCGGAGCTGCTGTGTGGCCGTAATTCCCTTCCTCTTCGCAGCTCCCATGGCTGCGCACGAGGTTCTGTCCGCTGCCGACGTTGCGCTCATTGCACGGCTGAAGTACCATGGCTTTGACTCGCTGAACACGCAGCTGGCGCTCTTCGTCGCGCAAGGGGCCTCGCTTGTTCTGGACTCCAAGCCTTTGGTGACATTTACGTTTCGAGCGGCGTTGCATGGTCCGTACAACGAGCAGTTGAGGGACTGCTATGCTGAGCTGGACCCATGCACGTATGTCGCCCGCAGATCGCGCCCTTGTGAGCAAGCACCTCATTCCGGGCAGCAGTTTACCACAGCCGGTCCCTCGGTTCCTGCTAGAGGTGCTGGCGGCACTGGCCAAGCTGGCGCCGGAATGCACGACAGGCGATCACTTGGCGCATCTATCGCAAGAGAATAGCCTCCACAAGGAGCTGTGCAGCCAAGAGGTTCGCCCCGACGCCGAGTTGGAAGCAATGTCGACCGATAAGCTCTCTCTCCGGTTCGGGGAGACCGAGTTCGAGTGGGAGCTCCTCGCGTACTTGCGTCGCCAGAGGGAGCAAGCTCACTCATCGTTCACGGCTGCGTTCTTAGGAGCAGCCTTTACGAGTCTTCCTTACATCCAGAAAGGCGAGCATCGCAGCCTCGGACCTCAATTGTGCCCCAGCTCGGTGAGTCACTTGTGTTGGCCCGAATTTGCAACTGATTGAAGGTGAAGCTCGGAAGTCCGACGGAGAGCACCGTCCCTGCAATAGTGTATAATTCCTGAACCTTACAATGGCACGGAATGTGAGGCAGAGACCGAGAGCGATACCACCAATACACCAGCAGCACGATAGTATCTCACCCACGTGCCGGATCGGCTCGCGTGCGCGCAGGTCTCGTTGCAGCTTCGAGGAAATGACCTCGCTCGATGGCGCCCACCACAACATCACTCTCTCTCCTCTTCATATCTCTCCCCTTCCTCACGCACACCTACACCTACACACACGACCCACTCGCACTGCTATCCGATGGCCGAGGCTCCAAAGTGTCCCGTGGATCACACCAAGGCTGCTGCCAAGCCTGCTGGTTCGTGCCCGGTCGACCACACGCGCGTCGCGACGTCGACAGCGCCAAGCTCCTCCACATCATCTGGCGGAGCTGCTGCGGCGTCTGAGTGTCCCGTTGATCCATCGACTCGCGAGCGATATCTGCAACAACAGCGCGAGCAACTCGCACAACAAGAGCGGATAGCACAGGAGGCTGCAGCGCTCGATCCTCGCAACATGATGCCGGCCGCGAACCAGCAGCCTGCGCCCGGGCAGGTGGTGCCTCTCCCGACCGAGCGCCAACGCTCCTCGATCCCCAAGGCAGGCACCGAGCAGAACTGGGAGTATCCGTCGGAGCAGATGTTCTACAACGCGCTCGTTCGAAAGGGGAAGCTCGGCGATGCCAACGAGAACGATATGCGCGCCGTCGTGGCCATCCACAACCACACGAACGAGCGAGCATGGCGCGAGCTCATGCGCTGGGAAGAGCGCCACCTGAGGTATCGATACCTTGCACGATCTCGATCTGTCGCTCGCTCACGAAGGCGACAGAGAGTGGGAGCTGAATGATATCTCGATATCTCGCTCACTTGAATGCCATGTCGCAACATCGCGTGTAGCAAGTGCCCCCAGCCGAAGCTGGTTCGATTCCAAGGCAAGTTCGACGAGCTGTCGCCTCGAGCCAAGTTCCGAGTCGCTCTCGGGTACGTTTGGACCAATAGCGAGCCAAATTATACAGCATTGCTGGAGCATCAAGTGATCCATGGCTCATGCACTCACTCACTTGCACAGTGGCATTCGTCCGTTCGATCGACACGATTGGGTGATCGACCGCTGTGGCACTGAGGTCCGATACATTATTGACTACTACGACACGCCGAGCGCCAACTCGATCGCTCCCGAGAGCAACATTGCGCTATACGTTCGTCCGGCATTCGATTCACCGCAAGCGGCGCTCGATCGAACTTTGATGTTCATGTCTCGCCTGAGCGACAAGCTCTTTGGCAAGTGAGACGCACGGTGCTATCGTCGCATGTACCACCTAGTATGCCGCACACAGCCACCGTATGCTCCTATTCGATTGGGTGGATTCAGTATTTAGAGTACATTGATAAAGCACTCACAGTTTTGGTTTACAATCTACATAGAGTCGAGTGTACGATTCGTACTCTCGGCCAATCCATTCATTCAGCTATTGATTTGCTATCATCTGTTTCGCTTGATGAGGTTGATGTTGAAGAGGTTGTTGATGTTGATGTGGAACTTGTCTTTGAAGCAAACGGTAGCGTACTCTGGCGCATACGCTTGCCATCGACTTTGGGCGATGGTTGTGCCAGCGCTTGCTCCTTCGATTGCTCGAAGCTCTCGCGCTTCTGTCGCTTGGCTGACTTTCGAATCGATGGATCCTATCGATCGATTGTTTGCAAGTCAATAACCACTCGTTCAACAGCCAACTCACGACACGTACGTCAGCCCATTCCTCGGCAACCTCGTCTCCTTCCAAGTCCGAATCATCGCCATCGTCGGTCGGTGGATGTGAAGAGGTCGAGGCTGCAGGTGTGGTATCCACATCGTCGCGCTTGCGCTTGCCAGTCACTGGTTTGGCCGGCTCGATCAGCTTGCACAACAAGCCCATGTCGTTGTAAACCTATCAAGCTCACTCAATCCAGTCAGTGACTACGTCATCGATTGCTCCGATTGCAGCTCGCCATCATCGTACAGGAAGCAGCTCTGCTGAAGAGACATTGAGGACATCGAGCACTTGCTCCTTTGCGATGCGAACCTGCAGCGCCACTCGAAGATGAGATCAACAATCCATCCCATTGGTTTCATTGGGCAGCGGCACCTTGAGCGCACGGCACGAGTGGAGGAACGCCGCTGCGAGGAACTTTGGATGCGAGAAGTCAGCCGAGGTGCTCGCGCGTCCAGAGCCGCTGCTCAATCGCTCGAGGAAGCGGGTCTTGTATCGCTGGAGTATCCGATCGCACAGTGGCTCGAGCCTCTCGCATCCAAAACGAACCGCCAGTGACTTACTCGTGTTGATGCTCCTGCTCACCAGCAGGCGTGAGGATGTGTTCGCCCGCTCTTGTACCGGGCTCTGGCATGGCGCGTACTTGAGCTGGAGCAGGTTCGAGATAGTCGATACTGCGAGTTGGTAGGTCTTGGCGTTCGAGCCGCTGAGCGCAATCGCTCTCGCCTTGTCGAATGGTTCGCCCGCTCTGTCGAGGTGTGGTGATGAGCGTGTGTATACGCACAATCCGCAGTAGCACCGCGACGCACCTCTCAGAGGCAATACCGACACACGCAGCTGATCGACACAGCTCAGCCTGCATCGCTTTGTGTGTGAGAACCAGTCTCCCCAATCAATCAAGCGAGATACGCACCTTGCCGATGCCCACGCCATTCGATCGAAGACCTGATCGTCTGTAGAACTCGGCTGCTTTCTGCTGGACTGACGAGTTGGTGATGCCCAACGCGCGGCATAGCTGTTGTATGTTCATTGTGCGAGCGAGGGCAAATGCATCAAGCAAAGAACAGAACAGCAACAACGAAGACCGTGGATATTCTGCGTTGGCCCAAGCGCGGGAAACTCAAGCCCACTCGATCTGATCTGCAACTATCCAATCAATCCTCAAGGCTAGGAGTATCGCGATTCGTTGGTTGGGATCTCCAGGATGTTATCACGACCGAGATATCCATCAGGACACGTGAGCCACGGCAAGTCGCGTACGCCCTGAGAAATGGCGCGGAACAGAGCGCGACGACAAGACGGCAGCCACGTCCAACAACAAGCAGTATCTTCCTCGCCCTCCCGCAGCAGCATCATCTTGATATCTATCACTCATCAATATCATCTTGATATCCTATCACTCATCAATATCATCTTGATATCCTATCAATCGCCAACGATGGGAAAGAACGCCCGCAAGAGACAACAACGAGCAGCACCACAAGCTGCGCCAACCACCAGCCAACAGCAAGCTCCTCCTCCATCACTTGGTTCGAGCGCACCAGACCACGCACCACCAAGCACCACAAGCTCCTCTCCATCATCATCCATCGCTTCCTCCTCGTCGTCTTCGTCATGCTCTCCTTCCAACAACGAAGAAGCATCAACCTCTTCCACCACAACCCACGAACCTTCGACTCTTGAACTTCCATCGAGTCTGCTTGGTGGCTGGCACAAGCTCACATCGTCAACATTGATCGATTGCTTCCAGCGAGACCAACATCTCTTGCTTCATGGTGCGTGTCTCTTTATGGTGTTGATGAGATGTTGCGGTTGTTTGGGGTTGTTGTTTCGGGTCTGGCTGATCACGAACACCAATCAACCAGAGCTTGCTCGATGCCTCGGTCAGCGTCAAGGCCATCAAGAGTGGCGAATCGATGCTCCTGAATGGAACCACGATGATTTCTCTCGTGCTCCTTCGATCATCGCTCGTCTCGAGAATCGACCACCAATCGAGCACGTTCCACATCGTGTTGGAAGGTGGATCATCTCGTTGGAGTCGAACAACGACTTGAGAGTGGAACTTGATCGACAAGCTCTTTGGGAGTCGATCATCTCGTTGCATCCTCATCTCGAGTGTGTTCGGAAGATCGAAGAACTCGAGATATCATTGGCAACAGTCTCTCGAAGTGCTCATGATCGCAGAATCAAGAGGCGCAACATCGAACGAATCAAGACTCTTCGACAAGATGCTCTCTTGCAAGCGAAGCAACTGTTCGATCAAGGAATGCAACACAATGATCAAGGACGATACGATCAAGCTCTCGAGATCACTCATCGAACCATTGGATTCAACACCCAAGAGGTTGCCGATACTCTCCACAACATTGCAATCATCCACATGCGTCAAGGACGATACGATCAAGCTCTCGAGATGCTCAATCAAGCTCTCAAGATCTATCATCGAACCATTGGATTCAACATCAAAGAGGTTGCCGATACCCTCCACAACATTGCAACCATCCACAAGGATCAAGGACGATACGATCAAGCTCTCGAGATGCTCAATCAAGCTCTCAAGATCTATTATCGAACCATTGGATCCAACACCAAAGATGTTGCCAGTACCCTCAACATCATTGCAACCATCCACGACGATCAAGGACGATACGATCAAGCTCTCGAGAAGCTCAATCAATCTCTCGAGATCTATCACCGAACCATTGGATCCAACACCAAACAGGTTGCCAATACCCTCAACAACATTGCAATCATCCACATGAATCAAGGACGATACGATCAAGCTCTCGAGAAGCTCAATCAATCTCTCGAGATCTGTCACCGAACCATTGGATCCAACAATCAAGAGGCCGCCTGTACCCTCCACAACATTGCGACTATCCACAAGGATCAAGGACGATACGATCAAGCTCTCAAGATGTTCAATCAATCTCTCGAGATCTACCATCGAACCACTGGATCCAACACCAAAGAGGTTGCTAATGCCCTCGGCAACATTGCAATCATCTGCATTCATCAAGGACGATACGATCAAGCTCTCGAGATGCTCAATCAATCTCTCAAGATCACTCATCGAACCATTGGATTCAACACCAAAGAGGTTGCTAATGCCCTCGGCAACATTGCATCCATCCACATTCATCAAAGACGATACGATCAAGCTCTCGAGATGCTCAATCACTCTCTCGAGATCTATCATCAAACCATTGGATCCAACACCAAAGAGGTTGCCACTATCCTCACCAACATTGCAACCATCCACATTCATCAAGGACGATACGATCAAGCTCTCGAGAAGCTCAATCAATCTCTCGAGATCTATCATCGAACCATTGGATCCAACACCAAACAGGTTGCCAGTACCCTCAACACTATTGCTGCCATCCACATTCATCAAGGACGATACGATCAAGCTCTCGAGAAGCTCAATCAATCTCTCGACATCTATCATCGAACCATTGGATCCAACACCAAAGATGTTGCCGATACCCTCCACAACATTGCATCCATCCACACGAATCAAGGACGATACGATCAAGCTCTCGAGATTCTCAATCACTCTCTCGAGATCAATCGCAACGTGTTTGGATCTCGATCACACCACACTCATTCATCTGCCCTCGCCTTGCATCGAACGATTCTCGTTTGTCGACTCGATGGCCGAACCGACATCCCTCCCAATCCAACAATGCACGAAACCCTCGACATCGATCGAGAGATCATCCAATCCAAGCCTCCATCGTCTCTTACTCACAGCCTCAACCAACACATCAGCTTGATCGAAACCATGAGCCGAATGATGCTTGTGAGCAATCGAGCACCAGATGCTTGTCGACTTTGGATCGATGAAGCCAACTTGATGATCGACAAGCCACCACTCTCAGCCATCGCTCTCAAGTGCATCCGCAATGCGATTCACATCTCTTGGCTTCTCGATCCTGATTCAATCGATGGATGCTCGATGAGGATCGAATCGTTGATTGTCGCATCTCGATTGTTCGAGCAATCACGAATGCTCGACAAGTCGATGGAACTGCTCGAGAGAGCCCAATCACTGATTGTCTCTCTTGCTCCTCCTCGATGTTCGTCATCGATCGAGACCACGACCAATCAACCACATCAACACCAACAAATGATGATGATCGAGAACCATCATCGAGTCATCGAACAATCGATTGATCGAGTGAGAGAGTTGATCGATCAACAACGATCACTGATTCCCGAGCAACACGAAGATGTTCGACTCGAGCTCTCTCTCATTCGCCACCTCAATCTCGAGATCCAACTCTTGATGATCGATGATCTCTCTGGAGATCGACACGAGATGTCGAATCGAACCGAGAACTTGACGACAGAGATAATGACATCGATGTTGAATGTGTTGGATCAATGCTTTGGTCGATTGATGAGATCGATTGTTGGATCGGATACTGAGGCAGGAGATGTGTTCTATCCAATCGAAGGATCTCGCAAGGCTCTCAAGAACTCATTGTTGCCTCTGTGGAAGCCTCGATGGATCGATCCGAAAGGTGTTGATCTTCAATATCAGCTGAACGAGATTGGATTGATCGACACCAACAACAATGCCACCAACCCCAAGCAGTGGAGATGGAATGGCACGAGCTCAATCGAAGAGAATGAGCTTGCGAGGCATCTTCCATCATGCTACTCATCAGTGATTGATCGTATTCGAGGATGGCTCGAATCATCTCTCTCCTCGAAGTTCGATCCAATCGGCAAGGCGATGTCTGACATCGTGAGATCGATCGACGAGAAGAAGAAGAAGGAGAACGAGCAGCAAGCCATTGAATCGATGATCAACAACCAAATGATCAAGAAGATCGATGACAACGAAGGATATCGATTGCGATCATCCAAGTTCGATTTCTCATCTCTTGATGCCGAATCACCACCACCAGATTGGTGGATGGCTCAATCGAACATCGAAACACTCGAGCGATTGATGCATTGGCGAGAGATTGTGCCTCAACTCCAACTCGTCAGTCGCCGATCGATCGACATCGCAGCACCATCGAGCTGGCGAGCAATCATCGACCATCAACCATTCTCGTTCTTTGCCACTCGAAACAAGCATGGTCCTCGCCCAACCACAGGCTCACTTGAAGAGAGCTGGCTCGACAAAGTGCACGACATTGCAAACAACAACAAACACGTGAGGCTGACACCAGTATCATCAGAAGGCGACCTCAAGCGAGAAGAAGGACTCGTGAGAGAACGAGACGCCTCAGTGAAGATCGACATCACTCCTCCTCTTCCAGCGATTGCTTCTTGGTCGTTGATGGGATCGATGATCGAATCCAACTCTCGACACTCGACACCACTCGACAACGAACAACTGACCAATCTCTCGATCAATGCGAGCAATATGCTTGCTGGTCGAGGAGAGTTCGAGAGCTTGAAGGACAAGTACTTCTCGCTCTGTCAACGAGGCATACTCAAGTACCATGTTCCTTCTTCCACGTGGATGCACATGATCAAGACCACGAATCGAGACTCTCAAGAACGACTCGACTCGTGGAGCTCTCTCAACGATCTCATCGATCAAGACATTGAGAGATGGAGAGAGAAGGGACTCGATCGATTCCAACGCGAGATCAAGGAGTTTGCTCGTCGACGAATCGAGAGGTTCGATCGAGGTCGAACATCAGCAGATGCAGAGCCAGACTACCGAGTCGATGTCAATGATTTGATCGAGAGATCGATCACGAACATTGAGCATCTCGTCTCGACGATGATTGGAGATGCTGTTCGAGTTTCAAACAAACGATCATCATCATCATCATCATCATCATCATCATCATCATCATCATCATCATCATCATCATCATCATCATCATCATCATCATCATCATCATCATCATCATCATCATCATCATCATCATCATCATC
>Ga0209935_1004352_pt1 | contig 13171 bp, 19 predicted proteins | sample ThiBio_1000_plan_2_FD_183958 | JGI IMG/M metagenome (GOLD analysis project Ga0209935, IMG submission 183958) | Wastewater bioreactor microbial communities from Cape Town, South Africa - Thiocy_cont_1000_plan (SPAdes) | ecosystem: Engineered > Bioreactor > Thiocyanate-remediating >... | reverse complement strand
CACACAACAACAGAACACAAGATGGGTCTCAGTGATAAGATCGAGGTTCGAGAGGGCGGCATCCATGGTCGTTCCTGGTTCGCGATCGATGATATCGCCGCCGGAGAGCTGCTGTGGTGGCAGGTCGATGCTCCCGAGTACGAGCACATCGTGACCGAGGAGGAGCTCGCTACGTGGCCTCAAGCCCAGCGCGACGAGTACCTCGCTCTGGCGTACGAGATCCGCAAGGGCGTCTTCAATGGCTTCCCGCCGGGCGTCGAGGTGCCGCTGGACATCATTCGCGAGAACTACGTCAATCACTGCTGCGACGGCAATGCTTGGTATGATGGCGATCATCGCTTGATTGCCATGCGTGATATCCGCAAGGGAGAGGTACGATCGTTGATAGGCGAGAGCTGGATCGCATCTGGTACTCACGGTCGACCGTGCAGGAGATCAACTATGATTACGCCTTGACCGAGAGCTCGTCGAGCTTCGAGATTGTGCAATGCCTCTGTGGCAAGGTACACACACATATGCACACATTGATACACACTCTCATCGATCTCCATACGGCGTATTGTTCCTACATCTAACCGTACTTGCATCACAGGCCAAGTGCCGTGGTCGAATCACTGGCAACGACTGGCAACTGCCTGAACTGCAGGAGCGCTATGGCGATCACTTCCTGCCGTACATCAACGACCTGATTCGCGCCAGCAAGCAGCAACAGTCGACGCAATGAATGTGATGCGCGAGAGGCGCTCTTCCTTCCATTCACGTACTGTTAGATGTATTACCAGCAACCTCATCATTCACTCACACAATCGTATACAATAAGAAAATGATGAATCGTATTAATGGCATCGGCGGTAGGAACAAGTATTTGCAAGTGTGTAGCTAGCTCGCGATCGATCGGCGCAGCACAAGCTACCACGAATCTATCCACCCACGCACTAGGACAGCGGTGTGCATAGACACGGTGCGTGATTGGCGTAGCAGTTCCCACACAATGGGCAGTGCCTCGTGGCTGACGACGACTCGACCGCATTCCGGCAATGCGAAAAGTAGTACTCCTCGCCGCACATTGGGCACACGGCACCGCGGCGTAGCAGGGCGCCCAGCGTGAGCGATGCATGGCCACACGGGAGCGGCCACGTGGTGGCGAGGTCGTATTCGTGCACTTGGATGTTGTGGCCGAGGCTGCACGGGTGGAGCTGTTGCTGCGACTGGTACGCGTCGGCCGCTGTGTCGGGCTCGAAGGCATACACGGAATCCGGTGCCAGGGCCCAGTTGGGCGCATAGGGTGCCGAGGAAACTGGTGGCGGTGGCGTCGTCGCGGATTCGGACGATGAGGACGGCGTCGAGACTGACGAGGCGGAGGAGTCTAGTGACGACGGAGTCGTGCTCAAAGCGCCGGGTGCTGCGGCTGAGAGGTGATGGTCATGATGGAGGTGGTGCTGGTGGTGGTCATGGTGGTCGTGGGTAAGGTGCTGCTGCTCTTGTGCCACGGAGATCGGTACCATCAGTGGGCTGGCGATGCGATCCGAGCCTGCAGCTGAAGGGCTCGTGCTCGGCACCGGAGACGTCGTGCTGTCGAACGGCACTCGCACACGCCCAGCGACCGCGTTGCTATCGAGCACTTGCTCGTCAAATCCGCGCGAGAGCTTCGGCTCGCCCGGCGTCGGATGCAAGAGCGGTACCAATCGGCGTCGCTGTACACTGGAGCCGTTCTGCAATGAGGCGTACGGAGCTTGGCTGGCGTGAGCATAGAGTTGCTGTACGGTGATCTGCGAGCCGGCCGGTGCCGAGGCCGGGAGGGCTGCCGGTCGCGTGGCAGCGAGGTAGTCTCCGGTGGTGGCGGCAGTAGTGATTGCGGTCGGATGGTCGCGGTGGCCGGGCTCGATGGTCGAGACCGCGAGCGGTACCAGCAACGGCGTTCCGGGGATGCCGGTGGATAGCGAGCGCGATACGTGATGTGTCAGCGATCCGGGCGTCGTGATGGCCTCGGGCACGACCGAGAGCTGCATCTCGAGCAGCTTGGCGAGGATCGGGCTGTGTCTCAGCGAGGCGCACAGCATGCCGATCGAGGCCGTGGGGTACAGTTGCGCCGTGTGGAAGTTCCAGAACATGGAGCCCGAGTTGGTAAAGTCGGCGCACGGTTGGCCGTTGCGCAGAAAGTGTGGCGGTGCGAGCACCTGGTACGAGAGCAGCGTGTCGGTGTTGTCGCGCGTCTTCTCGACAAAGATGCTGGAGAGCGAGCGAAAATCGACGAGAATGTCGAACGACTCGTCGGCGCCGCGGTGTTTGTAGTGGAATGCCTGCGCTTCAAAGTCGATCACGAGCTCGAGGTCGTAGTTGGTCGAGAACTTGACCCATCGGCCGAACTGCAAGGCGACGAGCTTGATACCAGGCATGTCGCGAGCATTCGGCAGAGAGTCTGGCGATCGCGAGTCACTCGCTTGTCCGTCATGAAGCTGCTGCTCGTGCTCGTGCTCGTGTTCGTGTTCGTGTTCGTTGTTGTGGTGAAGATGGTGATGATGATGATGATGTCGTAACGATGGAGAGGATGACAGAGAAACTGTTACAGCTGAGGAGGCGGGAGAGGAGGAGTTCGATGATGAGGTTGACGATAACGACGATGATGACGACGAGGAGGAGGAAGACTGCGGTGAGGATGGCTGTGGCTGATCGGTACGGACGATGGTCGGAATGGGACCAAGACTCGCGGCAACCGCATGCCGAAGTGGCGTCATGACCGGGATGCCGGCGACGTTGCTCGGAGCCGAGGTACCGTTCGCACTGGCGGCGTAGTACATCTCGTTTGCACCACCGAACGTTCCGAGCCCGATCAAGTGCTCGGGCATCGGCGTCGCACTCGTGGTCGGCAGCACGAGTGGAGTCATGGTCAGTGGCGTCGCTTGGCCGTTGTGTGTCGTGGCGTCGGACTGCGCGGCGTACAGCGCCTGGTTCTGCTGGAAGATCTGCATCATTGGTGCCAGGACCCCAACACCGCCAACGCCTCCGCCACCAGCACCACCTCCACCACCGCCAGTAGCAGCAGCAGCGCCAGCAGCGGCGAGAAGCACCGGCGAGATACGAGTGGCATGTGACTTGTTGGCCTTCCAGTCCTCGTGCTTGATGCGTACGTGCATTCGCAGAGCGCCATCGGAGCCGTAGGATTTCGGGCAGCCAGGATACTCGCAGCGATAGGTCCGTTCGATCTCGCCCGCTGTACGGCGTTTGCGTTTGGGGCCGCCGCGGACTTGCTGTAATACACACGGCGACAGCGCAGCGTAGCGGATGAGCGTGAGTGGATCTAGAGGCGAGTGTAATCGGCGCTCTCACACGTACACGAGGCTTGGGATATGTGAAGGTGCGTATCTGTGGTGTAAAGTACAGGCCTGTGACCATCGAACACGAGGTAAGAACATTTGCAGTTTCGGCTTCAAAGGAGGCAACGAGAGGGGAAGGGTGCACGCACGAGGAGCTAGTGGGCGCAAGTGGCCAGATAGGGGTTGCTGTTGTTGTTGTTGCTGATGTTGATGTTGGTGTGGTTGTTGCTGCGGTAGTGAGGGATAGTGCGCTAGCTGCGCCGACGATGAACCGCCGGATGAGGGCTGTAGCAATACTGCATTACGAGAGGCGCCGCCGTGTGCATTGGGGTCCTCCTACACGCGCACACATATGAGGATGATGACGACGACGATCACTCAGTGTTCTATCACTCAGCTACGAACGGTACGTACCTCGTACAGCGAGGTCCCAGCCCAGATGCCGGCAAAGTGATCCTCATGCTCGTAGCCACCCAACGTAGGCATCGAAGCCTCGATACTCATGATCGTGTTGCATCAAACGCGTACCGCCTCGGCCTCACAGTCGTCTGCTTGTTGGACCACGTGGAGAGAGAGAGGGAGCGAGACAAATAAACCAATAAATTCCGTCGTACTCGACCTACTTTGGCGAAAGTGGTGTAGTGGAGCGAGAGTCAAAAGCGAAAGTCCAAAGCGAAAACGCGAATTATCGCTTTGGACTTTCGCGTCTTCCTTCGTTGTTGCTTCTCCTCGCTCGCGTTGCATCCTCATCATCAGCGAGTTGATGTTGGTGTGGATTGTATCTCTCTTGACGTCCGTCTCTCGGAGATAAGAAGCGGGAGGAATAAGGGAGAGATAAGGGAGATAGAGAGAGATGGTTCGTTCATTTGAGATCGTCGAGACCGTACCAATAGCATGGCAGATATGTTGTGAGATACTCTTCAAGCAACCTGATCTCAAACGAACCTTCCATACGAAACGAGGCGACTATGGTAGGGGTTCGATGAGCACGCAGACTCTTGACACTCACTCACTCACTCACTCACTCACTCATGCTCTCATACCCCATGTAGATGTGGTTGTTTCGGATTGGATCGAACAGGCCGATGCTTCTCTCAAACGCGTATGCTTCTACACCATGGTCGAGAATGCCGACTCGGCTGGTATGCCCATCGCCTCGCATCGCATCGCACGACGCATCTCGGCGCAAGAGATTCTACTCTCTCAGGCCTGTTTGTGTCTCTTTCTAACGCTCGTACGACTCGTAGAGCCGATCTTGACAAGATGTCTCGAGTCGCAGACGTTATCAATACGTCGAGCACCTGATGGTTCGCACGACGAGATGCTCGTGTCGTGCTCGATCACACCCGAGAACGCTATGATGGGCAACATCTTTCGCATCGAAGCACACTGGACCATCACACCGAGCATCACACACTCACTCACAGGCACCAACGACGGAGGTGGAGGAGATGGCGGCAACAACATTATCAACGACAACAACAACAACAACAACAGCGACCTCAGCGTCATCCTCATCAATGGCAACAACGACGCGCGTACTGGCTCCGATCTAACGAGCTCGATGTCCTTTTGTACGATCGTCGCTCGTGGTGAAGTCGAGTGTACCAAGCGAATCTGGGGATTGCAGGGCATGGCTGAGAAAGTGCTCTATCAGCAGGTACGGCATGGCTTGGAGGAACCGATATGCGTTCTCTCTCTGTGTCTCGTGCTCATCGAGATACGTGACCTACACAGGCCTTGTCATCGCTCCAAGACTATCTCACTCTCGGCAAGCAACGCGCCTACGAACACGTCGAACGACTCAAGCAAGAACAAATGCTCCAACGCTCCAACTCGGAACCCACGACGCCACGAATGGGCGGCGGTGGCGGGGGCATTCCCACTCAACTGCGCATGCGTACCTTGGGCTCGAACCTCCGCACCGTCGTGTCGGGCACCGGCAAACTGGTGCGCATGCTGAGCAACGCCACGGGAATCTCCCAGCACTCGGACGAGCTGCTCGACTACGACGGAGGAGGACTCATTGCACCGATGGCCCGCACACCTGGCTCGATGCTGCGAGGCTCGTCGGGTAGCGCCAACGGCAACACGGCCGCGACACACGGCAGCTCATCACTCGCAAACGATTGCCTCGTTACGATGATGGCGCCTGCGCACTCGGTCAGCAGCGGGGGCTCCTCCTCGGCGCTCCTCTCGTCGACTGTACGCTCGCCGCTCGGGACGACGACAGACGCGCTTATCGATGCTCACTCAATCATGGCCTTGCCCGCTCGTGCACAGGAGCAGCCGTGCTGCGGGACTCGCTACGCCGTACTAGTCATGGTATCGATGCTGTCGATCTTGTATGTCGTGTGGCAGTTTGTATTGTGAGCGTGCGTGCGTGTGGTTGTCGTCGTACGAGCCGCCAAACACTCGCCCTGTACAGTTCAGTGCTCCAATATACACACCGTGATGGCGACGACTCACTTGGCTGCAGCCTGGGCGAGTCGCTGGCTCTCGAGCTCCTCCTCGTCCATACCACTGGGAACCACTGCTGGAAGAGCGAACTTGGCCCTACAGGCGCGGAACTCACGTGGTGAGACAACGGCGAGGACGGCGAAGAGGAGGGCCTTGAGGTTGTCGATGAACGTACCCACACGTGCTGCAGATGGGGCTAAACTCACAAAAGACTGTGTGCGAGAGTGTGAGAGTGAGTGAGACGAGGCCACTCTTCGAAGCAATCTACGACAAGAGCATACTTGATAGGCACACGGAGCAGACGTAACCAAGGTCGGTCGATTGCTTGTGACAGAAGCACGAAGCTCGCATGTCGACTTGTGGCTGCTCGGGCAGGGCAATGATCTGCCTGCAGTATGGATCTGCCAAGAACACGGTCTTGAATGACACAAGCACACACACCACACACACCCACACAGGCGACACGTCAAGCCATAAGGCTCGTGTTCGGTGTGTCGATCGAGGTCGACGATGGCAATGTACCAAGAGATACTGCAGGAAGGCGGGTTGCAGCGGAGGCTTGAGATAGACGCCCTGTGTCAGCATGCAGGCTTGTTGCAAGAAGGTCGAATGCGAGTCTCCAAGCACACACGCATCGATCACGACTCCCTTGGATTGCGCCGAGAAGATACCGTTCATGACCGGTACGTATTGAGCTGATGAATCGGGCGATGCTTGGAGCACGAGGATGCGTGGCTTGAGGTGCGGCTCCTTGAGCAGCTTGCGATGTATGTCTGAGATCAACGTCGTCATCATCGAGGTCGTTCGTGCAGTAATGTGAGCGTCATGCCAACGGTGATGCATGCCACGGCGCCATTAGGTCGTTCATACAACATAGCGCAAGTGATAGTGCTCCTGCAAAGGCGTAGGTCAAGCGAGGCGTCGCTGGAGCGCCGTCGGGCGTCGATGTCGTGAGCGTCGAGATGTAGGTGTAGGTACTCTGACGTAGACGCTGGCCCACGGATGCTACACCCCAACCAGGCGAATCAGGTACTCCTGCGTCTTGTGATATCGATGGTTCTTGACACAGTATCTCACTAGACCGAGTCGCAACGAGCGAGAGTGAGCGAGAGATCGATCGAGGTCGAGACCTACTGCTGCTGCGATGACCGACCTTGTCTTGATACCAGCACCGACGACAACAAGAGAGTTATCAGGGTTCAGCGCCATGAAGGCGTTGAGGAAGATCTGCAGATCGTTGAGGGCCTTGGTGAACGAGAGCTGCTGCTCCTGCTGCTCGTGCGTGGACAAGCGCAAGCCCCAAGTGTACGGGTTGCAATCGAGCACGACAGCGAGCAACGATGCGTCATCCTCGGTATACACTACACTCGGTGCATGTGGCGCTGCAGATGACGTGGTGGTGGAGGTCGAGGTCGACGAGGAGCTCTTGCTGGTCATCTCTCGGTGATCTGGACGGAGGAGGGGAGACGCTGCGAGCGCGAGCAGGGTAACAAGCAAATATCACAACTGGAATTGATGATTGGGTTGATGATTGGATTGATGATTGGATTGGATTGATGATTGGATTGATGATTGGATTGATGATTGGATTGATGATTGGATTGATGATTGGATTGGATTGATGATTGGATTGATGATTGGATTGGATTGATGATTGATGATTGGGTTGATGATTGGATTGATGATTGGATTGATGATTGGATTGGATTGATGATTGGATTGATGATTGGATTGATGATTGGATTGGATTGATGATTGGATTGATGATTGGATTGATGATTGCATTGATGATTGGATTGATGATTGGATTGATGATTGAATTGATGATTGGATTGATGATTGGATTGGATTGATGATTGATGATTGGGTTGATGATTAGATTGATGATTGGATTGATGATTGGATTGGATTGATGATTGGATTGATGATTGGATTGATGATTGGATTGGATTGATGATTGGATTGATGATTGGATTGATGATTGGATTGATGATTGGATTGATGATTGGATTGATGATTGATGATTGGATTGGTGATTGGATTGATGATTGGATTGATGATTGGATTGATGATTGGATTGATGATTGGATTGATGATTGGATTGATGATTGGATTGATGATTGGATTGATGATTGGATTGATGATTGGATTGATGATTGTATTGATGATTGTATTGATGATTGGATTGATGATTGGATTGATGAAGGAATATTAGTTTGCGTGGGGTTCATCGTAAGGATCGGAAGCAGCAGCAGCGAGCAGCACCAGTCGCTGTCATTCATCCTCGTTAATTTCGCCGTTCGTCTCTTGTCCTCTCGCCGCACGCCCGCACGCAAGCACGCAAGCAGCGCCTACCCAATCGTGCCGGCTCTCTCTCTCTCTCTCTCTCTCTCTCTCCGCGATGGCGACCACAAAGAGCTTGTTTTCGATGGTGATCGTTGTGTCGTTGAGTATGATGGTGGCAGTAGTGGCACCAACTCACGCGCAGTCCCCTCTCCGTACGCCTGCCAGCCGCCTCTCGCTCCTCTCGCTCGCCCACTCACTAACAGCCACCTCTCTCTCTTGGATAGCTTCGTTGTTTCGAGGTGCTACCTTTCCTCAGTTCCTTTACCAGTCGTGGGCGAGTGCGTATTCGAATTCGGTCGATGCGCGAGTCAATATCACGTACATTGGCGAAGGTTCGGGTCTCGGTCAGTCCGCCATCCTCGTCGCTCATTCGGTGCAGTATGCGGCGTCGGATTCGCCGCTCTCGATGGCGCAGTATGTCTCGGTGCCAGACGCGCAGGTACCGAAACGTGCTGCTCGCTGTCGCCCACATGCGGGCGTGCTTGTGGGGAGTGTGCGGCTCATCTAATCGCGCTCGTTGTTTAGACCTATCCCATGGTCGTAGGCGCTGTGGTGCCATTCTATCGTCTACCGAGCGCCTTCTCGCAAGTGAACCTCGTGTTGACGCGCGAGTTGCTCGTCAGCATCTTTATCGGTAATATCACTCGTTGGAATGACCCTCGATTGCAGGCGATGAACACTTTGGCGCTGCCTGATGCTCGTACGTTTCACACACAACACCTCGATCTAAGACCTCGAACCAAACCTCGTCGATCTCAACAACGCAACGCGAATTGACGCTGGTGATGGTGGTATAGCGATCACGGTGATCTATCGCGCGGACTCGTCGGGCACGTCGAACATCTTTACGAGTGCCTTGGCGAGTTTCTCGCCCAAGTGGACCTTTGGTACCACGAGCGTGTGGCCCGCAGCGCTGCGCAACCGAACGAACCAGATCGGCGGCGTCGCGAACGAGGGAGTGTACTCGCTCGTGCAATCGACCGACAACAGCATCGCCTACACGTCGTACTCGTTCATCATCAACAACGCCTTCTTACGAGTACGTTGGTTGGTCTTCGGAGGCTGGCACTGAGCACCGCCGTCGTCATGGCTAACGCGCGCGTGTACGTGTGCGTGTCGCAGAACAATTACGCCACCATCATCAACAAGGCTGGCAACCCCGTGAGAGCGACACCGGACGCTGTCGCAGACGCCACCGTTGGAGCTACGTTCAACTCGCGCTTCGTGGCCGTCATCACTGACTCTCCTCGTCCGGTACACCACCGCCCACTCTGTCGCATCGATGCCTGATCAGTTACTCATAGTTCTCTCTCTCTCTCTCTCTCTCTCTCTCTCTGTCTTTCTCATAGAACGCATGGCCTATCGTTGGTTTCTCGTACATTATCGTTCGACGCAATACGACCACTGACTGCACACCGCTTCGCATCGGCTACGATATGTTCAACTGGGCGCAGACGTCGTACGCCGGGCGATACCTTGCGGGCTGGAACGGATTCGCTCCATTCCCGTCGGCGCTGGCACAGCAGATGCTTGGCGACTTTGGCTACAACGTGCGTCGTCTTGGGCCAAGCTCGTTTGCGAGAATGCCTGAGTGAGTGAAAGAATGAGTCTCTCACCAAATATCCATGTTATTGTGTGTTTGTTTGGGTGCGCGTAGGTGACTTGTCCGAACGGACAGCGGCTCAAGGACTTCCAAGTCACGTACCCAGTGCCACAGGTAGACCTTGAGGTTCTCTAAGAGATCGCCCACGCCATCCACTGCGTCTCTCTCTCTCTCTCTCTCTCTCTCTCTCGTTCGTTCGTTCGTTACTTCTCTCCTCCCTCTCCCTCTCTCTTGTTAGTTTCGTGCACGCGACAGCTATTCTACTCGTCAAGCCTCAATGAAAGTTATCGACAGTGTATTCGTTTCAAGCCACACCATCATCATCTTTCATGCCACAGTGTGATGTCAACCAGTGAACGAACGAATAGTCTAACAACGACAAGTCTAACAAGAACAAGAACTAAACAAGAAAAAAAGGGTGATTACAAGCGCATACACACGCAAAACAAGAAAAACACACACACACACAAGGAGAGAGAGAGAGACGTACAAAGGGGAGACAAAGACAAACAGACAAACAGACAAACAAACAAACGGCGAAGCATGGTTCGGCTACGCCAGGTCGGAGAGATGCAGCAAAAAGATCGGCATTCCTTTGGTGGCAATCGCCAGGGACTTGTCGAGCTGCTTGACGAGAATCTGGTTGGGAATCGAGTCGCCATTCTCGGTCGTCTGCACGCACTGTTGCCTCAGTTGCTCTTGGTACTTTTGCATGAACTTGATGAGCTCCAGCCACTCTTGAATGATGGTTCGTTGGGATGGAGGAGTGAAGAGATCCTTTGTTTCGGCTGTTCGATCCTGCTCGAGCGAAGGCGATACAACAAACAACAAGGCCGCCAGAAGGTCAGAAGCTTGCGACACAAGCGAGAGAGCGAGAGACATACCAACACGGAGGAGCAGAACATTTGGTAGTCTCGGTCGAACTGGCCGACGTAGTCGTTGACGCAGCACAGGTAGTTGGTGTCGTCGAACATGATTCCGGTCGCGACGGCCTGCAAGACCTTGGCCAGCGCCACTTGAGCAGTGGTGGATTCTGTGTCGAGGCAAGGAAGTGAGCCAACTGAAAATAAGCCCATAGAACGACGGCGTGGCACGCACTTGAGATGGAGAGCCCGCCGGCGCAAATCATCGGGCACAGGAGCTTGAGGAAGACGATGGTGGACATGGCGGTACGAACCGAGCCCACACCGACGAGACGAGACGAGAGCAAGCGGATAATGTGCGCGATGGGCCTGCGAGAGCGCAAGCGAGCAGCAGCAAGACGAGAGACAGAGCCATTTGGTAAGTAAGATGATGAGGATGGTGATGCTCAGGATGTGATGCTAGCTGGCTTGCTGCAGGTGAGGGTGCTCATCGGCTAACTAACTTGCTGGCTGATGATTAACTGGTGCGTGCGCATAAATTCGAGGAGTTGGTGCGTGCGCGCGCGAGAATGAAACTGCTGTCACCAAAAGGAAAGAAGGAAAGATCGCCAGTGCCCAAATTTCTCTTCGGAATGATGGTGATTATGATGGTGATGATTATGATGACGATAACGATAACGATAAACCGATGCGTTGGGCAGGAGCACTCAAAGATACGAACGCGTGGCTGAAGGAGGAAGGAGGAGGACGAGAGCGAGAGAGAAGGTGCGACGTACGGGGGGAACTTGTGGGCGCGCTCGAATAGCGCCGCCAGCACCTTGCTCGCCAGCTGGATGAGATTCTTGGCGTTCTGCGCGAGCTTGTCGGCGTTCGGCTCCTTGGCTGGGTTGACCTGCGTGGGAGAAGGCAGGGTTGCAACCAAGTACGTGCGTTCGTTCGGTATTTCTTTGTTAGGCGAGCGCACGGGAGCGAGAACGAACGTGCTCGCGTCGGCGCGTCTACGTGCCTCGAGTTGCTCGGGCTTGAACTTGACTTTTACCGAGCCGAGGACCTTCTTGAAGAACTCTCGGCCGTATCGTTGGAGCAGTAGATCAAGGAAGCGCGTCGAGTACGAGGCATTGTCGCGAAAGAGGAGCTCCTCGTGGCCCGCTGTGGACGCGGTGAGATCGCGAAGGCAGATTGCAGGCAGATTGCAGGCAGAACCCAAGAGAGAACACACACACGTACCGCACTTGTCGACCTCCATTTCGACGACGCCCTCGATCAAGGCGCCGAACTGCAACGGCGTGGGCTGCACGAAGCACTCGAGCAATGCCTTCTGCGCCTTGGGCTTCTTCTTCTCGCCGGCGAGCGAGATGGTGGCGTACGCCAGGCAGAACTGGTTGTATTGCAGAGACTGCGCGTAGTACATTCACGCCGTTAACACAGGCTCCCCAGCGAGAGCCAGAGAGCGGGGCAGCATGATCACGATACCTCGACCAGCGGCGCCACGACCTTGAGGAGATTCTTGGGCACATTGAAGCGTTCGATAAAGATGGCGCGTTCCTCGGGCGTGGTGGACGACGTGTAGGTCGAGGTCGCCGTCGAGGTCGAGCTCATGGTCTGCGAGCTAGCCGACGACATGGCGAGGGTCGCTCTCTCTCCCTTGCAAGGCGATTGCGCAAGGCGATTGCAGGTGTGTATGCGAGTGCGAGTGCGAGAGTGTGTACGAGGAAGGGATGATGAGATGGTAAGAGATGGCGCCGTAAGCGGCGCTCTTTCTCCTCCACTGCGCTTCCCTCTTTCTCGCGCGCTATCCTCCTCAAGCCGAGCTGCGGAGTTACGATCACGGGCACCGACCGCCGTTCGCGCAACGCCTCTCTCTCCTCTCGGAACAGCCGCGGCCGACCAACCAACTCCGATCGATCGCCCACGGAACCGGTATTGTACCCAAATCCCCCTGCCCTACCTTGCTCGCCACCGAGGAGGTGGTGGTGGTCGCCCACGGAAGCAGGGGAGGCGCCTGGCTCATATGCCCTCTCGTACTGTGTTCGGAGTAAGCCCACGAGCGCTCGACCGCAGCGTCGCCCACGGCAACACAACACAAACACAACCAAACCGCCGCTAAGCCCGCCGTTCGGCTTTACTGCTCTACACAGCGGAACGCGGAGCAAGTCCTCCGCTTCTGCTGCCGCTGTTGCTGCTGCTGGTGCTTAGTTGGCGTGTGCGTGCGCGTGTGCTCGCTGCTCTTCTTCGCTCGCTCGCTCGCTCGCTCGTACGCACCCTCCCCCACTCACCATGAAGCGAGCCTCCACCACTTGCGTCGGCTCGCTTCTCGCCGTCTTCGTGATGGCGATGGCGATGGTGCTGGTGCTGCCGCAGCCTCGCTTGGCAGCCGCCACCAATCAGACCGTGTTGCTCGTGGGCTTGAGCTCGCTTACTGGCACCAACTCGCCAGTCGGTACCGAGATCGATGCCGCGATCCGACTCGCTGTGCAGTACGTCAACACCATGCAGCCTCTCCCGAACAACGCCACGCTCTCGTACACGCTGTACACTACGGGAAGCTCTGAAGAGGTACGCTCGCGTCGTGTGAGGCTTCTCTT
>Ga0209935_1004350_pt1 | contig 13177 bp, 5 predicted proteins | sample ThiBio_1000_plan_2_FD_183958 | JGI IMG/M metagenome (GOLD analysis project Ga0209935, IMG submission 183958) | Wastewater bioreactor microbial communities from Cape Town, South Africa - Thiocy_cont_1000_plan (SPAdes) | ecosystem: Engineered > Bioreactor > Thiocyanate-remediating >... | reverse complement strand
GATTCGCTGCGTGAGCTACGATGATCGGTGGCGGTACACCATCGCCACCAGCATCACCACGAGCAAGTGTGAGATATCGTGCACGAGGCTGCAGTGGAGGTCGGCGCTCGTCTCCTTGACCGATAACTACGCCATCATTCGCTGCCAGTGAAGAGGTCGCTACTAAGGAGTCAACCAGCGTATGAACTCCATTATCCACACTCAATGAATGATTCAATCGATTGAATGAAGAGAGAGCGAGAGAGAGAGATTGATTGATGTCAGGATATCAGTGCGAGGCTTCAAGCATAGCAAGTGATCGACATACGCGCCAACAACCACGATATGCCGAAGATTCAACAAGTCACATAGTCGTGCAACGACACTGTCCGGTAGCAAGGGTGCTTGGGGAGACTGATGATGATCAGCCATCAAGTGGGGCGAGCGAGAGGCAGCACCATGCAGCAAGCAAGCAAGCGAATGGTGCATTACATTGCTCTTCGAGAAGTGAACAGTGAAGTCCCTCACACTCTCGCTCTCATTCTCAATGCCGTATCAACAACAACGACAACAACGACAACAACGACAACAACGATTATCATAACAATCGCTTGATATGTTTGGTTAACCAATCAATATCCAACACTTACTAGGGAGAAGACACGAGTTTCTACTCGCTCTCTATCGACATCGACCTCAAAGATACGAGAAGATCTCGAACAAGAGCTCGTTCGGAATCATCGACATTGCCGAATCTTCGACCACCGATCGAATCATCGTCATCGTCAAGACTGCCTGCTTGATAGGCTTTGGTGCATATCGATGTCGATCCACGCGCCATGTGAACGTGTCGGCAAGCCATTGATTGGCTCCAATCACGTGCACTCGGTGATCGCCGACCGTGCACGCGATGAGACCTCGATGCTCGTCGTACGCAACGGCGGAAATCAAATCATCAAGACCAGACAACACCGAGATCAACTGGCCTTCGGGAGTGAAGGCCTGTAGACGACAGTTGTCGGTGTCGGCGACGATGATTCGGCCTTGGTTGTCGATGCACAGCGCGTGTGGATGCGCCAGCTGGCCGGGTTGTTTGCCCTTGGAGCCGAACTGGAACAAGAACGAGCCATCGATCAACGACAGTACCTGTACTCGATGGTTGTTGGAATCGGGTACGATGATTCGCCGGCGAGCGTGATCGATCGCAACGGCTCTTGGATAGAAGAACTCGCCCGGTCGATGGCCTCGCTTGCCGATGTGGAACGCGAGCGAGAGATCGGTGCCCGACAGAACATGCAGTCGGTGATAGTCGCAGTCGGACACGACCAGCACGTCGTGCAACGGCGCAGCAACCTCTCGAGGGGCTCGAGTAGCCGCGCCACTATCGATCTCGAACAAGAACGTGTGATCGATCAACGACCACGCTTGCACTCGGTGCCGGTCGGTATCGACCACGAGTACACGGTCGCGCTCGTGATCGATCACAACATCCCACGGCCGCTCGAGCTCGCCAGCTTGCCTGCCTCTCGCGCCGCTCAACTTGCCGACGAACGAACCATCGTCCGACGAGAACACTTGCACTTGATCGTGGAACGTATCGGCGACATACAGGTGCCCTCGGCGTGCATCGAACGCCAATCCGCGTGGCGAATCAAAGAGAGCTGCCTTCTCATCCACCGCGCCGGATCCGCGGCCGACACTACCGATCACAAACATGAATCGCGCATCTTCGGCTTCCTGCATATTGTGGCGGGTGGATCACGATGCAAGATGACGAGCTGACGACGAGCCGCGAACCAACGAACAAGGCCGACCACAGCGCCTCCAACGTCCAAGCACACGGATTCCACGGCGGCGAGAGAAATGCACGATAGAGCAATCCAATCCTTGGCGCGCTTAGTCGAAGCCGCCAGTGAGCTTGCTCCTTGCTCGGCTCGTGTTGTTACCTTCGCAGCTACCGGTTACCTCTCTTACCTCTTTTCTCAAGAGTAGGGAGCCAGCAAAGCTCGATAGCACCCCATTCAGACCAGTAGATTCTGGTTGGAAAAGGAAAATTGGCTAACGGTACGTGCTCGATTTTCCTATTTCGACGGATGGCGCCCACCGGCAAGTTCTGAGTTCTCTTTCGCTTTGGTGCTCTCTCTCTCTCTCGCGTGTACGCTGTACTGATAACGCCAACGCCTCTCCACGTACCGACACACCGCACACTAGCCGAGACCTCGGTCGGCTCACTCTCGGCCTCCTCCTCTCGTACATTCACTCTTACTCTCTCGCTCACCGACTCTACTCTTCTACTCGCCTTCCGCCGCAACGATATACTCGCGCGCACGCACGCGCGCAAGCGAGCTTGGTTCGCGCCACGTATGCATGCGCCATACTACGATCGCCGCGGCAGTGGCGGCGGTAGTATCGCGGCGTTACTTGGCGTCGTACTCTTGGCGACACTCTTGTTGTTATCACATATCCCGCTGTCGCGCGCTCGTTCGCTGGGACAGAGCTTCATGTCGGTACCTTCGCCAGGCTCCACCATCGCGATCACGCCCACAAGCCCAGGCACAGTATCCGTCACCAACAACCACGGAAATCTCCTGTATGCTCCCGTGAGCGTCACTGGAAGTTCGTGGATATCGGCCAACGTCGCGGCGCTGTCGCTTGCGCCGCGACAAACACAATCCGTGCTGCTCTCGTGTGTACCTGATTCATCGGCCACCTCGGCCTCTGCCGTACTCACCATCGACACATCGAGCTTCTCGGTCGCGTGCACGTCACCTGGTCCAACATTCTCCGCGACTCCCAGCGCATCGAGCACCGTGTCGTTGAACGTCTCGGCGACCATTGGTGGTGGCCAAGCAACTGCGTCGATCTTGGTCACGAACCTTGGGTACAGCGGTACGCTCACCGTGTCACGATCGAACACGCCTCCGATGGGAAGCTGGTTCAGCGTTAGCAACCTTCCTGCGAACCTCACGAGCACTCAGCAAGCGACCGTCGCCATCACGTGCTCGCCACCTGCCGCAGCCACCGGCCAACAGACCGAGAGGCTCGATCTCGCGACCAACGACGCGACAAATACGCTCGTTACCTTCACCATGACGTGTTCCACTCTGCCGACCTTCGGCTCGCTCCCGGCTCCCGGCTCTTTGTTGACCTTTCCACTCGTCAGCTCTTGGCTTTCTCCGGCACTGCAGTCGATCTCGATCTCGAACCTCGGCATCGGCCTGCTGTCCGTGTCGTTCTCGTCACTGAGCGGCTCCTCCTGGTTCTCGATCGCCTCGGGCCTCCCGATCGGCGGCCTCTCCAACGGAGGAGCCACCATCGTGGTCTCGGTCTCATGCGGACCACCTCACGGCGCCACAGGCTCGCAGAGTGCGCAGCTCTCGCTCTCGACCAACGACCCTCTAGTTCCTACGGTGACCTACTCGCTCTTGTGCTCGGTTGCCCCGGGTTTCTCCTCGAGCCCGGTGCCGTCGAGCACATTGGCCTTCGGCTCGGTCGCGAGCCCGACCGCCAAGTCGATCGTCGTCGTGAACGTCGGTCTCGGCTTCCTCACTGTCGACTTGGTGTCGATCTCACCGTCGAGCTGGTTCTCGGTTTCCTCGGGCTTGCCGATCGCCGGGCTCTCGAACTCGACCACCGGAGGCGCCACGATCTCGATCGTGTGCTCACCGCCGCTATCGGCGCTCACACCAATGACCGGCTCGCTCGTGTTGTCGACCTCCGATTCGTCACATCCGTCAGTGAGCTATTCGTTGAGTTGCTCGCCGCAGAGCACCTTCGTATCGGCACCACCACCTTACTCATTACTCGTCGTACCTCCATTTTCGTCGAGTGTCGGATACACCACCATCACCGTTCGCAACGGAGGATTCGGCGGCCTCTCCGTGTCCGAGTCGGGCGGCGGCTTTCATGGGGGTTCATGGTTCAAGGTCTCGAGCGGGCTGCCAATCCACAACCTCATCAACAACGGCACAGCGATGTCGACCTCCATCATTGTTTCGTGCACTCCTGACAAGTCTACCACCTCCGACGTCGACACGCTGACCTTGACTACCTCCGATCCTCTCGCTCCCACTGTGAGCTACATGTTCAATTGCAGCAGCACTCCGCAGCTTGCACTGCAACCAAGCGATATCGGCTCCACTCTGGCGTTCCTTTCTACTGGACCTCCAACCACAATTCAAGCCACGATCTTGAACCAAGGCAACGGTGAGTTGTTCCTCGATCTCGAGTACAATCAAACTGGATGGTTCCAGATTGGCGGTAATCCGAACAAGATCGATCCCGGAAAGTCCAAGAATATCAACATCAAGTGCCAACCGCCGATGGGATCAACTGGCATGCAGTTTGTCGACACGTTGACCATCGTGTCGAACGACCCCATCAATCCAATCGCCACCTTGACACTCGTATGCACCTCCTCGACCTTCTTCTGGTCCCAACCTCCAGTCGGCTCGACAATCAATTTCGGCAGCGTCACGACCTCTGCAACAAGGTTCTTGAATGTCTCCAACGCCGGATTCGGGACGATGGCAGTGAACGCCACCGTGTCCCTCGCGCCAAGCTCCTGGTTCTCGATCGTCTCGGGCCTCCCGATCTCGAATCTGACTGGCACCGCAACGAGCATCGTAACACTCGAGTGTCAGCCGCCTGTCAACGCCACTGGAAACAACACGGCAGTTCTACAACTCTCTGCAACAGGCCAAGCAACCAACGCCGAACCGATCACCTTCAATCTCTTTTGCGATACCGCGCCATCGTACTCCTCGCTTCCAGGAGTTGGAGAGACTCTCACTTTCAAAGTGTCCTCGCCATCAGTGCCATCGAATGCCTCGATCATGATCTACAACTCGGCTCTCGGCTTGTTGTCAGTCACTCCATCGAGTTCGTTCGCCATCAGCTCATGGTTTTCGATCTCGTCCGGCTTGCCGATCACAAGTCTCTCGAGTGCCGCAGGAGCAACAAGCCTCGTGATACAGTGTCGTCCTCCATCGAACGCCGCTGGAACCTACACCGAGACTCTGCTGCTGACCACCAACGATGCCACCTTGCCGTCGGTGTCGTACACTCTCTCGTGCCAAGCACTGCCGAGCCTCTCGAGTACTCCGACCGCGGGCTCGATACTGCTGTTTTCATCAGTGTCTTCGAGCTCCAGCTCGTCGAGTCGAACCATCTCGATCTCGAATGCTGGACTCTCATTGTTGAGTGTAAGCCTCATGTCGCTCACGCCATCGTGGTTCTCGATCGCTTCGGGCCTTCCAATCGTGTCGCTGCCCAACGTGGCACCGGCCTCATCGATCGTCATCGTGTGCTCTCCTCCACCGTCGGCCACTGGAACCAACATTGCCACACTCGTTCTCTCGAGCAACGATCCGACACAGTCGATGGGAGCTTCGTTCACTCTCTCGTGTCAAGCAGTGCCCAAGGCCAACCTGACGGCCGACAGTGGTTCGACGAGCTTTCCAGCTGTGAGCTCGAGCTTGGTGCCACAGACGCTCAGCTTCTCTCTCTCGAACATTGGACTCGATCAATTGAGCGTCTCGACCTTCATGATCACGAGCATGACGATGCCATCGTGGTTCTCGATCGTGTCTGGTCTTCCTCTGGGATCAACTCTCAGCAACGGACAGTCGGCGACCATCGTGCTCCAGTGCCAACCGCCTCCAGGCTCCACCGGCTCATCGATAGCCTCGTTCATGGTGTCAGTCAACGATCCGTCGGTGCCTGTGATCTCGCTCTCGCTCACATGCCACACGGTCACGCACCTCGTGTCGGTACCCGCACCGAGCTCCATGACGGCGCTCGTACTCCCGGCAGTTTCGCTGTCTCCCTTCTCGACGTCTAGCTCAATCTCGGTGGCAGTGGGTGCAAACGGCTTCGGACCTTTAAATCTTGCGCAATCGGGCTCGTTCAGAGCCGGTTCGTGGTTCTCGATCGTGTCGGGTCTTCCCCTGTCGGGAGGCCCATCTCTGGGGCCATTCGCTATCACGATCACATGCTGCCCACCTCCAGGCGCATCAGGCTCATCGAACGACACTCTGACTATCTCCACCAACGACCCCACACAACCAATCGTGTCGTACTCGTTGTCGTGCACCGCCAACTCGAGGTTTTCCTCGACTCCAAGTGTCGGAACTTCGATCGCTCTCGGCTATCCGAATCCGCCATCGGCCACCATCGCAATCGCTAACCTCGGCATCGCTCCGTTGATCGTGTCGTCGGCAGTGTTTGCGAGCATGGATCAGTGGCTGTCGGTCTCACCATCAAGCAGTCTTCCGAGTACCCTCTCGACTGGTGATACATTCAACTTGATCATCATGTGCTCGTTCGTGCCACCGTACACCCCTGCCACTCATTCACAGACTCTCGTGATCTCGACCAACGATCCCCTCGAGGCGACCGCGAGCTTCAGTGTGAGCTGCGTAGCGAACCCCATCTTTTCGACGCCATCTCAGACGATTTCGATCGCTGCAGAGCTCAACACTATGACATCTACCAACATGACGCTTGTCAACTCAGGCCCTGTAGCCATGTCTATCTCGGCTCTCACTGACCTCTCTGCGACCATCTTCTCGATTTCCTTGCCACCGTCGATAGCAGCCAACGATTCGCTGATGGTGGTAGTAACGTGCATGGCCACAGCATCCCTTCCATCTCAAACCGTCGCATACAAGATCTCGACCACCGATCCAGCGAATCTCGAAGTGACTTTCACGCTCGTGTGCGCCGGAGGACCCGTGTACTCTTCAGATCCAGCTCCAGGAGGCACCATCACTATCACGCCCTCATCGCCAGTCGTCCCCGCCACGCAGCGAATCACCATCTCAAACGAAGGTCTGGCTCCGCTGACAGTCACTGCTTGGTTAAGTCCTGCTGCAGCGGGACTGACGATATCAAGTGCGCCAATGTCTGCAATCCCGATTGGATCGAGCGACTTTATCACCATCTCATGCTCTTCGAGCATCACAACCAACTCGAACTTGCTTATCAACACCACCGATACTGTCAATGAGATGGTCACATTTACGATCGATTGCATCCCAATGCCGATCATCTCGGTGTCGCCGAACGGCACCGTGACCTTCGATCCCGTCGGCTCTGTGCTCGTGCCATCAACTCAGCCGTTCACTCTCCAGAACACTGGACTCAGCTCCTTGAGCGGATCGATCAGTGTTTCGATCGACTCGTGGTTCGTGCCAAGCATCACGAGCTTCTCCAACGTGTCTCCGTCGATGATCGTGAGCTTCTCGGTCTCATGCCAGCCTCCTTTGACGGCGATCGGAACCTTCGTCGACACTCTCTCGCTGACCAACGACGTCACTGGAGCCACGACATTGGTGTCTCTGTCGTGCACGTCAGTGGCTCACTTCTCGCCATCGATCTCGCCTTCGAGCGGATTGATGTTTGCATCAGTGAGCTCGACATCGACACAGCAGCTCCAAGTGTCGAACGACGGCTTCGATCTCCTCTCCGTGTCTCAAGTCGGATCGTTTGAGAGCGACTCGTGGTTCTCGATCAACAATCTGCCGATCGTCGGACTCTCTCGCTCGGACGCCGCCGCGACGATCTCGATCACTTGTGCGCCTCGACCATCGAGCATCGGATCGTCGAGCACGTCTCTCGTGCTGTCGACCAACGATCCGACACAGCCGAGCGTGATGTACTTGCTGACATGCACGAGCGCTCCAGCGTACTCGTCGACTCCATCGCCGGGATCGACGATCGAGATCTCGAGTGTGTGGTCGAGCATGGTGCAGCCGATGGCGCTGACGATCGAGAACGCGGCATTCGACTTTCTCAATGTCACACAACCGAGCTTCTCGACCGACTCGTGGTTCTCGATCGACAACTGGCCGACAGCAAGTGCATCTCATGTTGCACCAGGATCGTCGATCTCGATCGACATTCGATGCACTCCGAGCAACAATGCATCTTGGTCGGTGCCTGAGATCGAGACCATGACGATCGTCTCGAACACGAGTCCGTCGATGTTCTCGTACACACTGCAGTGCACGGCAGCTCCTCGAATGAGCACGAGTCCTGCGAGCGGATCGATGCTGCCTGAGATGTCTCCGACGTTATCGACGTCGATAATCATCACAAACATCGGGTTCGATGAGTTGGAGATCGATGTGGCAGCGCTGAGCGCCGGCACATGGTTCTCGGTGTCGTTGAGCAGCGGCATGGGATCGACGGCATCGATCGCTCGCAACTCGAGCATGACAGTGAGCATCACATGCAGTGCGCCATCGAGCACTGTCACAGGATCGTATGACGAGACTCTGTGGCTGAGCTCCAACGATCCTCAGAGTCCGAGCGCGAGCTTCTCGCTGGCGTGTCTGGTTCCAGGACCGATGGCTGTCGTGAGTCCACCACCAACAACAAGCATCAGCTTCGGCAGTGTGGCAGTCGGCACATCGCGCTCTCTCGCGTTGACGCTCGACAACGGAGGATACGGTCTCTTGCAAGTGTCTCAGAGCGCCTCTGCGGGTCTCTCGAGCGGATGGTTCTCGGTGACGAGCGGACTTCCGTTGGCGATCGACTCGAGTCACAATGCGACAGTCGTTGTCAGATGCTCTCCTCCATCGAACACGTCGTTCTCGGTTGCATCGTCGATCGTCACGATGTCGGACTCGCTGGTGCTCACGACCACCGACTCGGCTCAACCGACATTGACATGGTCGCTGTCGTGCTCGTCGGGCATCGTGCTGTCGCCTGACCAAGAGAATCTCTCGTTTCCGATCGTGAGCGGTCAGTCGATCAACTCGACGAGTGTGCAAGTGAACGTCTCGAATCCGAGCTCGAGCGATGTGATCTTGCAACCATCGATCACATCGGTGTCTCCATCGAGCAGCTCGAATGTGTTCGAGATCGAGTCTCCGGCGACAGGATCAGTGACAGTGCCAGCGAATGGAGGATCTCAGATCTCGATCGTTGTGAGATGCTCGCCGACGACAGACGGCGTGTACACGGCAAGCCTCGTGATGGCCGATGGGGTCGTGTCGGGAGTCGTGTACGGGACATACCAACTGACATGCTCGGCTCTTCTCGAAGAGCTGGCTCTCTCACCTGCAAATACGACCATCACCACTCCACCGAGCGCACAGTTGACGTTCTCAGATCCGATTCAATTGCAGATCACGAATATCGGTGCGAGCGCAGTGCTGCTCTCGGTCTTCCAGAGTGACGATGTGCAACCACAAACACCCCAACTCGCGATCTTTTCGCATACTACCGGCAGTTTAATGCCTGGCGCTCAATCGACGATCGAGATCTCGTGTATGTCGATGGTGATAGGCCAGAGTATTGGCCATGTGACGATCCTTGGAGGTGCTTCGAACCACACTGTTACAGTCTTGTGCACCGGAACTCCCGTGTTCGAACTGCTCCCGGACTCGAACGATACGCTCGACTTTGGTGCTGTGCCATTGAGCTCTCCATCGATCCCGATCGTGAAATATCTGCAGCTGTCGAGTCTCTCGACCAAGTGGCTGACTCTCGAATTCTCGATCGGACAGCAGCAACAAGGCCGACGAAGAGAGATCGAAACAACAACGGCGCAAGTGGGCGTCTCGCCGAACTCGTGGTTCCTCGCTCCGATGGGAGCTCTCCAGCTTGCAGTCTCGGTCCAAGCAACAGCCATTGGAGCTGGCGAGGCAGGATTGTTTGTGTCACTCCCCGGAGTCACGAGTCCGATCCTGTTACGCACCGTGAGCTGGGTCAGCTCTGCGCCTCGAATCCAGCTTCCTTCTCCGACCGTGAGCTTTGGAGATGCGGCAACCAACGCCACCACGGAGTTGGAATTGCGGATCGGGAACTCGGGGAACACTGATCTCTTGGTGTCGAGCGTCTCGATGAGCTCCGATTCGGGAGATGTTCTGACGATCATGCCAGCGACGTCAGGAGGCATGGTGGTTGCCGTTGCTGGAGGCTCTCTCGATGTCTGGATCGCCACGATCGCGTGCACTCCGAAAGTGGTCGGGATCACATATCGAGCGAGTGTGTCTGTGGCAAGCTCGGATCCCGACAACGGCGTTGTGGTGATTCCGGTGTTGTGCATCGGGACCGCTTCATGCTTTGACAAGGTGCAGAATCAAGGCGAAGTCGGAGTCGACTGTGGCGGACCGTGTGCCCCATGTGCAGGAGCGGCAGGTGTGATGTTGGCAGCGCCGCAAGGAGCACTCGAGCTGGGAGCCAGCGTTCCGCCTCCAAAGGTGACTGCAGATGTTCTTACGCCTGCTCCGGCGTCCCCGGTGGGGCCACCGACGATGTCGCCTCCACTGAATGCTCCAATGTTCGCGAGTCCGCTTCCGACAATGGTCTTGGCGATGAGTGGTGGGAGCCATGGTGGTAGTGACAACAATGAGACGACCGTCGTCACGGTTGTGGACCCGAACAATGCCCACGCGATCGTTGCAACACTGTTGCTGCCTCCGTTGGTGGATGCAACACAAATCTCGGTCGGGAATCCGAGCCCGAAGATGGTCAGCGCCACCAACATCAATGATCCGGTTTCGATCGCTTCGTCGGTGATTGAGATTCAGTACAACAATGGCTCGAACTCTGGCAGTCAAATGGTACGGAACTTGTTGATTGACAAGTGGTGGCGTCTCAATGAACCTCGCCCGAGCGCTCTCTCTCTCTCTTGATCTCGATTCTGATGGTGGTTGTTGGTTCAGGGCTCATCGGTGTTGCTTCCTACACCGATTACAATCTGCCTTTCAACGACAGCTTCTCTTCGTGGACGGTGCTTGGGATACATCGATCCTCAGACGAACACGTGGGTTTGTCAAGTACGCTCAGTGTTTGAGTTATGGTGGCCTGAGGTTGATTGGGAGGTAAGCTGACCGAGAGAGAATGATTTTGATGGCGGGTGACATGACAGGATCAATGCCTGCAGAGCAATGGCAAGAGTCAGCTTTGTGGCACGACGACGCACTTGACGTCGTTTGCGGTGATCCTTCGTGGCTCGGGCAACACGGGAGAGTACGGCGATGCGTGCACGGATTACTTTTACATGCGTGGATCGTTCTCGCGTGATCTCGTGGTTGTACTGCCGGTGCTCGGGTTCGTGGTCGGTGTGGCGATATTGTTCGGCTGCTTTGGAGCCTTCACACCCTGCGGATCTCGATTCATTCGAGGCAGAGAAGGCAATCGAGTCCAACTGGCTCGCCGACACATGCACAACTCCACGTACTACAACGACGACGACGACGAAGACCAGTTTGGAGAGAACATGGACAGTTTGGACTAGCTGCTCGTTGGTTCATTCGTCATTGTTTACACATATGTACATTAGAGCGTCTATTTATTGATTGATCAATCGAGATACAAGAGAGAGTATTGACCCACGAGAGGGTCTGATTACGCCATTGGAGACCACAATAAAGTATGGCACCGAGGGCATTCTCGACAGAGACGATCCAACATGGTTCGAACACGCGGGCAACTCGGCCTCGTTCATCGATCATCGATCGGCTTGCCATCTTCTTCGTGTCGCTGTGCTGCTCACACCTCGGACCTCATCCTGCTTGCTTGTGCTTGCTCGCACCTATCAGCCAGTCGATCAGTCAGTCAATCAAGCGCCGATCGATTCAATTGTGCAAGGAGCTCGTTCGATCTATCTCCATCAATGAAGCGACCAGCAGCATCCTCCACTCCGACGACGACAACAACAGCAACAGCATCTTCGATCAATGATGATACAATCAATCATGACTCTAAACGACAACGCACCGATACCAACGATCATCACGATGCATCATCGAGCTCGAGCACGACGACGACCTCGTGTATCATCGATCCCGAGCTGCTGTCGCGTCGCGTCGAGTTGTCTGCGTCGTACCACGCCTCGAAGCCCTACAAGCATCTCGAGCTACATCGCATCGTGAGCGACGAGTTCATGCTGCATGTGCGCAACGAGATACTGAGCTGTCTGCCATCGACCTTCAAGGAGTCCGATATCTTCAAGCTCTTCCAAACGATGGATCTCGCGAGTATCTCGACCTCGTCATTGACGCCTCAACTCGAGCGCGATCTCGCACATCTACTCGCTCTACGCAACTCGCTCTACTCCAAGGAGTTTCGAGCCTTCCTGACCGAGGTCCTACAATGTGGCGAGCTCATCGATCGAGTCGATATGAGCGCCAACGTCTACGGACAAGGCCACCATCTGTTGTGCCACGACGATGCCATTGGCAACAGGAAGCTCTCGTACATTATCTACTTGCCTGAGCCGAGTCCCGTCTGGCGTTCGACCGATGGCGGAGGTCTCGAACTGTATCCTGTTGAGACTGTGAATGGCGTCTACTCGCCTGCAGTCATCCCTACCAAGGTCCAATCATCAATCCAATCCAATCCAATCCAATCCAATCCAATCCAATCCAATCCAATCATCAATCCAATCATCAATGCAATCCAATCCAATCCAATCCAATCCAATCCAATCATCAATCCAATCATCAATCCAATCCAATCCAATCCAATCCAAACATTAATCCAATTCAATCCAATTATCAATCCAATCCAATCCAATCCAATCCAATCCAATCCAATCCAATCCAATCCAATCCAATCCAATCCAATCCAATCCAATCCAATCCAATCCAATCCAATCCAATCCAATCCAATCCAATCCAATCCAATCATCAATCCAATCCCAATCCATCATAATCGTACTGATGAAACCGATGTGTATCGATTCGGAGCAGGTCGTCATACCGTTGTTCAATACGATGGTCGTGTTCGAAGTGGTACCTGGCGAGTCAGCCCATTCGGTTCAAGAAGTGTATGCTGATCGAAATCGTCTGTCGATCCAGGTATCATGTTTGATTGGTTGGTTGAATGCTTGAATGATTGGGCCTCAAGCACATCAGCTGTGGCTTCGTGCTAATGCAACGATGCAACAATGGAACGTATAGGGATGGTTCCATTCAGCAGTGGCACCTGCTCATGCCAAAGAGCGTGCCACTCTTGCACAGCTTCAAGGAGAGTTCGGCAGTGACGACAAGGCTCGTGCCTTCGAGCCAATGGAACTCGCAGCATCGAGTAATGATGGTGGCGCTGCTGCCGATGCTGCTGTAGCTGCAGCGATGGCGCTGAGCGACACCGAGAAGAAGGAGCTTCGTCGTTGGATCAATGCGTCGTATCTCGATGCAGCGACGATGCTCGAGGTTCGCGACAAGTTCGATCGAGATGGCTC
>Ga0209935_1004349_pt1 | contig 13177 bp, 9 predicted proteins | sample ThiBio_1000_plan_2_FD_183958 | JGI IMG/M metagenome (GOLD analysis project Ga0209935, IMG submission 183958) | Wastewater bioreactor microbial communities from Cape Town, South Africa - Thiocy_cont_1000_plan (SPAdes) | ecosystem: Engineered > Bioreactor > Thiocyanate-remediating >... | reverse complement strand
TGGAGGTTCACCAATACCTTTCGACGAAAAAACAGCTCTCGGATTTGCTGAATCCGCTAGAAGTGAAACACGAAAATCAATGGGAACATCACTAAACGATGGAATTTTATAAGTATCTGGATTTTGTGTATATAAATATCCTTTTTCAATCCATTGAAATTGTTTGTCATCACCCCAAATCAATTCTTCCATAGTATACAAACCAACACCTTGCATAAAACCACCTTCGATTTGTCCAATATCAATTTGTGGATTCAATGATTTGCCAACATCCATTAAAATATCAACACGAATCAAATGCCAATCTCCCGTGAGAACATCTAATTCCACTTCGGATACAGCAGCACCTTGTGTAAAATAATTATATGTTGCTCGATTTTGTGTCAAATCCATATCGAACATATTCGGTGTTTTATAAAAACCACGTGCACATAAATCAATTCGTTGATAATACGCTTGTTGAATGAGATCTTCCCAAGAAAGATCACTGTTCGAACATTTTTCTATTGAATCTAATCGTTGTCGTAATTGTTGACATGCATCTTGAATGGCCATTCCATTTAAATCCGATGAAATCGATCCACCTGTTGGACTCATATTATGACTTTTATCTGTTGCTGTTTCACTGATTCGAATTCGATCGACATTACAACGAAGAATTTCACTGGCTATGGAAATCATTTTCGTATGAATTCCTTGGCCAATTTCGACTGCCGAATGACAAAGAACAACGGATCCATCTTTGTAAATATGAACAAGAGCTCCTGCTTGATTCAGAAAATTAACTACAAAACCAATTCCAAATTTATTTGGAATCAAACAAATTCCACGTTTTCGATATGGATTCAATTCATTGAATTGTTTCATTTGGATTTGTCTTTGTTTCAATTGACTCGATTGAATTAATTCATCGACAATTCTCGGAATATTCCAATATTCTAACGTTTGTCCATAATGAGTTCGATCACCTTCTTTAAATAAATTCTTCATTCGAATTGTCAATGGATCACATTTAAGATAACAAGCAACATGTTCAACAATTGTTTCACAAGCTAAAATCGCTTGAGGACCACCAAAACCGCGAAATGCTTAACGAATTAAAACAATTTTCCTCTGCAAAACGAAAAGTAAATGTGCAAACCTGTATTCGATGGCAAATGTGTTTTACAAACTCAACCACGAATTCTCATATGTGGAAATTGATAAACATTTCCCATATGAAGCATTGATAATTCCATAACAGCTCTCGAAGCATCTAAAGTACAACCAGCATTATTCCACATAGAAATGTCAAGTGCTAAGAATTGTCCTTGTTGATTGAAAGCAATTCGATATTTGACTTTAAATGGATGTCGATGTCCAGTGATCGATATATCCGTTCGACGATCGACATTCAAACGAACAGAACGACCTGTTTTCACTGCTGCAACAGCTGTTGCAATACAAAGTGGAATTCTAAAGAAAAACAATTGAAAAAAAAAGAGAAAAGAAGCAAACGACACGTTTACGTTCTCGATTCTTTTCCACCGAAAGCTCCTCCAACACGTTTGGTTTGACAAATAACTTGACTTACATCTCGATCGAGAACTTGCGCTGTTAATTCTTGTAATGTCGAAAGACTTTGACAACCCGTATAAATTCGAATTTCTTTGTCATCATTCGATGGAATAACAATACAAGCATTGGTTTCCATATAGAAATGTTCTTGTCCACCGATATAAATCGTATCTTCAACAAAATGTTCTGCATTCGAGAATATTTCATCGACATTTCCTTGATTTAACAGAATTTCATCACCAAAAAAAGATTGTTGTTCAATTGCATCGTCAATCGAGAAAATATTCTTCGTTGGTAATTGTTCATATTGAATTTCAACGAGTTCACAAGCTAATTGAGCTGCTTGTTCATTTTCACAAACAACAATTCCAATAATTGTTCCAACTGCAAGAACAATCGATGAAGCAAAGATTTCTTCATCTGGTAAACTTCCATTTGGTTTATTCGTTCCTGGAACATCATCACAACTCACAAAACTAACAAAACCAACGACATTCGACGCTTTTTCTATGTCAATCTTGACAATTTTTGCATTAGCCTTCGTACTCAACACAAATTTAGCATGTAAAGTATTTTCCAATGAAGGTATATCATCAATGAAAATAGCTTCACCTGTCGTATGTAAAAACGCAGATCGATGAGGTAGAGAAGTGCCAACAACTGTTTGTTGAGCGTGTGAAACCGGTCGATCGAATGATTCGATGGACAAAGTATTGGTTGACTTTAATTGTTGACAAACAAACGAATAGAATTTGAAAAGAAACGATTGAATTAACGAATATCGAAATTGAATTTGTCCACCTGGACTTCGATTGTTCAATGGTAATTCTTCGATAATCAGTTGACAGATTTGATCAAATGTTTGTTTATTCCAACGAAGTCCAATGATTTTACGTTGAGTATTTGATGTTGTGATTGTTTTCGATGACATTCCACTGAAAGCGAAACAAACCGATGAGATCTTCTCTTGTTCATCGAGTTGCAATTGAAAAGCTGCACTGACAATTCCTCGAGAATCATCTCGACGTCGAGCTTGTTTATACGATCGAAGAAAATATCGATTCGTTGATTTAGGTAAATTCAGATGAATTCCAACGAGAATTTCATTCTCTTCAATTGCAACTCGATGATTTTCTAAGAAAAACTCGTTGATTGAAATCAATCTCGGTTGATCACAATCAAATCGATGTAATTCAACTTGAGCATGAGCTGCAATTAAAATTGGATTGATATCGGACACAGGTGATGCTGCGATGATATTTCCACCGATTGATGCAACATTTCGAATTTGTGTCGAAGCAAAATGTTTGAGTTGATCGAGTAGAGCTCGACTAAAGTCATTTGTCGACGTATTTAAATTGGTTTTTAATCGTGCAAAAGTAACGCCAGCGCCAATGATCAATGAATCGTTGGTTTGTTCGATGTTTTGTAATTGTTTGATATCGATCAAAGAAATGAGACGACGACAGGATATTCGTTCGAGATGAACAGTTGTGTTGCCAAAGATCAGTTTCGATTCATTTCCAGGAAATTGATGACGAAGTCGAAGTAATTCATCGAGTGAAATTGGTCGATACCAATCAAACGATTTGCCTTCGATGTGAATCGATTGACGAACATAATTTCGAAGACGATCAGGAAAAGCAATTCGATCGAAACCTAATGAATTCTGTTCAACATAAGATTGGCATTTGTCAAATGTTGTTGAACTTTTCGATTTTTCACAATAAATTTCACTGAAATCTCTCGCAAATGTTTTAGCTGTATCCAAAATCGGTCGATAACCTGTACAACGACAAAGATTTCCATCGAGAGAATCTTCAATATCTTTTAATGATGAAAACATTTCTTTGTCATTGGAAAGAATTGCATAGAGAGACATGATCATTCCTGGTGTACAATATCCACATTGACTTCCAGATAATTCACCTAAACGAATTTGTATTGAATGAAGATTTGATTTGTTTACTGAACCAACTCCTTCGACAGTTAAAACATGACATCCATCGATTGAACATATCGGTGTTAAACATGCATTTACTGTTCGATATTCGATTTCATTCGATTCGGAATTGACACATCGACTGATGAGAACTGTACAAGCACCACAACCACCTTCACCACAACCCAATTTCGAACCAGTTAAACGTAATTCTTAAGAATTCACAAATTTTGATTCAAACACAGAAAAATTCAATGAACATACTATTTCTTAAATACCAAAGAAGTGTCCATTCTGGTTCGATATTTTCATCGATTATTTCTTTTTCATTCACATAAAACAATAAACGACTCATTTTCTTCTTCTTTCGAATTACTTTTAACTCACATTTATATTTCGATTTTAGATAACATTCAGATAAGAAAGGGCATATCAAGAGAGCGCAAACTTTTTCTTTTTTCTTATTCTTGTTACTTATCAAAATCAATTGTTTAAGACCTAATTTTAGTCTAAATCGAACATAGAGAATCTGAATCTAGTGTCACATTTTAAAATCTTCTGTAAAGAAACTAATGATTATGATTATAATAGAAGCGATACGTCATATTGTTCTTTGATGAATTACTTGTATAGAATAATCTAGATCATGCCACCCAAGTAGTCAAAATGACGAAAAAAACGCGTTAAAACATTGGCCAAAATTACAACTTTACAACGCATTTCACACCATCACATTTGTCCGATTTTACGCGTTTTAACAGGTGGCGATTTTCCCCTAATATGACGTGTTAAAACGGTGCCACCAAACAACTGTTTTAACAAGATTTTCATAAATGCATTGCAATGTTCTTTAGAACGATCCGTCTCAATGTTTTTATATAAATTCGTTATAACAATTATTGCATTAACGCGTTAACGTATTGTCGCTACAAACTTGTTAAAACATTAATACGTTTGAGAATCTTCACGGTAAAAACCCAGTTAATACAAACGGGTTTAAACTAACCGAAAAACTACTCGTTTTCTACTACCTGATTTGATGTACTATTATTTTTAAATTGCCATCTGTTTCAATAGATTTCATTGCTCATTTACCAATACAGTTCGATAATTATGTAACAATTTCACTTTAATATCAAATAGTAACACAATTGTATTTTTTCCTATTTAAAAAGGGAAAAATATTTAGAACTAAGAAAACAAATTTACGCAAGAAAATTTCGAAAAAGACAACAAATTCGCAAAAGAAAATTCCAGAAAAACAACAAATTTGACAAATTTTTGCTAAAAAAATAGAAAAATATTTTGTAAAAATACTTTTATAATTTCATCAAAATATCAAAGAAAAACTCACCAACATTTTGAATTGCATCGCGAGAAAAGATTTAGAGGAGAGAAGCCATACTGTTCAATCGCATAACAGATAGAAGAAATGAGCGATTCTTCCTTTCTGTCGCTATATATAGCAAAAGAATTAAAGAGGTCGTGACCTGAAATCCTATTGGTCAGAGCTAGGACGCAAGTACAAGTACTTGTGCTTGTCCTACCTCTGGTTGAACGAACGACCGTCAACGTGATGCATATCGAACGATCGGCAGTCAACGTGATTCACATCGAATGACCGATCATCAACATGATTCAAATATTCAACACGTGCTGTGACGATACTCGATAATTCGTTTGATGAATTTTCGGTCGAAGCGATCCCGGCAGATCAATACGCCATATTATCTCGTTTCGATGAATTTCGTCGTTTAATGAAAGCGTACAGGGCCGAAAAACAAAGATCTAACACTTGGGCACATGACTATGCACGTCTGGCAAAGCAACATAAAATCCTGCAAGAAAACTCATTTCGTATGTTTTTTGGAATATCTTGAACGTTATTTTTTTTTCGTTTTAGCTCGACCATCACCAGAAGCATTGGAATTCTTAGTACAATTAGTTACGATGATAAATCATTCGAGTGGTCATAAAGATAAACGATCGGATGAACAATTAGCCGATGAAATCAAAATTAATTTACAAACTCTATTAGGACTACGAGACGACACTCCTCAACAAACAGCGCTTAATATTTTCAATTATTTATATCCCGGGTATAAGAACAAAGTCGATATTGGAACATTGGAAAGTTTACAGAAAAAGAATCCAACTTTGCTAGATGCAATGTTAGGTAAATTCCATGTTTGAACGGAACAATGTTTAAAAATTTCAAAACTTGTTTATGTTTAGTTTTCTCGCAACGATTGGCACCGGGTGTTGTTTACAAAATCCAAGATTTGCGTTCTTGTTTGAATAATAGCATTCGAGGTGCGCGTTATCACTACAAGAAAAGTCAACGTTTATTGGCAGAATTTACTGCAATGATGGAAGAAGAAGCAAGTCCTGAAAATCCAACTGATGATGAACATTCGAATACGGATTAGAAGTTTTTACGACGATACATGAATGTTGTTTATATGAAAAAACAGAAACAAATATAAAAAAGTAACACTCGTATTGTTATTTATCAAAAATGTGTCACAAGTTTTTGTCTTCATATCATGTAATTTCATTTCTTTGTGTTAATTCATTTTTTTATACATTTAATGGCATTGTTTGCTATCTATTAGAAGCAATTCTATTTGCTGCATGTAATGTTTAATGGTAAAATGCAAAACTTAGTCATGAATTTGTCATGGATTGATTGTCATTCATAATAGCTATGTTGGAAGAAGTATGAATAAATTTATTTTCCCGCTGTGGGATATGTAAACATACGGAACTCTTTCCAAAACAAACATTTCATTTACGTAGGAGTGTTGAATATATAAAAGTTGAGGAAATGAAAATGAAAAGAAACATTGACTACAGTTGTCTTGTCTAACAACAATATGTCACAAGTAAGTGAAAGAGAAGAAGATTCAAATCCACTGATTGGAGCATTTTGTTCGCCTGAAGATGCAATTATCTGTCAGCGTATTGTTAATGCATTGAAACAAGCGCATTTGAATATTGTATTGACGATGGAACGCACCGAAAACATCATCGATGAAATGGAAAAAACATCTGTCGTTGTCCTTTTTATTTCAAAGGAATTTTCCGAATCAGAACTCTTTGTTTGGGTACTTACAATTTCGTCCATGGAAGGAAAACCATTTCTTCCAATTATTGTTGAAACAAATTTCGAACCTGTCGGATGGTTTGGTTTTCAACTTGCAGGACACGTTTATGTACGATGGAATAATAACGAGCAAGACTTTACTCGTTTTATCAACAATACGAAGACACGTATAGACGAGTTACTTCCAGTGAAAATTCCAACAGCATCAAATAATGATATTCTTGCAAAATTTGATTTAATTATAAGTCAGCTTGATGATCATGTCGGCGTTAGCAAAGCAGACGTAGACAAAATTTGTCAGTCGATTTGTGAATCAATAGAAGCGTGTGAAAGAGAACAAAATGATCCAACAACTTTGTTTCCAGTTGCTGTTGAAATATTTTTGAAATATAACATTATTATGAATGAAATCAATGAGAATTTTATTGAATTGAAGGAAAATATTGGCAAAGAAATAATTCAATTTCTTGATCGAACAATACAAAATGTTGGCGAACATGATCCGCTTGTTAATGATCATAAACGAGCTCAAGAAACGTTTACTCGAATATTTAACTCTTTAGCTACATTTCCAACAACAATTTACTTTCTTAATGATGATTTCATGATGAATAAAAGTCATCAGGCGCATATTTTATTTTGGGGAGCACGTGTTCTCTCTTTGACATGTGCCAAATCCATATTCTACAGTGAACGAGATGCTGCCAAATTTCCTGATCAACAAATTGTTCTTCAAATGTGGTTGAAATATATTGATAAGAATATCCAACTGTCTTGTTACAGTAATCTTGTAAAAGTCTTATTAGGTATACTCCACAATTTATCAGCTAATGTAAGTTTAGTACCAATCTTTGTGGATGCTTGCTTTCCATCGACAATTCTTAGTTGGTTATCTCAAAAACTTTGGAATATAAATAAGACAATGACATTCAATGCATTATGCATGATCTATAATTATGCACGACATGATAAAGGAGCTGAAGCATTGAATAGTTTAGGAGCGATTCAATTGTTAACTGAAAGACGTCCTATTCTTGCTAAACTGATCGATAAACCTGAATCTTCGATTATGTTTGATATAACTCTTGCTTTACTCTGTGAACCAGAAAATATCAATGATCAAACATTGAAAATCGAAACAATTCTTAAGGAATTACTTTCAAAAACATTGTTAGCTTCACAAAATTCAAAATTGATATATGGTTCACTGCCGTTGAGAGAATTCTTTCTCGCATTCAATATATTATTCATTAATGAAGAAGCAATTCGTCGAACTCTCAAACAAACTATCGATGATAAACCAATTGATACAAATTTCTTTTCAAATCTTCTTCTTAACACATCCGATTTAGATGCTCTCGCACAAATCTTATTACTCAATGTTATTTATCGAATGACATCACTTGAGAATATCCAACATCAACTCGATCAAAACCAATTATTTATCAATAAACTCAACGATTTGAAAAATCGAAATTCACAAAATATTGCTCTTCCAAGATATACAGCGAGTATGGACACTGCTATCAACGGAATTTTAAGAAATATAGGCAAAATGGAAACAAGTCCAAAAATGGAGGCTGAATTGAAAAAAGCTTTTCATAGCTATTCAATATCAACAAAAAAGAAAGTCATGATCAGCTATACTCATGAAAATTCTGGCTTTTGTAAAGCTCTAGTTGATCAACTGAAAAAGAATCCACAAATTAATGTTTGGGTTGATTATGAACAACTTACAGAAGTTAATGATGATTCACATGAACATATTGTACGTGCTATGCAACTTGCAGACAAAGTCATTTGTATTCTAACCAAGGATTATTTTGCAAGTGGACCATGCAAATCAGAACTTGGATATGCTGTTAAGCGTTTGAAATTAATTGAAACAAATGCACTCATTCCTATCCACATTGGAAAAAAATATAAACCACCAGATAATTGGGATTATCAACTTATCAATATTCAATATTTACGATTTAATGATTATCCTGGCTTCGATTCTAGAATACGTCCACCAGATAATGATCAATCATTTATAGCAATCATCGAACAATTACAACATCGAATTGTGACTGATGGAAAAATTCAATCTGATGTCAATGATGCTAATCGAGATGATAACGACAATATAAAACGTGTTGCTGCTCCAACAATATCTTTTTCTCAATGGAAAAAAGAACATATTGATCAATGGCTTGCAAGCATTCCTGTTCCATATCAACTCACAAAATTGTGTATATTTCGAAATACGAAAGATCTTCTCGAATATGCGTGTGACTTAAGGGATCACGAAGATGCAAATTATATTGACATGAAAGAAAGATTTATTGAAGAGTATAAATTTCCTTTGAAAAGAAAAGATTTTCTACTATTTCGAGATGCATTCAAACAATTGCTTCATAACAATCAATCCGAAAATCAACCAGAAAATAATTCGGTTCAATCAGCAGTTTGTACACTTCTGTAATTTTTTTCATCATTTTTGCGATTTATCGATTATTTTTTAAACAAGAATTACTCGTTTGTATCCGAATAAACACGCGCTTATATTTCAATACTTTGTTTTCTTGCTTTTTAATGAATCAATCAGGGTTGCCAGATCGAAATTTCTGAAGTTCACGAAATATTTCTCAGTTGGTTAAAAGATCAAATATCGATATTTTTCCGTTGTATAATATAATAGAAAATAGAACATTACAAATGCAAATAAGTGAGAAATATCGAAAATCAGCTTGTGAAATAGGGAGATTTTCAGCCAGCAGAAAAATGTCAAAACTAAGAGAATCCTAGCTATTTCAGAAGATACGGCATCCCTGCTCAACACCTCACCCTCCCCATTTCAAAAAACACCCGCACCCTTTCAATAATCACCCACGCCATCTCAAAATTCACCCTCAAATTTGAAACCAACTTCAAAGACAAAGATTTGAGCATTTTTTTCCTCAACATCAATTTGAAATAGAATATTGTTGCTATGAAATGATTTTTTATTAAAAAGTAAAAGAATTAAGACGATTTGTTGTCTTTTGTTTGTTTGATAAGATCAGAAAATAATTTCAACGAATGAATGCCTTCCGTTTGATTATTAATAAAATAAGTCGAATTATTAATTCCTTTGGCAATCGCTTGTAATTCATCGAAACGTTTTTTAGCGAGAAGATATTGAATTGTCAATAGATAATCATCATTCAATTCTTTTTTAATTGTTTTTATTTGTTCAACTAACGCTGTCGTTTCCATTTCAATGGCATATTTTTGTCCTTGAGCCGATTTTTGAATGGTAACAAGATTAGCTTGAGCAGCATTATTGGCTGCAATAAGATTTCCTTCACTTTGCAGAATCGTCGATTGTTTTTCTCCTTCACTAATATTAATCTTGGCTCGTGTATTTAATTCTTGTTGTCGTCGATCTCGTTCTGCGTCCATTTGTTTTTCTAAAGTCTTGGCAACAGATGCATCCAACGGACCGAACGATTGAATTTCTGCTTTAGTCGTTTGAACTCCCCAATGTTCAATCGAATCTCCGACGACAGCTAACCAATGTTTATTGATTTTATTTCTATCTCCAATGATATGATCATATTCAAATTGACCAACAATTGATCTCAATGAAGATTTGCCCACCGAGAGAATTCCATCGAGATGATTACTCACATCGAAACAAGCTTTATAAGCATTTTTTACTTGATAGAAGAGAACAGCTGACAGTTGAACGGGAACATTGTCTTTGGTATATGCATCGATGTTTTTCACTGTCATTCCACTTTCACGCATGTCAATTGTTTGAGTTTGATGAAGAATTGGAATTGAAATATGTAAGCCAGGCTTTAAACGAACTTATCAATGAACAATAAATCAACATACGTAGTTAACAACATTTCAATCGATTTACTTGGATTTTTGCCGAATGTCGTTCGATAAGCTTCGAAACCTTGATTAATCACTGTTAAAAATGAACGTTTTTGTTCGAAACGAACACGTGGAACGATATTTTTCATCATTTTCTTTTTCAAAAAAATAAAATCTTTTTCTAAATTGTTTATCTAAAACAGAACACATTTCATGAGAATATGATGCAATAATAGATGTGACACATATACCTTTTCTTTCATTGGTTATACAACACTCGGTAGTGATGAAAACGAAAAGTGTTTACAAACTTCGACGTCACATTCAAATCAAAATAAGAGTATCTGTCTAATTCGACTTCGAAAGTTGTTATTTGGAGAAGATTTTTTAAAAATAAAAGAAAGATCAATTATTTGATAATTGTTTTGGTTTATCTACGGTCTGAATTATATTCGAAGTCGAATTAGTCATCTCATGTAGAAATTAGTATAGTTAACAACATGTATGTGCGCCAACAAAACTGACATTTCTGTCTCCTTTCGTTGTTATTTCTATGAACAATCATTGCGATTATTTAGTGCAATGCACTGTATCCTTGTAGATACTTATTTTCATTCTCATCTCGATTTCAATAAAGTAACAACAAGTTTTACAAGAGAGCCGAAAGAAACAACATTTTATTTTTACATTTCATAGTTTATCTTCCATTTTTTTCTCTTCATTACCACTGCTTTTCAATTTTAATCTTTATTCTCAACTTCAAATCTTTGGATTCGATTATTCGACTGATCGACAACATAAAGATTATTTTCAACATCAAATGATAAACCTTGAGGAAAATGCAACTGATTTGATTCTTGTCCACAACTATTCCCACCAACAATAACACGACCTTCTCCACATCCCAATGACCAACACATTATTCGATTATTCTCACAATCAGCAACATAAATATCACCAAGCTCATTCACAACTAATCCTCTTGGGTGCGATAATTGTTTCAAACTATTTCCTTTCTCTTGTCCACCAGCAACAATAATACCTTCACTCGCACCTTTATACCATTTCATTACACGATGATTTTCCAAATCTGAGACATAAAGTGTCTCTTCTCGATCAATGAAAATATATGTCGGTCTATTCAATTGATTGAGTTGATTTCCTTGACCAAATCCACCTGCAACAATTGTTCCTTCTCTTCCTTTTCCTAGTTCACCTTTTCTCCATCTTTTCACTGCATGATTCTCCCAATCAGAAATAAATAAATCTCCATTTTCATTCATCATCAATCCCCAACATAGAATATTCTGAATGAGAATTTCTTTGTCACCATTTGGATTTTCTAAAGACCATCGAACAACTCTTCTATTTCCTCGATCAGAATTAATCAAAGATTTATCATTTTCATCGACAATGACATCAGTTGGCCAAAACAATTGATCAATTCTATTTCCTCTACCATTTCCTCCTGCAACAATTTGTCCATTGTTTTCACCTAATTTCCATTTAATAATACGATGATTTCCATAATCAGCAATATAAATATGTTGTTGCTGATGATCGACATAGATCTCACGAGGTGCGTAGAGTTGATTTAATTGGTCTCCTCTTCCATTTCCTCCAGCAATTGTTTGTGCATTTTGTTTCCATTTGATATTTGATCTCGTTCGAACTTGAATAAAAAAAGGGAAGGATTGAATCTGCTGAAAAAGATTTTCGATATTTAAAAAATCTTGTGATTTATTTTCTATTGAAAATGTTCGAATAATCTGAATAAAATGAATTTGTTTGATTAAGATTAATACGTCAAATAAAGAAAAATGTTTTTATTTTCGAGATTGTGAAGAGTTGAATCTTTGTTTTTCTGAGTTTGATGAAAATGCGTAAAGTTCTAAATATTTTGGTTGAGAGTTGAAAAGAATTGAAAACTGCAGAAAAATAGAATGAATTTTCTATTTGATAACTTTTGAAATGAAATTCTTGTTTTAATTCGAATCGATATTCTGTTCGTTTTTCTGTAAAACTCACCGAGATAGTTGAAACGATGTTGAAGTAATTGGAAATGTTGTTTTGATTGAATAGAAAATTGTTGTTGATCTTTGTCTAACTTAGTCAGATGATCATTTCAATTTTTTTCAACAAGATTAAGTTTATTGTTTAGATTTTGATTGGTTTGAATTTGCTCATTTAAACTTTGTTCAAGTCGATCAATTTTGAATTGATAGTCTTTCGTTTGTTGAGTGAGATGTTCGTATTGCTTGTTCATTTGTATTTTAATTTGTTTCAAATCTTCAGTCAATTGTAAATTTTGATTAATTAAAAAAGTAAAGAGATCTTTACATGGTTGCAATTCTTCTCGAATACAAACATTTTCATTCATTCTTTATTCAAAATCTATATTATAATGTTCAGTGTGTGTCTGTCTGTTTCATGAAATTAAAGATAACAAAAGATCAGAGAGGAGTGAGGATCGAGTTTTCTAGAACATACCAGTGTCCTAGAAACACGGAATTTCCATAGAATGTTCTAGAAGTTTCTAGAATATTATAGAACAATTGAAAAACAGTGCTGCTCAATAGGAAAATCGAAAGCTAGGTTGAAGGATATTTACTTTCTAGAATGTTCAAGATACGTTATTGCCATTCTCGAATGTTCTAGAAGACTCACCATTTTTCTATTGATTAGGTCAAAAGTGAGTGAATGCAGAATTTAATACTGAGTTC
>Ga0209935_1004346_pt1 | contig 13185 bp, 20 predicted proteins | sample ThiBio_1000_plan_2_FD_183958 | JGI IMG/M metagenome (GOLD analysis project Ga0209935, IMG submission 183958) | Wastewater bioreactor microbial communities from Cape Town, South Africa - Thiocy_cont_1000_plan (SPAdes) | ecosystem: Engineered > Bioreactor > Thiocyanate-remediating >... | reverse complement strand
TCTATCATATTCTATCATATTCTATCATATTCTATCATATTCTATCATATTCTATCATATTCTATCATATTCTATCATATTCTATCATATTCTATCATATTCTATCATATTCTATCATATTCTATCGAGATCTATCGAAATCTATCATATTCTATCATATTCTATCATATTCTATCATATTCTATCATATTCTATCGAGATCTATCGAAATCTATCATATTCTATCATATTCTATCATATTCTATCATATTCTATCATATTCTATCATATTCTATCATATTCTATCATATTCTATCATATTCTATCATATTCTATCGATATCTATCGAGAGCGAGTGAGCGATTCGATACCTGAGGTACGCAAGCGACTGATCGAGCAGCAGTTGTTGATGTTGCCCGAACGATCAGGCAAGGTCGGCTGATCCTTGGCATACCGCCACACGCCGTCGACGATGAACTTGTACGAGTGGATGCCGGCCGGCAGATCGACCGTCACCGAGAAGACGTCCGACACCTCGTCCGACATGGAGCGCGCCAGCGTCGGCTTCGGCGTCGGCGGCGACGAGGCAGGCGAGCCGCCTGGGCCATCGGGTCGGAAGGGCGACGACTCGGCCGATGCAGGGTACTGCTCGCGAGTCATGGGTATGTAGTCCTTCCAGTTGGACCAGCTACCGACGAGGATCACGGTGCGGCCGCCCTCGGTCCAGTGGAACGAGGCGGCGATGGTGGCATTGTTGCCGCTCGTCGTGCTGCTGCTGCTGCTGGTGCTGGTCGAGGGCGACGATGATAGCGACAACGAGGTGCTGAGGGTGCCGGAGCCGCCGCCGTTGGGACTCGTGGGGCTGGCCATTTGGTGGTGGTGTGTGTGTGTGTGATGTGGAGAGATGTGAGCGGGCGCGAGCAACGAAGCGAATGAAGCCAAGCTCCTCTCAACTCATCGTATCGTATCGAATCGAATCGAATCGAATGGACCTGATCGATCAATCCAATGTCCTCACTCTGTCATATCGCTCACATACGCAATCGAATAGTTGAATTGAATGAGATGAGTGAGCGAGATATGGAGAGGGGTCTTCTTGATTGGATGGTTGCGAGAGGGATCGAGATATCGGCACTTCACTCAGCATCGGAATCCTCCTCGGTATCATCCTCCTTGCTACTACAACTCGCTGCTGAACTCGTTTCTGAACTCGCTGATGAAGAGATCGAAGGAGAGGCCGATGATGTGGCTGAGACGCTGGATGCTGCAGGCGACTCCGCGGCAGCCAGCTCGATGCGCACGACGTTGGCGACTCGCGTCGCGTCCGAGATCGTGAACACCACTCGCAGGCGATCGAGGAACACCTCGTACTCGTCTGAGTCGTGACCGACCTTGCGGCGGTGCGACGAGCGCACGTCGGGTCGCAGCACCTGCTCGATCAGGCTCCTGACGTCGGAGGCTCGCGTAAAGAACTCGAACTCGCGCGCGCTCTCGAGCTCCTCGAGCGAGCGCCATGCTGCGTCCGACACCACGACGCCATCGAGCGGCGGATGGTCGGGCGACTCATCGATCCACGCCGGCACTCGCACGCTGTCGATCGGCACCGTGTCGTACGCTGGAATGTACGGCCGCACGTCGAGGATCGGAGTGCCTTCGATGAGATCGATGGCCGACAGATGAATCTCGCGACCTTCGACGCGCTCGACGCGCGCCAGCGTGAGTCCGATCGGGTTGTATCGATGTGGCGATCGTGTGGCGTACACGCCGACCTTGCTTCCGAGCCGCGGCGGCTTGATCTTGGCGCGCACGCCGATGCCGTCGCCCGCGGCGCAGTGCGACATGTTGGTATTGGCATGGAACACGAACGTCAGCCACACGTGCGAGTACTGCTCGAGCGACTGCAGCGAGTGCTCCGACACGCGCGCTGATAGCACCAACACGCCACGACTCGCAGGAGCGATGCTTCCTTGTCGTGGACAGCCTGGCCTCTCGCCATCGTCAATCATCCGATCGTCACTGAGTCAAGCACCGCGCTCTCTTCCACACGCACCATGTCGCTTCTTGAAACACGAGCGAATGTGTCCGATGCACATCAGGCGCCAATGCTCGGGAGTGCCTTGATCGTGCGCTGCTCTACGATCGATACCAGCAGCATCCGGAGAGATCGATGTACTGGCGTTGCTGTCTGCTGTCGAGTCTGGTTGCAGCCGTTGTTCGTGCTGCTGCAGCGCCTGCACGAGCGCCACGATCTTCTTCTCGGCCGCGATACGACCGACACGCTCCTGTTGCCGTAGTCGCTGCTCGCTCTCGAGTCGCGCTCTTCCTTCCGCGCCGACCATCTCGATATCAGTGAGGTACTTGTTCCAGGCCCAGTAAGCAGCTACCAACCAACGATGACCCACACAGATTCAGTTGCATGAGCGCGATTGCTTGACTGATTGATTGCTTGCTTGATTGATTGCGTGAAGATATACCAGCTGCTACGGATGCCGAGAGCGTAGTCGTAATGACTGCTCGACGCCAGTTGGAAGACATTGCGAGCTGCCCAGTGATCGTGAGCGTGTGTGAATGGTACCGAGATCGTATTCAACACACGAGCGAGCAGCACACGAGCACGAAGCATAAGAACAGTAACGACACCGACATTCGCTCTACCATCCTCCTACTGCTGCTCCTCCGCCAACCACCGAGACTGCTCGTGATACTCGGCAATCCAGCTCGATATCAGGCCACCGACCGTATCGATCGCCTGCTCGAACTCGGGCGGTCGATCGGCAGGATTCGGGTACAAGATCAGTCCCACCAAGAAGCCGCCGTGGGCCATGTTCGGGAGGTTGATGGCCTTGACGCTCGACGAGAGGTCGCGCATCGGCGTCAGCGAGTGCGTCGGGTCCCACAGGTCGTTGATGAAGGCAATGTTGCCGGCCGTGCGCGCGAACTGCGGCTTGCGGCCGCCAGCGAAGCGCAAGTTGGTCTTGTGGGCATTGGGAATCAGGCCGCCGCCAAAGTCGATCTTGCAGTTGGCGAGCAGCAGCTCGGGCCCGATCAGCGGACCCGGATAGAAGAGGCGCGAGTCGGCGTCGTAGCCGTTCCAGATCGGAATCTGCGTGCATCTGCTTGGAGCGTGTCTGATGAGTGGCACGGCACCACGACGATTGCGTGCACGCATCCAGATGCAACGGTACCGCTGATAGTTGAAGAGCCGATAGGTCGGGAGCATGTTGTTGCTGCCGATCAGGTTGGCCCACGCCGTGTACTGCTTCGCCAGCGTCACGAACTGTGCGATCGTGTCGTTGATGCTGCGGGGCTCGAGCAGCTTGGTGCACATGTACTGCATTGGGAACTTCCACGGATACACGGCCGGCGTGCCAAAGTTGGTCTCGGCAGCGCCCCACACCAGCGTCGTCAGCGTGTACATCATGTTGCCCGGCGAGGAGTCATACGGATACACGGTCGGCGCCGTGCTCAGGAAGCTGAAGGTCTGCGTCAGCTCCGCGAAGCCCGACGGCGTCTGTATCATATCGCCGAGCACGCCGAACATCTCGACGACGCGCTCGACGCACCCCGGGCCCATGACCGACGCCACGACCTGGTTCCATTGCGGCGACGACAACGTGATGTTGACCGGCGCGGCCTCAGCAATCGCGCCGACGTACATGACGCGCGTCCAAGCGGCCAGCGCACCGGGCCAGCTGCCGCCCATCAAGATCCATGGGCTATTGGGGCACTTGAACTGCCGAATGGCCTGCTCGCGCATCAACATCAGATCGAGCATCACCTGCTGCGCCGAGAGGTACTTGAGGTTGTTGGTCGTGAGGTTGCCCGAGCCGAACGGCGTCGATTCGCCGTAGTAGCTAGCGTACACCGCAGTCTCCCTCGCGTCAGCGAGCAGTCGCACCTGTAGCTGCTGCAGCAGGCAGCCTCGTACCGATGCTCGTTCGAGATCATCAGACCCGAGAAGCGACGCGCGTACTCGTAGATGGTCGTGTTCGGAGCGAGCTGCTCCGCTGCCAGTGGCGCCTCGGCACCGACCATCAGGAACACGGGCGCGCCGTCACCCGCAAAGAACGTCGAGTCCCATAGGTAGCGCATCGTAAACATGGCGTGTGTGCGATCGTAGTTCTCGTGGTCGATCGGCATCGCCATGGAACCGAATGTCGGATTCGACGGATAGTTCGCGTTGGAGCTCGAGCGCTTCGCGGCTTCCAAAGGCCTCGCTTGAATGGCTGCCGCGAGACCATTGGCGTGGAGACCGGGAGGCAGTATAGCATGGCATGAGTCGACCACCACCAGCATCACGACCAGCACCAGGAGGCTGGGCAGTGTGGGTTGTAGCATTGGTGAGGAGGTGTGCGCAAGCGAGCGAAATGAAGCGAATGAACGGAATGTGCGATCGATCGATCAAACTCAACTCGCTACAAGTACATTGGGCTTTGGATGAATATGCGTTGGAATGGATAGGGACAGCTGGAGAGGCTCGAGATAGATACTCACTACTTGGCTAACAGCAGGCAGATCTCTTGTAGTATCGTCACAAGATACGCGAGGTCGTACACCTGCCGCAACAGACTCGCATCAGGAGTCCATCGCACATTGTAATCTCGCTCACCCTCGCGCACATACCTTGAGCCGGCCTTCAGCACTGATGATGGCACTCGAGCATCCAATTCGCGTGAGGCGCGTTCCACCGAGCGCAATGCCAAAGTGCACGTTGAACTGGCTGAAGAGTACGGCTGCAATGTCGAGGTCGCCCGCGTGCTCACGCAGTCGCTGCGAGAGCTCACGAACCGACGAGCTTGGAATCGAGATCGAGATCTGCTTGAGACCGTCGTTGGCGATCGTATCTGGCAGTGCATACAGTAGCTCGAGTGGTCGTGCTCGTTCGGACTCTACGCAGCAGCATACGAATGAGCATACACTCTCGCCATATCGTTGATGACTATGACGATGCTGTACGCACCTCGAATGGCCCACGTCGGTAGCAGCGTCGACATCATGTGCGGCGATAGTTGCAGCGAGCTGATTCGACAATCGAAGGTGCGTTGCAGCCACAGGAACGTGCCCTCGTACACGTCCGACGTGCGAAAGCTGCCACCTGCCGCACCTGCACGAGCCAGCAGGATCGGATAGTCGCCAGCAAGCTCGTTGCCGTCACTGTGCTCATGGTCATCATCGTGGCTTCCGCTGCTGCTGCTACTACTACTGCTACTGCTGCTGCCGTTGTGTTGGTTGTGGTGGTGGCCTTCCCGCGAGTGGTTCGAGAACAGCATGCCGGCGAACACCAACGTGTCTCGAACTGGCGCTCCCACCACATTGACGCGCAACACGATCATCGGCAGGCGTAGCGCTAGAGACGCCAGAGCGTGAGACCCACCGTTCAACCCTATGATCGCAGCCGTCACTGCGGCACTACACACTTGGATGAGTGGCTGCCACGACCGACGAGCGGAGCGACAGAGGCGCCACGAGCGACAGGTGCGTCGTGAGGTTCGAGCTCAATGCCGCAGCGTATCGTGCCAATGACTCGTCGACAGTCGAGAACTGGTACAAGACCGACACTCGCAGTAGTCTCCATGTGCGATCGATGATCTCTGCGACGTTGCAAGCGTGTCAGATACGTGATGGCGTGGCACATATGGTTCTCTCGATGTCGAAGAGTCAGGCACCTTCGCTCAGCAACGCCGTCGATGCAGGAAGGTCGAGCTTACTCGCTGGTGATGGTGACGCTGACACCGATACTGCTCGTTGTTGGGTGCCACCTCGTGATTGAGAGGCCATCCGTATGAGAATGTACGAGAGATATGCGTGCGAGATATGCGTGCGACAGCGAGGCGGACAACAACGAATGGCGCAGCATCATTCGCTCAATCGCTCGCTTGTAGGTGCCGCAGGCTGCTGCTGACAGCAAGCAAGCAAGCAAGCACTCGTGACTCTCGATGGATATCGAGCCTCGACCACGCATCGTCGTGTTGTATGGATCTCAGACAGGTAGCGCACAGGAGGTCGCCGAGACCCTGTCACGTCAGGCAGCACGACGGCACTTTGAGTCGATCGTGTGCGGCCTCGATGCCTTCCCTGTCGTACGTCGGGCGCCACCCATGAACAACAACAGGGCACTCGATTGATGTTATGACTATGGCAATGGCAATGGCACCTTGCATACGATGGGCATCGATCGAATATAGACCGAGCTGCCAGCCGAGCGAGTGGTCGTGTTCGTGGCATCGACCACAGGTCAAGGCGAGGTGCCAGACAACATGAGGTCCTTCTGGCGCTTCCTACTGCGCCGATCGCTGCCTGCCGACTCGCTCAAGAACACACTAGGTAGCAGCAGCCCAGCCACACACACTACTACGTGAGCCATCGCTCATATTCGGTTCGATTTCGATCAGTGGCTGTCGCGGGCATGGGCGACAGCTCGTATCGGCTCTTCAACTGGACCGCCAAGAAGCTCCACTCTCGACTGCTGGCATTGGGAGCCACGCCGCTGCTCGAACTCGCTGAAGCCGATGATCAGGATCGCAATGGTTCGATGAGCTCCTTCCCATCGGATTGGCTGGATTCGATTCATTGGATTGGATTGGACAGGACCCGATCAGGTGCTGGATCCGTGGAGCGAGCGGCTGTGGGAGGCACTGCTGGCTCGCTATCCACTACCACCGACATTACAAGTGCTGCCTGCTGCTCAGTTGTACGTCATCCAGCAACATCGTGACACACTCTGGGAGCGGCCACTCTGACATCCGCGCCATGCGCCACCAAGACCGCCACCTCGCTACCGCGTGAAGCTCGCCGATCAGCGAGCGCCCACTGAACCTGCCGCCAACTCGATCTCACTCGATGACACGACGCCATTCGATCGGAACCGCCCGTATCTCTCGCGTGTGCTCCGCAACGAACGCCTCACGCCTTCGGACTGGATGCAAGACGTGCGCCACATCGAGCTCGACCTCAGCAAGCCGCACCAGTCGCTGGCCTACACGCCAGGAGCCGTGGCGTGCATCGTTCCGCGCAACCCTGCGTCCGAGGTCGAGCTCTTTGCGCAGCGGCTCGAGCTCTCGCTGGACTCGACCATCACCGAGATCGCCCTCGTCGACCACGCCGATGCCGAGCGCTCGTCACGTACGCAGTGTCCCTGCAATACCGCATGCCATCGTGTCGCGAGCTGATCGTGGTTGCGCAGACGCCAGCCTGAGCCCCAACAGCTTCCTGCATGTGCCGACGCCCATCAGCATGCGCCGCTTCCTCACAGAGTACCTCGACTTCCTCGGCACGCCGCGGCGCTTCTTCTTCGAGCTGCTGGCGCATTTTGCGCACGCCGAGCACGAGCGTGAGCGCCTCGAGTACTTTGCATCAAGCGACGGCCAGGACGACATGCGCCGCTACTCGCTCAAGGAGAAGCGCTCGGTGCTCGAGATCCTGACCGAGTTCCCGTCGTGTCAGCCGCCGCTCGAGTACCTTCTCGACCTCGTGCGACCGATACAGGCGCGCGAGTTCTCGATCTCGAGCGCCAACAAGCTCTTCCCCCACTCGCTGCATCTCACGATGCTCGTCGTCTCGTTCACGACGCCGTTCAAGCGCAAGCGAACCGGCCTGTGCACGAGCTGGCTGGCGTCACTCTCGCCCGAGCACACCGACGAGCGCGTGAGGCTGTGGATCAAACCAGCGTCCGCCACCTTCCGACCGCCGCGCTCTCTCTTGACGCCCGTGATCATGGTCGGTCCCGGCACTGGCTTGGCGGCCTTTCGCGCCTTCATCCAGGAGCGCTATCACCACTGGAAGCTCGCTCGAGGTGCGTACCAATCGATTGCTTGCTTTGCGTGCCTCGGTACTCATGAGCGTGATCGTGCACAGACTCGGTCGGCGAGACCGTGTTCTTCTTTGGCTGCCGCAGCGAGAGCAAGGATTACTTCTACCGAAGCGAGTGGGAGACGTACACGAGCGAGGGCTTCTTGCACATGTACACGGCCTTCTCACGCGACCAGCCGAACAAGCGATACGTGCAACACTGCATGCTCGAGCACTCGCAGCAGCTGGTGCGCCTGCTCGAGCATCAGGAAGCCGTGTTTTACGTCTCTGGGTACGAGCACGCACGCCAACGATGCATCGCCAATCTCGCGCTCGACTCTGACGAATACGAACAACGTGCGTTTCCTCATGTGCCAGATCCGCGGGGCAAATGCCCAAGGATGTTCGCGAGGCTCTCGTGCAGTGCTTCACGATCGAATGGCAGCAACGTGGCGAATCGCACCGAACACCCGACGACGCCGAGGCATTCGTGCGCCAGCTCGAAAAGAGCGCGCGATACGTCACTGAGACATGGCAGTAACGCACCACACCTCAATCCCGTTAAAAATCAATACCCAAATGCCCAATAGATCGATATCAGATGATCTCCTTGAACGAGTGGTGCTCGTGGTTGGTCAGAGGTCCCCAGAGAGAGGTGCTGGGCCAGATTAACATTCGTTGCTCGTCAAGCGAAACGAGTTGAGACAAGCAATCACTCGTCAGTTGCTTGCTTGCCGCCTTCTGCTCACGCGTGCCAGTGCCACCGAGGCTGCATTCATTCGGATGGCCACACAGCAACAACCACCACAACAATCACCACAACAAGATGAGAGACCTACCAGTACATCGTGTGGATTCGAGCAGCTGCGATCTCTCGGCAGCGTCGTCGGTGCGGCCGCGACACGACTGACGCAGAGCTGGAGCATCATCGGACACACGAATGCCTCCTCCTCCTCCTCTGCGGAGCTCGATCTCACTCCCTACCTCTCGGATGAGCCGCTGTCGTACTCGAAACCACGAGGCACAGGTGCCTACGATGCGGCGATCACTGCACCGTGGAGCGAGGCGACCGTGACGCAGCAGCAGGAGCAGCTGTGCTCGGCGATCGAGGCACTCCTGCTCGAGCAGCAGCAACGACTCGAGCGAGCGCGCTTGGCATTGACGCGACACATTCAGCGTGTGTTGGCAGCGTGCTGTACGCTCGCCCACCGGTTGCACTACTCGATCCCAGCGGTATGGAAGCGCACGTCTGTGTGATTGAGTGTGTGCGTGTGCGTGTGTGTTTGGAGGACCACTCACACTCGCTCGATGCTATCGAACAGCATCAGCTCGCCATCGCCAATGGCGAAGCATCACAGACGAGCTCACCATCACTACATGAACAACTAAGAGACGCCGCCATGTTGTGGGAGTATCTCCTTCAAGTATGCCAGCCACCAATGCACCTGTGGATGATGATAGTCATCGACTCATATGTGTGTGCTGGGTGCTTGGCAGTTGCTGCATGAACGACGAAACGAGATCCGCACGATACTCGACGAGCTACGACACGTGTGCATGAAGGTGCTTGGCGCACCACCAGACGCCGTGTTCCCGAACCACGTCGAGCACTTGAAGCCGCTACGATGGCGTGAGGGCGACGACACCGCCACCGACACGGACGATCTCTCGCTCGAACGAGTGCAGCTGTTGCAGGCACTACTCTCGCGCGCCGAGGCCGAATACGATCGATTGCGCGCCAAGATTCCGCTGCTCAAGGACGAGATCAAGGCACAATGGCGCGAGCTATCCATCAGCCCTCATACCACCAAGCTCGCGATCGATTACTTTGTGGCATCGGATGATCAGCTCGTATTCATCTCGCCCAACAACAACGAGCGTGCACTCGTCGATACTACTGGCACCTCAAACAACAACAATCCGCCTGATGGCATCTTTGGCACGGTGTTGGCACTCGAGGCTCGACGCAACGAGCTCGACAAGCAGCTCCGTCGCCTCAAGGAGACCGTGCATCTGCTGTTCCCGGTGATTGTCTCGCTGTGGGACGAGCTCGACGTCGAGATCACCGACCGCAACCCGCTGTGTCGTATCGTGCTCAATGCGCCGTACTCGCACGAAGGCGTCGATCACTTCCTAGCTGATCTCTCGGCCTGCTCGACTCGATTCCCGCTGCAAGCCATCGAAGCTGTACGTGCAGCTATCGTGGGTCCAGCGCTGGCAATTCAAGGCTGACGATGCGCTGCGACACAGTGTGAAGCTGAGCACGAGCGCTTGATGGTGCTGAAGCGCGACCGACTCAAGGATCAGATCACGCACCATCGAGCTCGCTTGCACAAGCTATGGGACCGACTGCACTTTTCTCAAGCTCAACGAGATGCGTTCGCATTCGCAAACACTGGTACGCACGCAGCCACTTGCCTCCATCGTGTCATGATATGCTCAATGGTGCTGGAATTTCATGGTTGTGGCAGACGATTGGTCCGAGGAGGTGCTCCAGGCGACTATCGAAGAGGTCGAGCGTCTTCGCCTCTTGTTCACGACCATGTCGCCGTTGCTGAAGCTGATCGAGCGGCGCGAATGGATCAAGGAGGAGATGAAACGCTTCGAACAACGCGCTTCGGATCCTGATCGCTTCAAGGGCAGCAGCGCTCGCTTGCTACAAGAGGCCAAGTTCCGCAAGGTCATGTCAAAGGTACACGACTCGCACTCACACACAATGGCTCGCCGGATGAGCGAGCCTGTGACTGACTGGCGTGCGAGTGATGTAGGAGTTTCCACGGCTCACCGAGTCTCTCTACGAGAAGCTGCAAGAGTGGACGGCCGAGCGGGGCTCGTGTCTGCTGTACAACGGCGAGAGCTACATCGAAGTGATCGAGCGCGAGAAGGAGAACCCTCACTGGGACCTGCTGCATCTGCGCCTCGTATCACACTTTGACAGCTCGACGCCCTCGTCGCCACACTCGGCTCCGAGCACCGTGACGCTCGTCGATGCCGAGGCAGAGGTGCCCAACGGCGCCAACAATGCCAACGGCAACGCGACGGCACCACAGAGCAATGGCTCTGCTTCTACTGCTCGCAAGGCAGCAGAAGGTACCACCACTGCCACCAAGGCCACTGCCACTCCGAAGCGAGCCGCATCGACACACGCTGCTACGCCATCGAAGCAACCGCCAAAGACGCCCGTCACTCGCACACCGTCGTCCTCGCGGCTCGCTGCCGCTCCATCAACTCGATCGTCGTCCTCCTCGCCCACCACACCGAAACCACCTACGACAGCAAAGACTACTGCCACCTCCACCGCACCAGCCGCATCAAAACCAAGCAGCACACCCAAGTCTGCCACAGCGAGCTCGACTTTGAGCGCCGCCAAGCGAACTACTGCCACTGCAAGCTCGCCAAGAGCCGCCACTGCCACTGCCACTCCCACGCGACGAACTACCACTTCCTCCACCAGCACCACTGCATCAAGAGCCACTCCCCGCACTGCCAAGCCACAAGCCACAAGCACCTCCACGACCCCTCGCACCAGCACCAGCACCAACAGAAGCACGACAGCTGCAGCAACGCCGCAGCTCCGGTAGCATCCACACACTGAATACACACTTGATTACACCAAACTGGCGTACTACTGCTTGTCAGCTCGTTGTCTGAGCTAAGGCTAACGAGGATTGGTGCAGCACTCGAGGCCTCTCGTTGCAGGTCTCTCTCTCTCTCGGATCCACGAAGCTCAAGCTCAAACAGGAAAGCGAGCGAGCGAGCAGGATCGGATTGTCGCTTGTTCGCGCATTCGCGCATTTGCTTCGTCGCTTCGCTGCCTTCGCTGCCTCACGCGCACCACCATGATCCATCGCACGGCGAGTGCCTCGTCGAGCACGACCTCGACGAGTAAGCCTGACTTCTCCAAGCCACCACCAAAGGCGGCGTCGAGTGCCGAGCTACAGCGGCCTCCTGCGGCGGCGGCGGCATCACCGAGCGCCAAGGCTGCGAAGTCTCTCGCCTCGCCGTCGGCGACCACGAAGCCCACGCCGCTGGCATCGCCTGCCTCCAAGCCTGACTTCTCGCGCCCTCCTGCCGCGCCCACTGCACCCAAGGCCACGACGGCAAGCCCATCCTTCAAGCCGAAGCCGCTCACGAGCGCGACCTCGGCGCCAAGCATCGCCGCCAGGCCATCGCCATCATCGTCGCCCGCATCGGCTGCGAAGCCCGCGCCATCGACCCTCACGGCCAAGGCCTCCAAGACTGAGGTGACTCGCGCACCGCCCTCGACCGGAGTGAGGACCACGCCAGCCAAGCCGCCCACTACCACAACGGCAAGCCCGTCCTTCAAGCCGAAGCCGCTCACGAGCGCGACCTCGGCGCCAAGCATCGCCGCCAGGCCATCGCCATCATCGTCGCCCGCATCGGCTGCGAAGCCGACGCTCACGGCCAACGCCTCCAAGACCGAGGTGACTCGCGCACCGCCCTCGACTGGAGTGAAGACTACGCCAGCCAAGCCGCCCGCTGCAGCCGGTGGGCCAGCGATTCCCGCGCGCAAGACGCCAGTAGCGGCGGCTCCCAACCTCGCTGTTGCGCACGCGTTCGCGTCGACCGGCTCGCTCCCGGTTGCCAAGGCGCCGCCGCGCACCGGGCCTCCTGCGCGCCCTCCCCGAACGGAGGAGCCCGCCACCTCTGGAATCTCGGCAGCCAAGCCGCCACGGCGCCCAGCCTCTCCTGCTGCGTCCTCGTCATCGTCGTCGTCGTCGTACGCGTACTCGGCTCAGTCGCAATCAGTGCTGTACGAGACGATCGGCAGGCTGACGCTCGTCCATCGAGCACCAAGTTCGTTGAGCACTCCGACATCCAACCGCCGCACTCACTCACTGCTCCCTCACTCACTCACTCACTTGCTCACACTGTCTGCTATCGTACAACAGTGCCACCGGAAACCACTCTCCCTGTCGAGGAACATACGAGGCTGCTGTTCGACGGCACGAAGCTCAAGCTGCTCGATGGACGAGGCAATTCGAGCAGCATCACGATCGCACTGACCCCGAACCGCCGCTCGCTCGTGTATGTCAAGAAGAGCAGCGATCTCGCATCGTTCATCAAGAAGGCTCCCACCATCGTCTCGGCCTCCTTCGATGCCAAGACCGGCCATGGTGTCGTGCCGCTGCGCGATGTCGAGGAGCTCACGATCGGAGAGCGAACCAAGGCACGACGACGCATCTGCCAATCCAATGCAAGCCGGTACCCACTGACTCGTCGAGCTCCGCTTCTTGCTGTTCGTTGTTCGAGCACAGAGTCTGCGTGGCACGACCGACACCTTCCTCTTGTCGCTGTCGTGCGGCTTCCAGCAAGTGCTCGACCTCTCGTTCGCCACGGCCGAAGAATGCTCGTTGTGGACGCACTGCTTGATTCGCGTCATCTGCGAGCTGCAAC
>Ga0209935_1004345_pt1 | contig 13185 bp, 20 predicted proteins | sample ThiBio_1000_plan_2_FD_183958 | JGI IMG/M metagenome (GOLD analysis project Ga0209935, IMG submission 183958) | Wastewater bioreactor microbial communities from Cape Town, South Africa - Thiocy_cont_1000_plan (SPAdes) | ecosystem: Engineered > Bioreactor > Thiocyanate-remediating >... | reverse complement strand
CTATACTACTACCTCAAACTCACCAGGTATAGAAAACAAAAATGTGCCCGATATAAAATAATGTACAAGAGATACGGATGTGTTTTGTGAATAGTCGAGATAACTCCTGTAATCATATTGGCAATATTAGTGAGTAGCCTAAAATAACGTGAGGGGCGCTTACGAGAAATAAATGGCTAGGATGGCGGTGAGGCCGTAGTAGGCGTAGGATTGAAAGAAGGCGTAGAGTAAAATGTTGAAAACGGAGAACGGAAAGTAGCATCGATATTGGTTGCGCCGCGGCCTATGTCCTTCACAGGCCTCGCCTGTGTCATCGTCATCGCACTCGTCGCTTTCGTGTGTGTGATGACTGCAGTCTTCATCGTCGGTGCTGTCTCTATCGCGCGATCGACTACGATTTTCGAAGAGCAAGCGGGAAAGGGATGGTTCTCTCCGTTCCTCTCGCGCAGAGTATTCCATAGTGTCTTCGTGGTGGTCCTCTACGCAAGAAACCAGACATACCTTCCCCTTATGATCAACGCTACATGTTCGTATTTTGTTTGCATTGGTGCCTGATAGATAATCCCTTTCAACCGAAGCCGGAGAATCATTTACTCGCGAGCGTCCCCAACTGGTACCGGTCACAACCTGACCTTGTCTTTGACGTTGCTCGAAGGAAGGCGAGGGAGGAAAGAAAGCATTCTCTGCGGGCACTCTGCCTGCAGTTCCTGCTTCCTCTCCGCTCTCAACAAGACCATCGGATTGTGTGTCTTCTCGCTCATCGGGGTTCAAAAGCGGCTCGCTTTCCATTCCCCTTCTCCTCGATCTGTGCAGCCGTCGTTGTCGAACACGAACACAGCACTTGACTTTGCTCGCGTCCTACAACTATTTACTGTCGACCTCTCTTTCCTTGAACTTTGCATTTTGGATTACCAGATCAAAATGGGAACTGTTGGGGAACATTCTCTTTTGTCAAGGGACAGGGAACCTACCTCCAACATTACCTTGTGTTTGTCGAGGCTCTAGGGGTGAACACCCCCAATACGGCAATTTGACCCTACTTTGGAGAACCAGCGTTCACCTTCTATTTTAGGAATACAGAACCCTTTCGAACGACCTTTCCAGCAAGAACAGTTTTTCCACGAGCTGTTGCAGCTCCCAAAACGCCCGACGCTCACAGACGCATGTGCAAACTCAACGTGTGTTATTCAATCGCGTTAGCGTTTGCGAGTGTGTCTCTGGCGTTGATGGTGGTAGCTGTAACGCCAGTCCCCTGGTACTATTATCGACTTAATCCCGAAGATGAGAACATCGGTGTATCGTTTTATCTGGGATACTATGAATCTTCTGTGAGCATGAACCGATGTCACTACATTGAAAACAGGTAAGCAGCACAGTCCCGAATGAAGTGAACGAACTCCTACCTTCTGTAGCCACAATTGTGCCGGAGACAAGTTGACCAACACGTTTAATGCGATTCTCTCCTTCGTTGTCATTTCGATGTGCTCCGAATCATTGACCGTTGTATTTCTAGTTATGCTGGCGTTCAACTGGTTCATGCGGGTAAGCGGCTTTTCGAACTCCCGCACCCTTGTGTTAATCTTATCCAGATACCGTGCCAGTTCAGAATACGCCTGCCACTCATTGTACTGGAAGTGGTGGTTCTCCTGTCATCTGTGATAGCTTGGACAGTGGTCTTCAATGTCCCGACTGCTATATGTGACCATGTTCGCAAGTGCATTCAACATTCGTCGATGGGCCACGACAACACTCCCTCAGTTGGCGCCTTCCTATATATGGCAGTTTCAGGACTGTCGTTCTGCACCCTCCTGATAACACTGCGAGCTAGGCCGCCTGAAGAAGAAAGCAAGTACTCGAGCATCAATTGAGAACTACAGTTGTGATTGTCTATGGCCATTTCCTGGAAGGCTTGGCAACGACAAGAAGAAGTCGCTGTGCCCTGGGCAAGGAACACGTCATGACAAACAGTACGTGTCGAAAAAGCCCTTGTTTCGATTGTATTTATTATGTAATTTTTGCACTAAACTGTTACTTCTACTACTCACTGCAGTATATTCCTTTCCGGGGATTGTGACCTTCGTCTTGTTGTTTATTTGTACATCCGCATTTTGCAGATCGTCGCCAACATTGCGAAGATTAATTCTTTCCGAAAAAGTGGGCTTTTGGGGAACCTTTTATAAAGGTACAAACGATCTTTCTTAGTCTGTGGCTTACACCTTCTAATCATGCTCAAAATTAGCTGCTATTATCGGAAATCGAATGCATTATGTTGTATCCATTTCCTGCGCGACTATGGCCTTCTATCTCCTTCTCACTTCATTTTAGTATCCCTCACCCTTTCACTGTATAAAACAATTTTCATCAAATCAGCAAAGATGTATCTCGTTTGTTGCGGCCTTCCGTCATTAATGCCCTACTTGTTGTAGAGGCTGCCTAGCAAGCCTCAGGCCTTACCCTTTTAGCCTGCAACGTTGGAACTTTCTTGTGACAGTCCTCATTGTTTTCTGTTTTCTCTCTGCAATGGAAGACAAAGCTACGCATCCCAAACAGAAGATTGTGAGGGTAGGAGTCGTGCAAGCAGGGACTGTGCTCCTTGATACTCCCGCTACACTGAAAAAATGCATTCGTCTCATCGAAGACGCTAAACGCGATCATCCTCAACTCGATCTGTTGTTGTTTCCTGAAGCATTTATTGGCGGATATCCAAGGGGTGTAGACTTTGGAATCGCTGTGGGCGGACGATCTCCCGAAGGCCGCAAGCTGTTCGCCGAATACTACCACAACGCCATCGAGGTACCAGGTATCAACATAAATCCAGAAGCATTAATAACAATTCGCTTCGTTATTTAATCGCTTGATGGCACTCATTGATTTCTCCAACAACTCAATCAGGTCCAGAGGTTGAGGCGCTTTCTGCAGCAGCTAAAAAGGCCGATGTATCATTGGCAGTTGGTGCGATGGAGCGCCAGGGAAACACCCTTTACTGTGCTATCCTCTTCTTCGATAATCACGGCACTCTCATCGGAAAACATCATAAGATTAAACCCACTGGCGCTGAGAGGTAAGTCATCGGTGCGCTCTCATCTTCACCCCACTTATGCAACAATAACATGAATCAAAGATATCTTTGGGGAGAAGGATCAGGAGATTCGTTGAAGGTTTACAACACAGAAAGGTGTGGCAAGATAGGAGGTAGGTTAAGTGGCTCGACCTCCTTTTCTTTGCTAATCCATTCGTGAATAGGCTTGATCTGTTGGGAGAACTATATGCCCGACGCTCGCATGGCTCTCTATGCAGGAGGCGTAGAAATTTATCTGGCACCCAACGCGGACTCTAGGGACTCATGGCAGGGTACACCCAATCACCCTCTCCCCTTCACACTTCACTCCCCTCCTCTGCATTCATATGCAACGAATCGTTTTTCAAAACAGCTACCATTCGGCATATTGCATGCGAGGGCCGATGCTTTGTGTTGAATTGCAATCAGCACTACACCAAGAAGGACTACCCAGAGAAGCTACAAGACAAATTGATATCTGATCCCCTCTGCAGAGGTACACTACACACCACAACACAAACACAACAACCCTCACAACCTCAATTTACTTTAGGAGGGAGTGCCATAGTGAGTCCTTTAGGTGAATACATAGCCGGGCCTCTCTATGATGAAGAAGGTATCCTCTATGCAGAACTCGACATGGATGTTGTGGTAGGCAGTAAGTGGGATTTCGATGTACTGGGACACTACTATCGTCCCGATTTATTCAAGAAGTAGGTTGTTGTTGTTGCTGTAACAGCAGGATGATGTGTACAGTACTACACCTGTTGCTTATCTGCATCATATTCATACACCTTCTGTACCATCTTCTTTCCATATCTGACAAAAAAAGAAAAGAAATACAAATAAATAATAAATTTGGATAACAAAACAAAATAAATGAGATACATACAAATAAGCATCGCCAGGCCATCTGCTGGATACATATGGGCCATCTTCCACAACAAAGGCCTCCTCATCATCATATAGGGTACCTTTAGCACTCAAAGTCACCGGCCCCGAAGCAAATTGCGCTCTGAGTGAGGGAGTGTGAGCGTTGTGGTGTGATGCAGTGGTGTGGTGTGGTGTGGTGTGGTGTGGTGTGGTGTGGTGTGGTGTGGTGTGTTGTGGTGTGGTGTGGTGTGGTGTGGTGTGGTGTGGTGTGGTGTGGTGTGGTGTGGTGTGGTGTGGTGTGGTGTGGTGTGGTGTGGTGTGGCGTATACATACTGAAGAGCCAACACAGCGGTGACTTCCTCTTCAACGGTGACATTGGGGTATGTTCTATAGTAATCACCCAATTTCCACGAAGTGATATAATGCGCCAAATTCTCTAAATATTTTGGCAGCGCGGTGGTTCTCTTGTGATGAATCACCGACTTTCCCGTCTCGGGATCTAGTGTCCGTGCTAGCACAACCACCCCTACACACGCAATACATTATGAGAAGAGTGCGCAGAGAGAGAGAGAGAGAGAGAGATAGAGAGAGAGGAAATAACATCATACCATGACATATAGCTCCTACAGGGCGCCCAAGTTTCCAGAACTCGAGCATTTTCTGTCGCAATACCTCCCCTTCCAAATACTGTCGCATCCTAACATGTCGCAATTAGATCAATTTATCATTACCAATAAATCTCTTTAGCACTTTACCCCTTTGCATGACCACCAGTTAATATCACCGCTGTATAAATATTTCACGTGTCAATCAATCAAAGCAGAACTAATGAAGAAATAAAATATGACTTACCATCATAGTCGCTTGGTTCTATCATTCCCCAAGATATAGGATTACAAAATTGCGGATCCTTCTTCATCTCTATTATAATTATGGTACATTAATATAACCAAGGTGAGCAACGTTGAGTGCGAGCGGTTGAGTGCGCGTTGTGCAAGCGTGACGTACCTCTATAAAACAACCTTGCCTCAGCTTCTGCACCCAAGCACCCAAATATTACTCCTAGTTAATATGAAAAGGACGTTCACTACATTATCCATCCTGATAGGGTTTTGGGGGTGTGAGTACCGTCTTTTCGTATCAGATAGGGATCGGTCTCAGGAGTTGTCCCATTCTCAGTAGCAAAGATTACATCCCACCCTTCATGTTTTAATATCTTCCATGGCACCGATACTAATTTGTATAGAGATGAATACATGAGAGAGAGAGAGAAAGAGAAAGAGAAAGAGAAAGAGAAAGAGAAAGAGAGAAAGAGAGAAAGAGAGAAAGAGAGAAAGAGAGAAAAAGAGAAAAAGAGAGAGAGAGAGAGAGAGAGAGAGAGAGAGAGAGGAATGGAATTATTTACTTTCTGTAGTATCAAAGTCCTTATCAGGAAGCGGCGCTAATATCTTTTTCACTCTATCCTCTGCAGGCTAAAACCAAAAAGGATTATTAACGTAGCGGGAAGAACGATGGAGGATTTACTTACATTCTTTTTGATTTCAAGGAAGAATCTAAATTCCCAGGATTCCATTACCTCCGATATCCTGACTAAAGCGCACAGATAGTTTTCAAGAGCCGTCCTTCTCACTTCCGTCAATTCCTCTTTTAAAATATATTAAAAGTGAGTCGTGTTGTTGTTTGTTGTGAGTGGTTGTTGTTGCGAGTGGGAGGTTGTTGTGAAGTCGTAAAACAGAGTCAAGAGGACATACCATCGGTCTTGTCAGTGAACCAGGCCTTAGAGGGAAATTCAGGGAGATCCTCTTTTGACACCACTCGGCTCACCTACCAAACAGGTTAGGATTTTGAGTGTCGCCGCTTAACTTTGGAGTCGGGGAAGGAAACGGGGTAAGTGAAGGAGGTAGATACCCAAGAATGGAGGGCACGAAATTGTGTATATCGCTTGAATACTGACCATCGCGACAGCTCATCTTCCACTTCGATTCTGTACAACTGATAGCAAGAAGTTGTTAGGTCAGAAATTGTAGCACATAGGAGCCTAAGGTGAAGCGACAAATGACATCGTGACCAAATCTGGCCAACGAACTAATCTTGATCTAGCGGCGAGGGAAGGTACAAACCATGTAGGGAGAGGATTCGTCGTCATCGATTACAAGGGCGGATGGAATACATAGACGCACTGGCCCACCAGAGTCGCCCCTCGGCTCAGACGGACGACGGGGCCTGCTATGGGGTTCCGCTGCTTCTTCAGCCAGCATCTTCCTTCTAACATTCAATGGTCGCAATCAAGATATTTTGTTTTTTATTGGCTTCAATATTCCTGGCAATTTTCTCCAATGAAAATCAATCGGAATTTTTGTCGTCATCCTGTTTTCTTCGATTTGCCTTCTTGAAGGAGGGGAAGCGGCGAGGATGGCCATACCAAACCCCTTTTGGTTCTTCAGTTTATTCGTGTTTGAGGCTGTATGCTTTATAGGCAACATCTTGGGCTTCATCGGCGTCGATTTGGCGGGTTGGGCGAACTTTAGCCTTGTGCGCTTTGCTCTGGGCATTCGATTTAAGAAGGTGGGTCCGCATAATCTGCACGTCTCTTCCGGTCCCAAGAAGAAGCCAGTGATTTGGTTGTCCAATCATCGCACCTTCGCCGATTTTTCCCTCGATCACGTCTTAACAGGTGAGCGCGTACCTAATATTCGCCCGTTCGCTAATCGCGGGAAATCCGTAAAGGGTACCAGGCTGCCTATCTCTCTCGCTGGCTGGTTATGTGCGCAATACCATATAGTGGTCCGACAGGTAATCTGCTCAACATTGAGATACACTTTCATTCTAACCTATTTTGTTGTAGCATTTTTCGGCGATTGGGTATGGTTCTTTACCAGGCCTTCTGTACAAATCAAGAAGGGTCAAGTTAAAGCGCCCACAGTAACCACAACCGGCGCTTCGGGGGTTATCCCGCCGAATCTTGTCATCTTTTACGATTTCATGGACAAAAAGCTTGAGGAGACTCCTTGGAACGGATTGATCATTTATCCAGAGGGTGAACGCAATTCGACTCCCAAGTCAGGTCCTTTGAGGACCGGTGCCCTCCGCTACATTTTCGATCGACAGATCGAAACGCAGATCATGATATCTTATGGCAAGGAACTATCGTTCTCCGAGAAAAACTTCAAGGCCGCCTACGGCCGCACTGTGCACACTTCCTATTCCAAAGTAATCTACCCCAAGGACTTCAAGACCATCGAGGAGTTCAACGCAGAGATTCAGCGCTTGTGGGACAAACAATGGAAGCTCATCTTTGCAAGGGAATACCCTGAATATCCTGAGACCTCCAAACTACAACAACAAAAGAAAGAAGGAGAGGAAGGTGAGAATAATAATAATCCTTCAGGTGGTGATGATGAAGAGGAAGAGAAGGTGGAGATCGTGGATTACGAGCCTCCTTATATTGCTAAAGCAAAGGGACGCTCTGGCAAGTACCCTACACGCTTCCGCTACTTTGCTGCCGCTACCTATGCTACCCTTTTCTTGCTCTGGTACTTTTTCTTTTGAGAGGGAGAGAACAATCAAGAAGGGGATAGGATAACAAAGAAACGAAGGATGGACGAGAGAAATGGGAAAATATGTGGAAGGTAATAAACCATTGTTATTTATTCGTATTGTTTGGTTCCTTGTCTTGGATTGGGGCAACCAAGGAGGGGTGGACCCGACGTGTCCACCATCCCGCACAGTTGTGGGTTCATCGTAAAAGTGTTCTTCGAAAAGGCGAATCGAATAGCGCGATGTTTTGGTATCCCTTTTCATTTGCTTGTTCTTCGTAGTAGGTTGTCAAGGCGGTGGCAAAGGTAATTCTCTCCGGTCCTCCCCGCACAAGCTTCGCTCTTTGCCATAAAAACCTTCCTTGTCAAAATTTCTAACTAATCGCACGTATTTTGTAGAGGATGGACGGCAGACCGAATCCCGATAATACCAACAACGACAACGGAGACAATCTCCCCACGTTCACGTTTGGCGCCCCAAACCCTCCCGCGGCAGGTGCTGCCCCTCCAGGAGGAGCCGGCCCAAATCCTTTTTCGTTCCTTTTCCCTTCACTTTTCACGGGAGATACGTCGTCGGCTACACCATCAACTACAACTGCTGCGCCGACTGCCGGACGAGGCGCTGCCAGAGGTGCATCGCGTGGGGGTAGAGGAGGAGGGGGTAGAGGAGGAGGAGGCAGAGGCGGTGGAGGCGCTTCTCCATTCGTGCTCGATCCTAGCCTAATCCCGCCGAATTCCCCACTCTCGTTCCTTTTCAATGGAGGCGCAGGAGGAGTGCCCCCCTACGGCTTGCCAGATGAGAGTGATTCTGATGACGAAGACTCGCCCATCTCCTACGCGGCGATCAAGGAAGAGCGCAGAAAGAATAAGGGCAAGGTTCCTGAACCTGATCGCGCATACATCTTGTCTATGTTTGCACAAAGCCAACCTCTCATTCTCGCGCCTACCGACAACAAGACCGTACTTGAGGTAACATTCAAAATTTACTACGAGATTTTATATTCATCAATTTATCGTTAATAGCTCAAGAAAGAATTATCAGAGGGCATTAACTTTAGACGTATGCCGGTGGAAAATATCGCCTTGTATTTCCATTCTAAACGCATGGAAGATGACAAGAAGGTCGCCGATTACATCTTTAACGGCGGCAAAAAGATGGTCTGCTGCCCTGCTAATGTTATGCTGCGCCTTGAATTACAAGTAAGCACTCTTCATGTTGTGTGATTTACCCAAATGCTCACGTATCCACTAGGATCCTGTAGAACATGAGGAAGGGCTATTGACTTTCAACAATCTGCCCCCCGAGGTGTTGATGGTTGTGTTGAAGTTCCTCGACGTCAAATCGATAGTGCAACTCACATTCGTCAACAAACGATTGAGACTGTTGGCCTCCAGCGACACCCTATGGAAGCCTCTCTATGGGTTCCTCTGGTCGCTTCAAGACTTCGTGAGACTGGTCGATCAAGAAGAACCCACCCCCGAAGACGAAATCAAGAACGAAAAAGAAAAACCAAAGGAAAAGGAAGCGATGCCGGTTGTCATTGGCGACGATGATCTGTGCTTTTCTTGTTATGGGTTGATTTCCGACCAGAAGGCTGGAAAGAAGATCGAGAAGGTGTATTTGAAGGACGGTCTGACATGGAAGGAACGTTTCAAGCAACGCGAAGATATGTTGAAAGAACAATCGATGGAAGAGGTGCAACGCCGTAACGCTGTAAGAGAACATATGAAGCCTATTGTGTTAGGTATCACCATCCCTCCTCTCCTCCTTTCTTTTCTCTCTTGTTAATTTTTCTCTTTGTTTCCCCTTTCTCATTTTCTTTTCTCGTTCTCTTTATTATTCATTTGTGGACTTATTAACCAATCCTATGAATTTGTTACCTAGATATTGATAAAGGTACTGTCAAGCCGCTCAATATTTCTGTAATCAAATCCTGTGCCACCGGCTCGATTTCCTTCGGCGCTCCTGCATTCAACAGGTACATATATTTCCTATCCCTCTTTTTTCTTCCTTGAATTCTGTTTCTAAATCAATTCAAAACAGAGGTGACGAAATGGCGTGCTTCCGTTTTTATTACAACACGCAGAGACAACTCGTGCATCAATTCAAAACCTTGGACCCAACCCTGAAATCCTATTCAGCTACAACTCTTCAGGGATTGGCTTATCTCGAAGAGGTATATTTATCCTTCCTTTTATTTAACTGTATATATTTATTTTATTTATTATTTTATTTTTTTTTTCATTTGAATAGGCCCTGATGATGTGCAAGATGGATAAGAAACGATGGAGCCATAGGAAAATGAATGCGGAATTCCGCGAAGAGGAAGAATCGCCTTCCCGCCATGCTTGGAGGCTTAGGTTTGCCTTCGATAGGGCCACCAATTTGTGGAAAATCATGGAAACAAATTTCAGCGCTCTCAGAAGCATCGCTGGTACAATTCCTCCCCCCCCCCCAATCAAAGCATCAACCAATCATTCATTCCTCTCCTTTTTTTTTTCCAAATTAAGGTGAATACTTCCGTCGATTCCAAATTGAGGAGGCAGCTTCAGCATTGGACGAAGCACAAAAGTTGCTGGATGAGGTATGCTATGAGGTTCCAAATGGCACTGGGCGCAAGTCAGAGAGCTACATCGATCGCTACCTCATCTACTTCGATCTCACCAACCTTCGCTTTGCTCTTGGTATGGTTTCTCTTCCTCTCTTGTTTTTTCTCTTTCTTTCTCTATTCTCTTCCTACTTTTCCTTTTTTCTTTCTTTCTCGCTTTCTCTTCGCTCTTCTCTTTTTCTCTTTCCTTCTGTTGCATTTTCTCGTATTTTTTCGCGTTCTCTTTCTGTCTCTTTTTCTCTGCTTTTCTCTGCTCTATTCTCTCCTCTTTTTCGTTTTCGTGTTCCTTCTCACCCTTTGCCCTTATGGTACTCAGGCGAATTTGATGAAGCCATCAAGAATCTCAAGACAGGGTATGGCTACCTGCCCGAAAACACGCAGGAGTTCTCCTTCGATCTCTCGGTGTTCAAACGCCGTTTGGAGGGAGGTTGTTGGGAAGTCATAGTAGCCTGGTACAAGGAACTTGAGAAGAGAATCGACCAAGAAAGGAACGAGAAGAAGAAAAAAGATCTCGAGTTGCTTCGCGATTGGATGAAGCCCACCCTGCGCCTGTAACAACATTGAGATAAAAAGGATTGGGGGAAGATCTGTGTTGTGAAAACGAGTCCCTAATAAATGCGCATTAGAATTTATTGTTGGAAGATGTAAGGAGAGGAAAATCTCATTGTTAGCTCAATCTCTTGTTTGTCCAGCTCTTTTTCCGACTCTCTCCTCGCCAATCTGTGGATCCGTAATGCTGGGACAGTGAATTCTCACGTGTACTGAAGAGACATACCACTGTATGCTTCCTCCCAATTAGAAATTAACATACGAATACATGACCGACCTGTGAATGTTACTCCCTTATACTGTACTTCTTCCACTCCCTCTTTTACAACTTGTGGCTCTCTGTACACGTCCTACATGTCAGGGGATTTTTTAATCATCCCTACCCAGGCTTCAACACTGCGAAAACCTACTATCTGTTATAAATCTTTCGAACAGAGCTGTTTTACCGCAACGAGTTAGGCCCAGCAGAATAACCTTCATCTCCTGCTTGCCGTTGCCCATCCAGCTGGTGTTGTTACCCATCGCTTTGCGCCACCTCTTGCTTCGCTACTCGTTTCTCTGTTCTCGGAAACGCGAGGAGATGTTGGGCGGACGCGAGAAGATCGGTAAGTACGCTGAAAAGCAGTGGCTGTGCTGCGTGTACAGCTCATTTATCGCTCCGTTCTACAGGGGACACAAATATTGAATGGGAGAGAGTAGCATTTGGCAAAGGCAAGTACCGGCGGAAAACCATTGGCTTTGGGAAGTACGATAAAAAGACACAAGGATACTCGGACCTTGAAATGTACGTACAATCCTTTTTGTGGAGTTAGGTCTCATTACATATGAAGACACATTCGAGAGTTATCAATTTTGGAGGCAGGAATTGGTTGTGCGATTTGGGACGCTGCTATAATTTTATCCAGGTAGCAGGCTGATTCTCACTATTCAATCTGATCACTATACAAGATGGATCCTTGAACATCGCGATCTGTTTGAAGGTAGATATGTGTTAGGTAAGTGCATTTTGATCTTATCACCAGAAAGTTCCCCAAATGACGTACTCAAATTTGTGAAAATAGAGCTGGGGAGTGGCGTGGGTTTACCTGGTATAGCTGTGGCTTACTTCGCTGAAAAGGTGATGCTGACGGATTACATCCCTCAGGTACTCGCGATTAACGTAAACCCTTCTTTGCTAAGCCGTTCTCGCGTTGTTAGTTGCTTGAGAATTTGAATTACAATATCTCTTTAAACTGCAACACGGACGAAGAAGGGGGCGAGATAAAGAAGACCAAAGATGTGTCACAGAACACAACAGTAGCTTATTTAAATTGGGATGAAATAGACTCGGAAGAAGTCCAGGTAAGAGTAGCCTATATAACTCAACTCATTAACTCGATCCTTTGCTCTTTTCCTCAGCATGAGGCGGATGTCCAACCCTTCGTTCAACCTATTGAACCTGCTGACGTAATCATCGGCAGTGAACTAACGTACTCCCCGCTGAGTGTGTACACCCTCACCAAGGTGATTCAAAAGTACCTCAAACCCGACGGCGTGTTCTATGAGGTCCTTTCGGACGACAGAGACGTACGTACTTCCCTCCCTCTATTTTCCCTTGCTCTCCAATCCCTCAATTCCCCACCTCACCCTCCTCTCCCCTCACTCTCATCTCATCCCTCTCTTTCCATCAACATCAAAGGGAGTACCTTTGTTTCTCGATGTAATACAGGAAGCAGGATTCGAAGTACAGAAGGAAGTGGTGCCGGAAAGCATGATGGGGAACTTCCAGACTAAGCAGCGCCCTGAGACCTACAAAGTCTATACTTTCAAACGTGCTCACAACAATAACAACAACAACAACAAAGTAGAGGAGAAAGAACCGCTTGGGGAATAAACCACTTCTCTCTTTTTTTTACTTGGAATTGTATGGATGGAACAGAGGACACAAAAGGGGCCCGCAACACATGTGGGTGCGGCCGACGAAGTAGAGAGGCTGTTGGATTGTGCATCCAACGAAACCTTTGCACGAAACACGCTTCTGAATGACGCCGCACACATTATTTTGAGGCAAATTTTGCCCTCGATCAAGCCTCAAGATGCGGTGAGTCCGAAAGCGCCAAAGGATTAAACCTAACAGTCATCAGGATCTTGTGAGAATTGAAAAGATTGCAGATCAGTTTGCAGCCCTCGCTGAGAGCCAATCCAAATCGCTCCCACAAATTGATCCTCCCATCTCTCGCCCAATTGAGCTCCACTCTATTCTTGAACGGTATCAACATGTATCTACGGGCAAGGTAAATCCCCATCTCATTTTCTACGTGGTGTAATTCACACCTCTGCTAGCAAAGCCCCCAAACGAAGCGAGAGAAAAGACGCAGCGCTGGCGAGCTCATGTCAGATCGTTTGGGAGGTAAATCCGCCTTCTCGACTGATCTGTTATCCTTGAAGCCTTCCCAACCTAACCCTCGTGCGTTCCTCCTGCTTCCCCCTCCTACAAGAAGATCATCTGACGTCACTTCCCTTTTAGCTAGTCCAACTACAGTACTATTCACAACTGGCAAACTTTCATCCTCCCAGGTTA
>Ga0209935_1004343_pt1 | contig 13192 bp, 15 predicted proteins | sample ThiBio_1000_plan_2_FD_183958 | JGI IMG/M metagenome (GOLD analysis project Ga0209935, IMG submission 183958) | Wastewater bioreactor microbial communities from Cape Town, South Africa - Thiocy_cont_1000_plan (SPAdes) | ecosystem: Engineered > Bioreactor > Thiocyanate-remediating >... | reverse complement strand
AGCCTCGTCCTTGACAAGCAAAGGTTCAAAGGATCGTGCTTGCCGCTATGCTCGTATCTTGCGTGAGTCATTGGAATCGCAACAACGCACCTTGTGGCGAGGCCGTTCTCGCGAGGTGTGCGTGTGTGTATGTCGGTGTTGTGATACATACCTCGTCATCTAGCTCCTGCAAAAGCTGCGCAACGGGCCGCAATGTGAGCGAGCCACTCTTTAACCCTCGCGACGATGATTGTTGATGTGTCGTGATCGCGTGGCTGCTGGCAGGCGGTGCGATATCACGCTTGGGCCGTTTGATATCGAGGAGAACGCGCTTGCCGGACGCGAAGGTCAGCGGTATAAAGTGCGGCGAGCGGAACGGTACGCCAACGTCTGGTGCGGGAGCCGAGCACTCAGAGCTCTTGAATCGCTTGGCTTCATGGTCTGCGTCACCCTCACCATCATCACCGTGCGACAAGCGCCGTTTGTGGGAAGCCATGGAGGTGCAGCACGCGAAGCAAGCAAACGAAGCAAGCCGAGCGCGCGCGAGAACAAGCAACGAGAGAGCAAAAGCGCGGGAAACAGCACCTCACTCGCGCTCTTCTTGTGCGGCTGCTGCGCTGTTCTTTCGCCACTACCAAACCAGTATCTGATGGTGTGTTACACAGCCGTCGTCATCATCATTACTGCCGTTGACGATGTTGTTGTTGTTTCGATTGTGAATTCAGCATGTTCTCACTGCTATTTGCTACTGCTGCCGAATCCACACGCACGCACGCACACACAAACACAGCTCTCGCAACGACCTCCTCAACAACCAGCACCACCACCATCACACATCTACGTCATATCGTCACCAATATCATCTCCAAGGAACCGCTTCATCCACTCGTACGTCACCCAGCAGATGGAGGCTGCCATCGAGTGGAACAGCATTCGCGCCGAGATGCCGGACGTGAAGCCCGCCATGCCCTCGTCCTTCCACAGCGTGACGAGCGCATGGCGCATGCCCTTGTACTGGCGGTGGAGGTCACTCTGCGTCTGCAGGCGCGTACGAGCGACGTCGAGCGGGTTGGTGACGGCCGCCGACACGACTCCGGCAAAGCCGCCGGCCACGCAGTGCACGAGCGGCGTCTCGTCGTCGGACGACGGCGACAGGAACTTCTTCATGAGCTCGTACGAGCAAAAGTACATGCCCGAGTACGGCACGTTCATGACGAGCGTCGTCGTGTAGCCGGCGTAGAAACCGTGCCGCAGGCCGTCGAGGCGGTACGTCTGCATGACGCAGTCCAACAGGCCTCGGTAGCTGCGCACGCCAAGCTGAAGCTTCTGCTTGACGGCGTCCATCGGCGTAAACACGGCATCGCTCATCACCTGCACACAATCACAACAATAACAATGACAACAACAACGACCACACCGACTACATTTTCAGAGCCATGCGAGAGCGAGAGCGAGAGCGAGAGAGCCCGGCTACGTACCGTCGCCATCGCACCGGCAGCTGCTGTTGCGACAGGATGGTGTCCAGTAGCGTCACGCCCAACGAGCTGCTTCTTCCACATCTCGTAGCCAGCAAAGTACACGGCGTGTGCGGGAGCCGCACCGGCCACCATGGCGTTGAAGCCGCGAAAGAGTCCCATCAAGCCGCGCTGCTGCACTAGCTGCGCTGTCGTCGCTAGCAAGCCACGTGACGGTGCTGCCGCCGTCGCCGCAAGCACGCCGCCGCCACTGCTACCAACGCCGCCAACTCCAACGACAAGGGCTGGCCGATAAGCTTGGATATGTGTCTGTGACGCGCGAGATACCGCCAGTGAGAGAGAGAGAGAGAGAGCGGCACGCACACTCACACTCACACACTCACACACACACACACACACACACGAACCTTGATTGTGTCGACAGGAAACATGCCACAGTGCTCGGTGGTGCCCGCCACAGCACCGGCGATCATGTGGTGAATCATCGACGAGCCACCGCTGGGTGGGCTTTGGTGCTCGAGCTCCATCAGACGCCAGGCGGGTTTGAGTCACGCCCGCGTCTCGCGCGCTGATATCGATGCACTTCGTACGGATGCTGAAGCGCCAGTACTCACGAAGAAACGTACTTGAGCGCGACACCAGCCACTCACAACACTAACAAGCGCCTATCTCGCTCTCTTTCTCTCTCTTCTCTCTCGCACCAAGAGAAGAAGATCAAAAACAAACGAGGTACGCGAGAGACCGAGAGCAACCAAGCGAACGAGTGACGCACGAGCACGAGCGAGCAAGCAAACGAACGAGAGAGAGACAGACGCTCAAAACCTTCAGGCTCTTCCTCCCTCCTCTCGTTCGTCGCCTTCTCCTGCTCGCTCGCTCGCTCGTGCGCGTCTTCCTCACCTCGATGCTTCGCGTCTCGGCTGCCGAGCGGCAGTTCATCCAAGGCGGTGTGAGCCACGACTGCCGCGCTGACGGTCGTACGCGCCTCAACACACGCAGCTTCACACAGCGCATCGGCACGCTCGACGCCGCCAACGGCTCGGCTGTCGTGCGCCTCGCTGGCACTCACGTGTTGGTCGGCATCAAGGCCGAGATCGGCGAGCCTGCCGCCACAGCTCCTCATCTCGGCATCGTACAGTGCTCGGTCGAGTGGTACGCTTGTTTGCGTCAACCAACCAATTAACCAACCAACCAACGCCGCGCAACGAGCTGGAGATGGTGTTCGCGTCTGACTCTCTCTCTCTCGCTCCCGCCATCACTTGTAGCTGCCCAAGCGCTGCACCCGAGTTCGAAGGTCGTGGCGGCGAGGCGCTCAATCTCGAGCTGGCTTGTATCGTCGAGCGCATGTTGGCAAAGGCCATCGACCGACAGAAGCTGTGCTTGATTGAGGGCGAGCAGTGCTGGGTCTTGAACATTGATGCGCTGGTACGCGTTGCTTGCTGCTGCTGCTGTTGCTGGTGCTCGCTGCGCACCAACCTGCGCGAATGAACAACAGATACTTGACTCGGATGGTAATTTGTTTGATGCCATCTCGATTGCGGCGCGTGCAGCACTATTCAACACCACGTACGACCAAGTGACGACACACCTGCTCGCTTACCTCGTTTCGCCAACCAGCTCCATTGTGTTGTTTGTTGCAGTATCCCAGCCATCAAAGTCGTCGTTGGTCCTGACCATCAGAAGCAGATCGAGCTCTCGGATGATCCACTTGATTGCGTCGGCTTCTCGGTCGCCAACGTTCCCGTGTGTGTGTCACTCACCAAGATTGGCCAGCATTACGTGGTCGACGCCACGACACACGAGGAGTTGTGCATGGATGCGCGTGTGACGGTTGCCATCAACAAGGCTGGCTTGTTTTGCGGTATTGTCAAAGGCGGTGGTGGAGGACTCGAGCCTACGGCGTTGTGCGAGATGCTTCAGGTTCGTTCTACCCTCCATTTCGATTCGATTCGATTCGATTCGAGGATACTAATTCAACAGATTTGGTGATACACTCTAGACGGCCAGAAAGATTGGCATGCAACTATTGAGCAAACAAGACGAGTTACTCGAGCTTGACACCAAGAAACTACATCAACCAGGTCAGACGACGACGGCGTCGTCCTCGTTTCCACTGTAAAGCCCGCTGCATATTCTATCAAACTTGCTCTGTGCCAACCAAACCAACACGATTGTCATTGTCATTGTTGTTGTTGTTGTTCGTTTCGTTTGCATTTACTCGAGACACACACTTTCAATATTGTCATCACGTTGCTGCTGCAACGGGCGGCGGTTCGCTCTGGATGGCGACGGCTGCGGCATTGCCGTGTCGATTGGCTTTCTCGTGCGCCACCATGAGCGAAAAGTGGCTGGCGGCATTGGCCAACAGAGCGGCTGGTGTGTCGAACTCGACCACGCGGCCCTTGCTCATGACCAGAACGCGATCGCTGTCGATGATGGTGTTGATGCGATGAGCGATGGTGATGACGGTGCAAGCGGCGAATCGCTCGGCGCGAAGCATGCGCTGTATCAGCTGGTCGGTCTCAATGTCGACCGACGCCGTCGCCTCGTCCAGCAGCAGGATCTTGGTGTCATGCAAGAGCGCACGCGCAAAGCACAGCAGCTGTCGCTGTCCAACCGAGAAGCCTTGGCCACCTTCACCCACCTTGGCTTGCAGTTGAAGCGGTAGCGCCTCGATGGCACGTCGCATCTCCACCAAGCCGAGCGTACTCCACACTTGCTCGTCCGAATACTCGTCGAACGGATCAAGTACTGATCGCAAGGTGCCTGAAAACAAGATCGGATCCTACATAAATATGAGACCATTCATCAGTTCATCAATTCATCAATTAACTCCTCTCTATGCAATGTACATACCTGAGGAATTATAGCTAAACTCGTTCGAAGACGACGTAATCCAATACGCGCAATGTCTACACCATCAATCTCGATACGACCACTCGAGAGTTCGACCAATCGAAACAACGCCGCCATCAAGCTCGACTTTCCAGCACCCGTACGGCCACACACGCCGATTCGCTCGCCTGGTTGCACTTGGAACGACACGTGATCGAGAGCCGGTGTGGCGAGGTGTTCGCGATACACCAACGTTGCATCGATGAAGGCAATGCGGCCGTGTGATGGCCACAGCGACAACGATAGCATGGCGCGGATGGCAGAGTCGTTGGTACCGCCGCCGCCAACACCACCTGTAGTACTGCTGTTGGTGACGGTGATATCATCTCGTGTTGCCTCGGGCTCAAGACGCGAATAGTGAAGCACTCGCTCGACGCTATTCATGTGCTGCTCGAGATCGGCCGTCGCACGAATCAACCACGTGAGCCAGTCGATCGTCATAAAGGCGTAGCTGATACTGAGACTCATGAATGACGCATCGAGGAAGCCACGACCAAAGACCGCCAGCAGGCCGGCGGCACTCACGATCGCATGGCAGATAAAGTCGAGGCGAATGCCGAGCCACCGGTTGGCCGACACCATCGGCAGGTACGCTCGCACGTTCCAGTCGAGAATCTGCTGGTTGGCGTGCACGAAGCGCGGCTGCGCGCCGTAGGCACGTATCGAGCTCAGGCCCTCGAGCGTCTCGGAAAAGTGCGCAAACAACGGCGAGCGCGAGATCGACTCGATGCGCTTGAGCTCGAGCGACGAGCGCCGATAGTACACCTGGATGCGGTAGTAGATGTACAACAGCGGCACCAGCGCCACGACCGACAGCGGCGTCGCCGCCACCACGAGCACCAGCGTCGCGACGCACGTCGCCACCGTCGCCAGGAAGCCCTCGACCGACAGCGGCAGATTAAAGTCGATCGTGTCTTGGTCCTTGGCGAAACGGTTCAGGATGCGTCCGATCGGTGTCGTCTCGAAGAACGCCATCGGTGCGCGAAAGATCGACTGCAACAAGCCACGGTGCAGTGCTCGCGCACTCCGGATCGCCGTGAACGCCATCAGACCGCGCGCCGTGCCGTACACGCACGCGCTCATGCCCGACAGCCCGGCGTACACGGCAATGTAGAACCATACGGGAAGCGCCGCGCCGCCGTCGCCGAATGCACGGTCCAGTCGCTGGCTGCTCCACACCGCCAACCAGCCGTCGACCGTCAGACGTGCCGCCTGCGCCATGCCGAATCCAATCATCACTACGATCGGTAGCACGCTCGAGCCAGCCGCAAGCGCATAGTCCTTGTACACTTGCAGCTTCACCGAGCCGGAACCTCGTTCCTCTTGCTCGGTCAAGGTACCGTCATCGTCTCGTGCTGCTGTTGTTGTTGTTGCTGCTGTCGATGTACCGGACGTAGTGGCTTTGGAAATCTCGTGATCGCCGTGTCGCTTCGGTGTGCCGTCATCGCCGGAACGTCGAGTTGGAGTCTTGTCGCGCGATCGCGAAAGTGATGATCGTAGCGAGTTATCGCTGCCGTGTTGTTGATGTTGTTGTTGTTGTTGCAGGTGGCCATCATTGTTGCTCACAATCACCGATGATGACGCGTCGTCATTGTTGCCAGTCTCTTCACCATCATGTTGCTGATGCTCGTCGTCGTCATCCTCGTCCTCCTCCTCGGGCGCTTGCGTAACCTCTTCGAGTACTCGCGCCAGCTCTCCTCCGCTGGCAGCCATCAGTTCGGCAAACGTGCCCAACTCGCGTATGCAACCATCTTTGAACACGATCAGCCAGTCGAGCTGTGGCAAAAAGTGCAGCTGGTGCGTCACCAGTACGACGGTCTTGCCTCGCAGCAGCGTCATGATGGCATTCGAAAAGATGTGGCTGCCGACATTGGCATCCACGGCACTCAGCGGATCATCCATGAGAATGATGTCGGCTCCGCTGTAGATGGCGCGCGCGATCGAGATGCGCTGCTTTTGACCGCCGCTCAAGTTGATACCGCGCTCGCCAATCTCAGTACCATCGCCGGCTGGTAGCATCGCCAGGTCGGGTAACAGTGCACATGCTTCGAGCACAGCTTCGTAGCGTGTCTTATCATATGGAGAACCGAACAAGATGTTTTCTAAACAGACAATCATTAGGCGGAGTGAGTGAGCCAGTGAGAGAGAGAGAGAGAGCTCATACCTCGAAGAGTAGCATTGAAGATCCATGCCTGTTGTGGAACATAAGCAACACTACCGTACACTGGCAATGAACCAGAATTCAACTCGAGTTCGCCCAAGATTGCTAGGAAATACAACCACGACTAACCGTCAACCACATATTCACACACATTGTGTTGAGCATGCTTCGAATCGGAGAAGGAGAGGAGATCATACTGGCTAGAAAGGAGCTCTTTCCTGCTCCAACTGATCCAATCACGCCGACCACTTGTCCTACACATCCACGCATCCAGTCAGTTACATGCAACACAAGTAATATCGAGGACCCTCTGAACTGATGATGATGCTACACACACTCACTCACATTCACACACCTTCAAGAATCTCAAAGTTGAGATTCGTCAGCGCGAATGGATCGCTTGCATTCCACGCCGCATTGACATGCCGAGCGGCGATGCGAATCTGCTTGCCATCGACGCTTGTGCCAATCGGTACCGTGCGGTTCCCCGAGTGCTGCTCGCCAGCTCGTAGAAACTCTTCGATACGCTTGAGAGAAGACCGAGCATCGGCCACTTGCGTCACGGTTCGTGGCAACACTTGCTGCAAGGTACATATTTTCGCAAGATCATCCAGGATCATCAGTCTACACGACACAATCTGCAACGATGCCATTGATCGTCGTGGTGATGGTGGTGACGGTACCAATGGGAAACGCAACAATCCAAACAGTGCAATGGCCGGAAAGCAAATGTCAGCACGAATCTCGTTGCCCAACAGTGCGTAGGTCGAGAGCGATGCGAGCGACACCATGACCGGTGCCACGGAGGCTATCGTTTGGTTGAGGCAAGCAATGGCCGAACGCTTGGCGAGTTGCGTCACCTCACGCTCGCGGATGCCCATGATGCGATCGGTGAAGCGTTCCTCGTAGGCGTTGAGCTTCACGGCGCGGATACCGAGTAGCACCTCGTTCATCCAGTTGACACGCTCGTCGGTGCACTTTATCATGGCCGTGCGCACTCGCGTCATCGTGCGCAGAATGAAGCCATTGAGCGGCACCAGCAGCACCATGACCGCGAGACCCGAGAACATGGCCACGCCCAGGAGCCGGAAGAGCAGCACGAGTGCCAGCGTGATTTGGAGCGGGCCCGACCACAGGATGTGAATGTAGTTGCACAGGTCCTGGATCAACTGCGCGTCGTTCGACATGAGATCCACCACGGCCCCCATGCCCGTATCGGCGCGCACCGTGCGGCTCATCTTGAGAGCCTTGCGATAGACGGCCGTCACGATCATCGATCGCAGCTACTCGTGACGTGCGTGGACACCACGACTTGCGTCAGCGACAGACAGAACACAACGTGCACAGAACGTGCACACCAAACGTGCCGGTCGCACGTACATGAGAGCCCAAGCGGCTGACATCATGAAAGTAATGCTGCACCAACAGCGTTCGTGTGCTCGAAATCACATGCAGTACCACGACGTACTGTAGCCCGACCCACCACGGAATAGACGGATCATTGAGGTAGCTGCGGTTCCACCGCCAATGGATGGCTGCGATCAGAACCACGCAAGCAAGCAAGCAAGCAAGCAAGCCAGCGCACACATACCCAATCAACAAGCCAAGAATCACGGGCCCAGTGAACTGCAACAGGTCATAGCAGACCTTGAGGAGTCCCGAGCGCACAATCTGCCAGCGAGTGCACGAGTACAGGTGCCGCAGTAGCGAGTGCGAGCGTTGCGAGCTCCACTGCGTGTGGAAGGTGCGCGCGCACGAGCGCGCCGAATCGTACGGATCGAGGTTCCACAGCTCTTCGTGCCGCAACGGATGCTCGTAGCCGGTCGACAGCAACGGGTTGAGCCACCAGAACGTCACGCGGCTGAAGAAGTTGGTCGCGAACTCGGGCCACGGCTGCTCCAGGAGATCGCGTCCGTCACGCTCGCGCTCGGCGTCCGTGTGTGCGAGGAAGCGCTCGATCTCGGCGTCGAGCGCGTCGTTGTCGTGCTCGCTGCTAGCTCGATCGCCGTCTTGCTCTTGGACCTCATCGACCGCGAGTAATGGAATGCGTACAACATCGGCTGCCTTGGTGGCTGGAGAGTCACGATCGCTCGCCGACGACGACGACGATGAGGCGGTGCTAAGCGCAGCGACGGCCGCGATGGCGCTTGCATCCTCCTGGTGGTGCTGCTGGTGGTGATCGTCGTCCTCCTCATCCTCCACCGAACCCAGCGTGGGTGGCACTGACTCGCCATCAGCGCTCATTTAACACTCACTCACGCACGAGCAGAGCGCGAGCAAGGCGATAGCGCGAGAGAGAGAGAGAGAGCGCGCGCACGTGCGAGCCAGCGCGCAACGAATGAAGCCGATAATGACGATGACGATGATGCTGTCGATACGAATTGTTGTTGTTGTATTCGCCTCGCCCAGTAGCGAACGAGGTTGCACCACCAGGTTCAATGAAGCGCACCATGGCGCGGCACTAGCGCACGTATGCTCCACCTTCATAAATTCCCGTGTAGCGCTTGGCTGCGAATCGCGAGAGCAGGCGGTAGGGCCAGCGCAACTCGCGCGCAAAGTACACACTCGCTGCGCGGTACTCCCAGTCGGAAAAGTGCTGCATCGCCAGCGACGGCATGCGCCGTAGGCGCGGAGGCCTCAATAGCGATCGTGTCCGCTGCATGCCAGTGAGTGAGAGAGAGTCGATATTTCTGCGGTGCCGTGTCGCACGTACGTAATTGACGATGCCACAAATTGACCCACCAAGTCGAGCACACTGTTCCGGCGTGCACCACTCGGGAAATCTACGACCGATCAAACACAGTGTGCGTGAGAGAGAGGGAAGGAAGGATGCCCTCGCACTATGTGAGAGTGCGTGTATGCATACCGTTGCGCCAAGAATGAACCCCACTTGTGAATGAGCCATCGCGAAAAGTACGCCTTTCGCCAGTACGGCCACTCGAGCGATGGCACCGTGAGCGCGCCACTCAGCATGTCAAGTTGCTGCTCGAGAGCCGGCGCTCGCGTGATGCTCGTCTCATCGGTACGGCTCTCGATGCGGATGGCGTAGCGCTCGGGCGCCCACCAGAGATTGCCGCTCGTCACCAGATGCTGCACGAGCGTGCACACGTCCTCGATGCAGCGCACCGGCAGCGAGTGTGCGGCGACGCTGCCCCACTCAAAGTGTGTCCATCGCCGCCCGCGTGGCAGAGCCGCTTTCATCGTGAGCTCGCGGCCTGCCTTGCGATCGAAGCGCGACGCCATTCCGCCGTCGCACTGCGCCATCTCGATCGCCGAGTCGAGCGACTGCTTCGGATACTCGATGCGCGGGCCCAGCAGGCGGCTACAGAGCGTGAGTCCGAGTCCGACCGTCTGCTGCTCGGGGAGATATGTGCCATCGACTTGGCTAGGCAGTGGTGCGCTCGCCGTCTCGTCGGTCTCAAGCACCGATATGCTCGTCGTCGTCGTCGTCGTCATGGATGGAGCCGTGCTAGCGTTGAAGCTGCCGCTGTCGCTGCCACTGCTGCTGACGATCGAACCTCCAATGCGCCGAGTAAAGGCTCGAATCGAGATGCCCGACAGCCACGGGCCAATGCCAAGAACCGCAGGTGCATAGGTACGGAATAGAATCGGTGTGGTGCCGCGAGTGCTTTGCTGTAGCGAGGTATTGTCGACATCCGCCGAAGCGGGAGCTGCTGTCGTTGTGTTGGCGGCTGCTGCTGCTGCTGTCGTCGTGGTCGATGTGGTTGTAGTAGTGCTCGCTGGCGGTGCTGGTGCTGGTGCTGGTGCTGATGCTGGTGCTGAGTTCTCGACCTGCTCGCGCAACGTCACGAAGAAGCGCGCTGCCTCGAGCGCCGTCGAGTCTTGCAGCACGGCACGAAGCAATGCTATCACCATGCGCCACTCCCATACGCCTGTAGTGGTGGCTGCTGCTGCTGCCTCGTTGCCGTGGCCGTACACCGAACCGAGCAATGTGGCGACGATCGACGGCACGATGACGCAAACGTCACCAAAGGCGTGCCGTAGCACCGAACCCGCCACCTGGCAGCGCGCCGTGGCCGAGCGCTGCCAGCTGGAACGCACGGGCGTGTGCATTACGTAGTGCTCGACAAAGGCGGCAATCGATGCTGCGCCATGCCGGTGGTACGCCGTACGCAACAGCGCAACATCTTGGGTCGAGAGAGAGACAATCGGTTGTGGTTGCGTCGACGAGCTTGCACGAGAGTCCGATGCCAGTCTTGCACTCGTCGTCGTGGTGGTGGTGGTGGTCGTAGTCGTGCTCGCGCCTGTATGCATCGCCGGTGATTCGGTGTGTAATCGTGCCGCCAGCGCCTCAAGCGCCATGCGAGTGCTCTGAAATGTGTCGGTGGAGGAGCAGCGGTCGGTATCGGGAGCAGCGAGAGTCTTGCTCGCAGGTACGAGGCTCGCGTCCATGGCGATGATCGGGTGCCGTGTGTTCCACGGCGTCGGCGAGCGCGAGTGCAGCCGATTCGAGACGCTCATCGAGAGAGACGCACGCACGATGCGGAGCCGATCGCCGAGGCGGCCGAGCCAGCCGCGCGGCACCGGAGCGTACATGGCGCCGTGGTTGGCCGTGGCGCGCAGGCGTGTATGCTGGCCCAGGAGCATGGTGGCGATGCGATGCACGACGCGCGAGCCGCCAGCAAGCGTGTTCCAGCGTGCTGCAAACGACGCCATCAATAAGCGGCTCAGTGAGGTTGGTTGGTTGGTTGGTTGATTGGTTGGTTGATTGATTGATTGATTGATTGATTGATTGGTTGGTTGGTTGGTTGGTTGGTTGGTTGGTTGGTTGGTTGGTTGGTTGGTTGGTTGGTTGGTTGGTTGGTTGGTTGGTTGGTTGGTTGGTTGGTTGGTTGGTTGGTTGGCGTGTGGTGGTGGTGTGAAATCGAGGAAGAGAAGAAGCCGAGTGATCGAGATCGTCATCGTCGTCGTCTTCATCATCGCCGCCCGTCAACGTCATCGCTCTCATCGCTCGCGCTCTCTCGTGCCCAGTCCCACTCCCACTTCCAACCCCCCATCCACTCGCAACCCAATGGCCGCCTTTCCCACCAACGCTGAGGCGGACCACGACTATTTGTTCAAGCTATTGCTGATCGGTGACTCGGGTGTGGGTACGCCTTGTTGCGCCGCTCTCTCTCTCTCGCTCTCCCTCTCGCTATCGCGAGCCGAGCTGATGTCGCTCGCCGTTGCTGTTCCTCGCGCAGGAAAGTCGAGCATTCTGCTGCGCTTCGTTGACAACCAGTTCGATGAGGACAGCGCGTGTACCATCGGTACGGCTCCCGCTTTCGCTTCCTCGCACGTACTGGCGTTCGTGGTGTGCGGCGAGCCACTGACGACGACAGCCGCACGAACACAGGCGTCGACTTCAAGGTCAAGAAGATGCAGGTCGGCTCCAAGAAGATCAACCTGACGCTGTGGGACACGGCTGGCCAGGAGAAGTTTCGCTCGCTGACGTCGTCGTACTACCGCGGCACCGAAGGCATCGTGCTTGGTACGTCGAACGACTCGCTCGATTTATCTCGATCTATCTCGCTCATCAATTCGTGCAGTGTACGACGTCACGTGCCGTGCCAGCTTCGATAGCATCGGCATGTGGCTACGCGAGGTCGATACCTACTCGACCAGCCGCGACACGGTCAAGTTGCTCGTTGGTAACAAGATCGACAAGGTACGTTCTACTTGGCGTGAGCTTCTCTCTCTCTCTCGCTCGTTGCTGGTGTGGTGTGGCTTGCCTCACACTGCGCTCGCACACTGAACGAACAGGCTGATCGCCAAGTGTCGCACGAAGAAGGTGCTGCATTCGCGCGCTCGCGCGGCATGATCTTCATTGAGACCAGTGCCAAGACCAAGGTCGGCATCCAGCAGACCTTCGAGGAGCTTGTGCAGAAGGTACTGCCTCGCGCTCTCTCTCACAATCCGCGGATTGCACGGTGGCTCACTCGTCTCGTCCGCGGCGTTGCGTTGCTTGATTCCGCCGTGCCAGATCCTCGACACTCCCTCGTTGTACGACAAGCAGCGACGAGACACACCAGTGCTCGTGCGTGCCGAAGGCGGTAGCACTGGAGGCAGCGACGGCGGTTGCTACTGCTAGCAAGCTCGTGTGTGTGTGCATGTGTGTGTGTGTGTGCCTTGTGGATATGTGGTGGTCGTGTGCCGACGTGTGGCGCTCTTGACCATGTAGATAGGTGCCAGATAGTGACTAGAGTCTCCTTCAGATCGAATGACAGCGAGTGGCCACAATGTTGTGCTTGTTGTTTAGTTAGTCTTTACTGGTACATTAGTGATGGATTACATTTCTTGGTGAGTCGCCGAACCGCAGTAGCAGCAACAGCGACGACAGAATACAGCCTACAATGACAGATAGTAGTAATACAAGCACAGCGGTACAGTACAGTACAGTACAGCACATTCTCGTACGCCTCGAAGCGCTGAGGCGGCCTGGCTACAGCTGCGACGACGACGGCGGCGGCGGCGGCTGCAGCACCATCGGTTGCATGGGTGCCGTACTCATCATACCACTGCCAATGCCGATACTCGGTGGGTTGGCGTACAACGGCGGCGGTGGCGCCATGGTGCTCGGCGGTGGTTGCGACGGCGGTGGCGGTTGTTGGTGGCCTCCCGGGAGCGAGTAATGTGGCGGCGGCAGCGATTGTGCGTGCATCATCGGGTAGATGGCTGGCGGCGT
>Ga0209935_1004339_pt1 | contig 13216 bp, 7 predicted proteins | sample ThiBio_1000_plan_2_FD_183958 | JGI IMG/M metagenome (GOLD analysis project Ga0209935, IMG submission 183958) | Wastewater bioreactor microbial communities from Cape Town, South Africa - Thiocy_cont_1000_plan (SPAdes) | ecosystem: Engineered > Bioreactor > Thiocyanate-remediating >... | reverse complement strand
TGTGTGTGTGTGTGTGTGTGTGTGTGTGGTTCTGTTTGCTTATCCTTTCTATTCGCACACACATAACACAGGGTGCCGGTCCGTTAGCACATTATAAATGGTCACTTCAACGCGCCCTACAAGCTACCTTTCCCGACATGAAATTTAAATTTAGGCGTAAGTACTGCTCATATTTCCTTTATATGCCGCATTGACACCATCTATTTTCCCTCTAGCGCGGCGAGAAAAACATTATTGGGCAAATATTAAACGATGCCGAACCTACTTTGATAACTTTGCTCGAGACAGGAAATTCAATCCTCTCAATGAGAGTCGATGGTACTCATGCGTGAAAGCCCTCATGAGCTCATCGGTACCTACTCCCAACACAACAATTATCGCAGCCGAGGCTATCTATTTATCTAATTCGCTGTCTCCATTTCTCACTCTGTGTGCATAATAGGAAGGAAGGGCGATCAGTATGCAACACAAGGGCATCGCTGCGGCACTAAAGAGAGCGTATCCTGAGCTCCCTTTTCATGGCTGGAGGCTGGGTACTACGCGCTTTCAATCATTCAACACTCAACATAACTTCGTTACTAGGGAGAATATCGAGATGGGAAGATAAAAGCTACTGCAAAGAGTTTTTCGACTCCTTCGCCTCCGCAAGGGGACTGAACCCGAACGACCCAACAACCTGGCTGCACGAGATCAAGGTGAAGGACCTGATGACCACAAAGGTAGCCCTCCTCTGCAATAATACCTCGGTGTGATAGTGTTCAATATATTAGGAAGGGAAAAGCATCAAGGCCCGTTACGGCGGAGTAAAGAAGGCGCTTCGGTTGGCGTACCCTTCCCTCGAACCCGCTTAAGCTTTTGCCAGCGCAGGAGTCCCGCATGACCTTAGCGGTTTCCTTCCTTTGTTGCAATTCCGCGAAAAGACAACTTGTTAACTGGTCGGACAGATGCAGCACGCAAAGCTACGCCTGAACGGCGGGCGTGCTGAAGGGAGGTGCCGTGTATATGAGGATTGCATAAAACGTTTCACTTCCACATCTTCATTTGTTACGGCGCGACGATTTCTCGATCAACCTCCATTCCGTCCATTAGGCAAGGGGGCTTCCTTTTGTTCAGCTTCTTCCGCTCGAATTGGCAGAGAGCTTCCGATTGTTGGGTGAGGACAAAATGGTAGATGTTATTAATAAATAAAAAAAGAAGTGTCAAATCTGCCCCACCCGAATTTCCTTTTGGAAAAAAACACCTTTTCGTTGAAAAGCATGATTTTTGACAGGCTGATGAGAACTGACAGGAAAACATGCACCATGAAGAATACCACAATATCACAAATCACCAGCAGAATAACAACGGCAAAGGATGGAGGAGAGATTGATCACAAAAGAGTTGGTTGAGGCAGCACAGGCCGATCTGAAACAAGATGAGGACTGCATCCATGAGGTGAACAGTGGATTTATTGATGGTGACGGCAGTATCTGGAGAGCACAAAAGCAGATCGAGGTGAGCGTGAACCAATCCAGTGATCAAGGCACACCCAAGGTGCTCGTGAGGCTTCAAAGAACCTATGGGGGTCGGGTTTGGAATAGCAGCAAAAGAAAAGGCAACCATAAGGCAGTATACACATGGACGATTTTTCAGAATGAGAAAGAGCATGCCTTATTAGATGTATTGAGCCGACATTGCATCGTGAAACTCTGGCAGGTCGAGGTGGCCCTGCTCTTTCTTGCCGGCGAGATTGACAAGGACATATGCACCGACGAGCTCTGGTACTGGAAGGAAAACTATGTTAGGATAGACATCGACTCGACACGAATCACCCCAAGCTGGCTGGCAGGGTTCTTTGAGGCGGAAGGGTGTGCCATAATCCGCTCCAATGGGACTGTTGACGTAATGTGGTCTCAAAAAGGATGTCCCGCCCTCCTCAAAGCCATAGCAGCCCTGTATCCTGAAGGTGCAGTGTATTCAAATGAGATATACAGTGTTAACGGTAGAAAAGTGGACAAGATGTTGGATCTGCTTGCAAATCATCTACCCGAGGGCCCCAAACTAGCGCAAGTGCTCATCCTGGAAGAGCATCGGGTGTGGCAGCAGCAATATCCACGGGGAAGGATCACCAAGGAGGAACGTGAATCCATGACCGCCTTCAGGCAGCGCCGTCTGCAGAACCTGAAAAAGGATCGCCCCGTCGATGCACCGCCATCCTGCCTCTCGTGGATGACCCCCTTGGAGCTGCGCTTGCACCTGAGATCCCTGTCCCCATCCGTCGACACCTCCGGAAGGAAAGAGGAGCTGATCGAGAGGGCGGTTCTTTATGGAAGCAAGGTTCAAAGAACAGAAGAAAGGATTGCAGAGATAACGGATCCCATCGAGCTCTTGAGGAAGGCAACAAGGCAGCTGGTCGAGAGAGCAACGCAGCACCATCGAGAACAACCTGAGAAGATCGCCAACGGGAAAGACCTGGCCCTTTTTGTTTCGGAGCTCTCATGGAACCGAAACAGCTCTCGCGACTGCCCCTTGCGAACCGAGCTGCGACAACATGGCCTGCCACTCAATCGCTGCAAATGCACCACACCAGGACTACGGATGTTGTTGTTGGACCACCTGTTGGACGGCTGCGGGTGCAAAGGAAAGGAAAAAGCAGCAGAGGCTGACGGACCAAGAAAAAGGAAACAACGCGAGGAGGAGCTGGGCAAAGAAAAGATAGAGAGACCACGAAAGAAGGCGAGGAAAGAAGAGAAGGAAGAAGCACAGTGAGGGAGCCACAGCTGTGGGAAAGAGGAAGACAAAGGTCAGCAAAAGAAAGACGCAAAAAAGAGAATAGAGAAGGCTCAACGGGACTTTGTGGCCTTTCAGGTTGTTTGAGCGGGAGACAGAATGGTTAGTTTCTTGCATTATATGTACATAAAATAAAATACGTCAAAGTGCTACCACAAATGTTTTTTATCCCAACTGGGTGGGGCCAGCTCACCTGTTTATTATTAATACACAAAGAAATACACCACCATCCTGTCCTCGCCCACTCAAAGAACCACTTGCGAGGCTCGTTGCCAATAGGGTCCTACCTTGCAGCACATCTTCCGGCTCCCTCTCTTGACGCCATGGCGGACAAAAACTGGCAGAGCGATGCAGAGACAGACGAGGATGAATATCACATCGATGGGGGCCTTCTACCTCGTGATGCTGGCGGCATCTACTGTGCTCTCTGGGTTCCCTATTTTCCCTCTTCGCGGCCTGCATGACGGGCTTGCGCATGCGGGGCAATTGTCTTGGATTTTTTCTTGCCGCCATCATTAACAGGGACAATGGATGACAGTGATTTAGACCCCCCCCCAAGATATCATTTTTTTTTTCCCTATCACTGCTGCATGTGGGACAACTTGTTCTGTTTTCGTATTATTATTGTAAAAAAATATGTTGCCGTTTTGTCCTCACCTGCTCACGGCTTTCACCAATGAAAAAGGAGAATCTAATTTCATCATCAATGAGTATAAAAAAAAAAGCAAGTACGCATGACGGGTCAAAGTGACAGATTTTTTTGTTTTTCTTGTATTCTCATAATTGCAAAAAAAAACAAAAAAAAAAAATATGCCCCACAACTGACACATTTCATCAGCAGCCAAGTTGCCAAAAAAATTAAACAAAAAAAACATGCACCGGAAGCAACACGGCAGCACCTCCCCGCCATGGAGAAGCATCCCGCTCCCCATACCCTACCGACCGAGCATCCGCTGCACGGAATATCCGTTCCTCCGCAACGGGGAGGGCCGCGCGCTCGATGCGGTGGCGGAGAACGATCCGATATACGCCACGGACGGGAGGGCCCTCTTCACCAGGCAGGAGGCCGTGCGCGGGAGCCGCAGGTTCTGTCTGTTCGAGGGAGGCCTGGAGGATGCTTTGCGAGAGATCGCCGCCACCCCGGTGGGCCAGCGCTTTTGGTACGCCAGGGTGGAGGAGGGGTCCCGGTGGCCCTCTTCGCGGATGTGGACATGGAGCTGAGGGAGGAGGGCTCCTTTTGTTCCATCGAGAGGCAGCTGGAGATCGCTCATCTGCTGCTGGAAACAGCCGCGGAGGTGTTCGAGACAAGGTACGGGAGGAGGTTGTCCATCGAGGAACACGGGCTCGCCATCTTCTCCGCCACCACCGAACTCAAGCTCAGCCTCCACATCCACATGCCGAGGGCGCTGTTTCCCGACCTGAAGAATCAGCTCGCCTTCTGGGAGGCGGTAAAACAGAGAGCTGAAGAGTCCGGGCTCTCTCAGCTGCTCTGGAGCAAGGGAGAAGAGGGTGAAAGGAGATTCGTGGCGGATCTCTGTGTCTACATCAGGCACGGCGATTTCCGTCTGCCCTTTCAAGCAAAGCACGGCAAGGACAATCCTCTCCGCCGGATCCTGTTCGAGGGTTTGGGAAACGGGGAGGACGACGTGATCGTGCTGAGGGCGGCCACTCCCACGGCCCCTCGTGCCACCATGTTCGATACGGCGGACATCCTTCCCGATCTGCTCCCCAACAACAGGGATCCGTTCGAGCCCTCTGGTGAGAGATCCCTCCCCCGCATCGCCGGCAGCACAAAAGGCGAAGCGATGCCGGAGCTGAAAGCTTTGCTGGACCATCTCCTGTCCCCCCGCAAGGTCCGCGTGAAGACGATGTCGGGAAGAAAAGGTGCAAGGATCTTCGAGGCGGATGTGTTGGATGACCTCGCATGCCTGGTGTGCCAGCGTCGCCATTCCATCGGAGCCAACACAAAGCTGCACGTCCTCATGCACTGATTGGAAGACCCCGATCAGCATCCGGATAGGCTGCTGGAAGTCCTCCTGGAAGACGGAGCCTCTCATCCTCTGGCGGGTGGCGGGCAAAGAGATATCCGTCGCCGATGCGGAGCTGAAGGGCCTGGTGGCCGAGCTGCTGTCGGCACCGGATGGCGGCAAGCTGTTGTCGCTGCTGTTCCCTTCGCTGAGGGTTGAGGAGGAGGAAGATGCCGAATATGCCTACGTGTTGGAGGAGCTGCTCTCCTGCGATGGCAAAAGGATCCACGGGGATGATGAAGAGGCCAAGACAAGGATCCTGAGGCAGCTGAGGCTTGAAGATGATCCCAACGTGATCGTGAGGGTGGTTGATCAGAGACACCTGAAGCCCATCAGGTTAGACCCCAACACAAGGGTCCTCCTGCTTCGTTCTGGCTGCGGCACAGGGAAAAGCGATGCCATATGTCGGTTGCTGACGGAAAAAGCGCAGGCCGAGAGGGTGAGAGGGGTGTGGAAGGGAGTCCTGGCGGTGAGCGATCGAGAAACCCTTGCTCAGGCTCTGCATCAACGATTCTCCGAGGACAGGTACCACGGATGGCGCAAGGGCAGACCGGATCCGAAGGAAGAGGTCGGCATGGCTTTCTATCAGGAGCTCGGCAGGGACGAATGGCTCCGGGCAGAGTCCATCGCCACAACATACAACTCCCTCTGGAAGACCCATCCCATTGGCTCCTCCGAGATGATGCCGCGTCGAGCGATCTCCGTTTATCTGAAGGACGAGATGGAGAGCGGCCAGGAGTATCTTATGACCGCGACCACCTTCCATCACCTGCAATCCGGCAGGAGAGTGGCGCTTGCCGCCGATCGCTGGCACATCTCCTCTGCCTCGCTGATAGTGGCAGCCGACAAGGACCTGTCTGACATCTCCTGTGGCTACATCCGTCAGATCCTCCCCACAGCGCAGATAGAGATCATCGAGAACACCCATCGAACCAACGGCAACCATCTGCTGGCGGCTTTCAGGACGTGCATCAACTTTGCACAGGATGCCGCCTGGGTCTGTCATCTCATGCTGGCTTGCGATCTCGTGCAAAAAGGGAAGAGGCTCTTCATGGTCTTCACGGCAAAGACGGAGCTCGATCATGTGGATCTTCTCCTGCGAGAAAGATTCCCCGACACAAAGATGCTGTTCATATCCAGCGATTCGTCACACAAGGATCGCCTCTCATGGAAGGATGTCAACACCTTGTGGGCGGATTATTCCGTGGTGGCCATCACCCCCACAATCACCACGGGGGTGGATTACAACCCCTCGGAGAAGAAGCACCTCTTTGATTACGCCCTGGTGTTTGCCAAAGAGAGTTCGGTGATAGCGCGCACCCTGTGTCAGATGGTCCTTCGGGTCAGGCGCCTGACCTCCGACAAGGTGTTTGCTCTGCTGCCGAGGCCAGGCCATGAGGGCCGATTCTATCCCGAGGGCGAAGAAGAGCTGAGGAGGATCACCGAAGAGGAGGTGGCAAACAGTTTGCCGGCACGGTGCCTTTTGACGTGCAGCAGATGCTGGCGATGGTGCACGACAGCAAAGGTCGGTTGCTGTACGATGTGGAAGACATTGCGACCCAGCATTTTCTGCGCACACAAGAGGAGAGGGCCAAGCCGGAGAACGATTTCACCGGGATGTTCCTTCGCTATTGGGTCACGAGCGGAGGGAGGGTTTCTTTCAGGCAAGAGGAACCTGATAGTGGAGCGGTTATTGATGACGATAACGACGATGATGATGATGGTGATACGGGAACAGACAAAGATCAAGGTAAGAGGAGGGAGGGGGGGGGAAAAAAACTTGCCTCCATCAGATAACCTTTTTGCCTTCCCCAAAAAAGAGAGCATCCTCGTTGAGCCTCGGCAAAAACGGAAGCGCGTCGATGTGGAGGAAGAAGGATCCAATGGAGATCATGCGGAAGAAGAGGACCTCGATGATGAAGAGGACAATGGATCCGAGGAGGATGATGAAAGTTTTGATGCCGAGCTGAGCAAGGAGCCTGAAAAGACGGACAGTCGATGCCCCTCGATCTTTACCAAGCCCAACGCCGATAGGGAGAGATACTACACCAGGCTGAAGCCCAAGTACAGGAGGGAGCTCAGGTCCGACCTCTCCGGGAGCTATTGGAAAGATTGAGCGGAAAGGGGAGATGGGTTTTTTTGGTTCTGAGTGAGTCTTTGAGGGGGGGGGGAACAGGAATCCCGGCAGTATTTGTTTATATAAATAATGAGGAATAATAAATCGCAGCAGGCTTTTGTCTTTTTGATGTGTTGATAGGATGGATCTCCCGTCGTTTTTTTTTATCGGAAACACAAGCTCTATACAAATCTGTAAGTGTTTTTGCACTGTTGTGGCAAGAAGATGGCGATCCTTGGAGCGGGGAAGAAGAGCTTCCTTCTTGTGTTGGGTGAGGACAAAATGGTGGATGTTATTATTATAATAAAAAAAATTGCTGTCAAATCTGCCCCACACCGCTTTCCTTTTTTGCTTAGGCCCTTTTCATAGAAACCCGCGGGTGAAGACTGACAGTAAATCACGCACGCATAAAACACATAAACCACCACTACAACAATAGCAAAGGATGAAGGAAAGATACATCACGAAATAGTCCGTGGAAGCAGCACCGCCTTTATTTAAAACAGGGGGGCACACAAATAAAATGTATCCACCACAATGCGCTGGCGATGTGTTTGGTACTTCGCGTCAGAAGATAGGGCGCGTAAACATTTTTTTTTTTCCTCCAAACGTAGCCTAGACATTTCCTATGATCAGGGGTAGGGATCATCTTTCAATGCATTGTGATATTTAACAAATTTTATGAGGTTTTTTTCTCATAAGTAGCCGGGGCAGAAATGGTGTGTGTTTTTCTTGTGTATAAATAATAATAATGAAATGGCATGTTTGTCCCACCCAGGCAAGATAATATAATTTATTTTTTGAACGATCAATCATTTCATCTTCAGTTTTTCATCACCTTGCTAAAAAGTTGTTGGAGTGCTTCTCTTGTACTCTTTTCCCAACCACCACCTTGAGGTTAAATTTGTGGTGGGGCAGAATTGGTGATGTGTTTTTCTTCTTCTTTAGAATAATAAAGCGGCGGCAAGTTGTTCCCACAACGGATTGTACAGATTCGCAACCCGCGGACAGATTTTTCCTCCATCCCTGGATGAAATGTGTCCAAAAACAAAAAACAAGGCCTACGCCTTCAAAGAATTCTCGTGCGAGGTGTAGATGGTGGCGATGCGTTCTCCGGACCAAGGCAATGCGGCGTGAGGCAGCAAACGGCCCCTGAACAGCAACAGGGATCCGGGCACGACGCGGACGAGGCACATCAGCGTGGGAAAAGCGACGGCCCCTCCTTCGAACCGACCCGAGTAGGCGACCACGGACGCGGACTCTTTGGGATCCTTCCTGTCCCTGTGGATCTGATGGGGCTTGTTGATGTTCACCGCCGCGATGGCGAACGCTCCCAACAGGTCCTCGGTGGGCCAGTTCTCCCTCGCCCTCAGGTGGAGGGCGAAAGCGTAGGGCCGACAGCGCTTGAATGCCTTCTGGGCCTTCCTGCGTATCCGGTTCATCCTCTCCGCCCATCTTTTTGTTGGCAGCGCTTTGGTGTCCGCGGTGATGAATATCTCTGGGCTTGAATCCACCCAGCATCCTGTGTGTGTGTGTGTGTTCATAAAAAAAAAAAAAACATACGTTGAGGGTATCGCGTACCTACATGGCAGGACTTTGAATCGCCGTTGCTGCCTTCGCCCTTTCTGCCACGCAGGAGTGTTGTCGAAGCCTGTTGGCTCCTTTGATGTTCCCTGGTGGTCAGGGCGAAAGGATTGTGGTCGATCAGGGTGTTGCCATGACTATCCTCGATCCTGATCCGTCTTGAGTTTGTGTGTTTTTTTTTTTTAGAAAACGAACGACAACAAAAAAACAACGTGCTCACCTTTTGCTCAGAACCAACGGGGGCATCAGAGCGTCCTCGCTCGCCGTGCTGGGATCCCTCACGATGACCATCGGCTCTCTCTGCCTCCTGCGCCGTCTTTTTTTGGCGGGCCGCTGTTTGCTGGGTTCGCTTCCCGCTTGCGTTTCGTGGTGTTGTGGTGCTTCTTGCCTCCCCTGGGGCGGCGTCGCGGTTTGGCGGCCGCAGGATCCCCTTGGACGAACGCGTCGCCCTCCCGCGTGGTCAGGGTACGGTTGGTTTCGGTCCTCACGCTTACCGCGAGGAGGGTGCGCATGCCGTCTGGGGAGATCCTGTGCTGCGTCACCACTCGCTGCTGGTCCAGTTCCTGTGACATGATTTAGAAATCTTGACGCGAAAAAGAGACGAGGAGCGTGCACACATCCATTGCATCAAAATCCAGCGGGTGTCCTTCGTGGCGTATGTTGGCCCACACGGAGTTGGAATGTGGTGTGGGGAGAGAGCGATACGGAATCTCTTCAATGGGGTTCATTCTGGAGGCGTGGCTGCGTTGCGCTGCTTGTGACAGACAAGAAAACCAGGAAATGCAGGCACTCTTCTTTGTCCGCCCAATGTTTTTTTGATTCCTGTTGGCTGTTTGATTGGGACAGAACGGTGCTGTCTTTTCTCTTGTAAATAATAATAAGAACAAGCAAACCTGTCCTCACCCCCACTATAGAGAAAATGATCCCAAACATCACCGCAGTTACTCGATGTAAGAGCGGCAAGGGTTGGCAAGAACCCAGCACGCGCAGGGAATTCCTCGAGGCGGTGCAAGAACATTTGGGAATCAAGACGGTATTTATTCACATTCATCCAAGATTCCTGAAAATTGTCGATGAATAGGAATCAGACTGGGTATTGATTACGAAAAAGCAAATCATTCAGCTAGGAGGGAGGCGATTGTTCAATTACCACAAATCCCTACCCGATGCACTGCGTAGCGCCTTTCCAGAGGTGGCTTGGGATTTAAAGAACAGCAATTTGGCTCTGAATTTTGCTGATCAGAAGAGCAATACAGATCCATTTGAGAAGAGTAGCGGCTACTGGCAAGATCAGTCCAACCTGATCAAAGAATTAGAAATAGCTGAAAGGACGCTCGGAATCCTGAAGGTAATGACATTCTTCGATTGCGCTATAAACGCTAGACTTTTAAGCAAATCAACTAAAGCCAGAGGACTGGTACTCGGTGAGCATTGCCGACCTTAAGGAGTTCGGCTTCCCTCACAACTTCTCAAAACTACGGTTGGCTGAACTACTAGAGGTGCGATATCCCGAGCATAGGTGGGAGAAAGTGTACCTGCTTCGTGGAAAGTACGCACAGCAGACGCGACTTGAAAATGCAGTTCGTGCTCTGTTCACAGTGAGTTATTCTCCTCTTTATATTAAGTTGCCCTAACAACCGAGGGTCTCACAACCCCCAAAAAACTCTTCAGGGCCATCAAGTAATAGTGAATGCCAGGAAGGAAGCCAGACTAGTCAACCCTGAAACAGGGGATTACCTCGAGCTCGATATTTATATCCCTTCCCTCAACCTCGCTTTTGAATATCAGGTACCTGAGTTTGTTACGGGGGTACATTATATACGTAGTTTACTTATTCTGAGCGCCAAATTCAGGAAAGACATCACTACACATCAGCACCATCCGTCTACCAGCCCTTAGCGCAGATTGCACATCGAGACGAGGCCAAAAAGGAGTTAGCAAGTACTAGCGGCATCACCCTCATCATTGTACCTTGTTGGTGGACCGGTGAACAAAAGAGGTAATGTTAGCCAACTCTCGGCGACATGTTAAGTAACCCTCGGTCTTGGTCAGTTTGGCGGCGACTATTAAGGCTGCTCGACCGGACCTACTCCCCGATGTAATCGTAGATACTAAGCACAGCATACCCGGAGACATGCCTCCATCATATTTCGACCCCGTAACACCCTCCATACCTGATTTGGGACAGCCAATGACAGCTTGCTTCTTTTCGCTATCAAATATCGAACCCACCAAGTGGTAACTGTTTAACGATTTACAGACGATCGATTGACTAGTGTCCCCTAACTGCTGACATCTAAAACAAAAAAGGTGGATGTTCGAGAAGTATGATGGTGTTAGAGCCTTTTGGCATCCGAAAGAAAAGAAGTTTTTCTCGCGAAACGGGAGACCCTTCGCACTGCCGCAAGAAATCATCGCTAGCATGCCGGAGGATATTTTTCTTGACGGGGAACTCTGGTTCGGGACCGAGAAATTCGATGAAGCGATGAAGATTGCGAATCGAGTAGATTCCTCCAAGGTGGATTGGAGACCGTTCAAGTACATGGTGTTCGACATACCCAACCACCCCGGTAGGTATGCTGAAAGATATCACGCGCTCGGTACTCTCCTCCTCCTCTTTTTCTTGTAATTATCCCAAGCAATTCTTTTCTAATTCTTCTCGATCGCTGAAGAAGAACGGCTGGGTCAGGGCAAATGGAAGCACATCGAGGTGGCCAAACCCACTGAATGCACAGGAATAGAACATCTTGAGCAATTCTTTCAGGACGTCCTCGACCGAGGGGGTGAAGGAGTCATTCTGCGAGACCCCAACGGGCCTCTTCAACCTGGGCGATCTTCTGGTTATTTAAAACACAAGGTAGTGCTTTTGTCATACACACACACACACACACACACACACACACACAAACACACACACACACACACACACACACACACACACACACACACACACACCCACACACAGACACACACACACACACACACACACACACACACACACACACACACACACACACACACACACACACACAGAAATTCAGAGACGCTGAAGCAAGGATAGTATCGGCTGTAGGCGCACATCAGTGGGAATGTGTATTGTAAGCTTCCGCATAGAAAGACACTTATAACTAAATTTCCTCAACATAGGCCAAATGGCGTGCGATTTATCGGTGCAGCAGGTACAACTCAGCTCGTCACCAAATGGGACCCGAAGCCAGGAGATATTGTTAGTTTCAAGCATCGAGGCTTCCTCTTGTACAGCAAGAAACCCAAACTGCCTACCATATATCGAGTGCGTCTTGACATCACTTGGGAGGATGTCTTAAAAAATTGGAAAGAACGCAAGCTTTCTCCTACCGGTGAGATTTTACAACTCCCCCCGCGGATGATGGTTGGATAACATATACATTTCTTCAAACATAGCTTTGCCCCTCAAACGATCGCAATCGAAAACTAAACCGAAGGGCTACTGGCGAGACCCCAACAACCTGAAGGAATTTTTCCTCGAATTCGCTCGGCGGGAAGGGTTCGATCCTTTGCGCGCCGAAAACTGGAACAGTGTGACTGTTCGACGCATAACTAAAATCGTCGTACAGTCCCCCATTCCCCTTTTTATCCTTCTTCTTTGTTTTGGCTTGCCTTATAGGATCTAACTAACACTCTTCATGCTTTCCCAGGGTGCTGGACCATTGGCAACATTTAACAACTCGCTAAGGGCTGCTTTGCGCCACAGCTTCCCAACTCTCGAGTGGCAGGGTAGCTTGAATGGTTAGAATATCAATGAATTTTTTAACCCTCCCCATCCTGACCCTCAACGCCCAACACAGATGAAACTCCTCATCCCGGCCATTGGAAACTGACAAAGAACTGTCGGTCATTTTTCGATGCTTTTGCTAAGGAGAGGGGCCTCGATCCAACTCGTCCAGAAAAATGGCAAGAAGTTCGGGACGAGGACGTTCTAGCTCGCAAGGTAGGTTTGTTTTCCTCTTTATTCCATCTAACATCCTCGCGCAAAACAGGGAGGTGTTCTTATTGATAGGTACCACGGCGGTTGGAAGCACGCTCTTCTGAATGCCTACCCTGGCCTTGGCTCTTGCTTTCCTCTACATTGACATAAACTGGACTCTGCCACCTTAGCCCATTAAATTGCCGATTTCTGGGAAAGACAGGCTAGGACCCAGAGTCAAGCAGGCAATGCTCTTGCGGCGACGGCGCGCTGGGGGCGTTGGGGTTGGAAAGAGCTTCCTTTCTCAATGTCAACCTTCAAGTTCTCTCCTCGCTTACTTCCGTCGAAACCTCTCACAAAAAAACAAGTCCTGGAAGTCAATTTCTACGCAACGACATTTTCTGGCCAACCTTGCAAAGGATTTGGGAGTCGTTGAGGTAAATTTTATGCTCCCTTTTGGCGATCTATTACTTTCCCTCCCCGTTTTGTTTGAAACATTCCAGATAATTTTATTTTTGATTTTGATTTTGATTTGATTTTCAACAATGACAGCCTTCCGAGTGGTACAATGTGTCCAGAAAGGAGGTAGAACAAAGAGGAGGAAAAGAATTGTTTCGATACTATTCATCTCTCGGGGAGGCTCTTCGACATTGTTTTCCTGAACACAATTGGGAAGGCTCCAAATTCGCTCGAGCAAAGCCAAAATGGACAGTCTCTTCTCTGATCAACAACCAGGGGAAACAACGAGAACTTGTTTCAGCCCTCAACACCAGA
>Ga0209935_1004338_pt1 | contig 13217 bp, 19 predicted proteins | sample ThiBio_1000_plan_2_FD_183958 | JGI IMG/M metagenome (GOLD analysis project Ga0209935, IMG submission 183958) | Wastewater bioreactor microbial communities from Cape Town, South Africa - Thiocy_cont_1000_plan (SPAdes) | ecosystem: Engineered > Bioreactor > Thiocyanate-remediating >... | reverse complement strand
CTCGGTGGCGCTGCGCTCGTCGTCGTCGTCGCTGCTCGCGTGCTGCACGGCGGCCGCGACTGCCGCATTGTTCGTTGCACTATCGGCCATCACTCAAGAGACAGACAAATACAAGCACAAACACAGACCAACGCCAGCGAGCTGGGATCCAGGATCGCGAATGGACGCGGGATAGAGAGAGGGTCGATGGAGAGCGATGGACGACGCGAGCGGCAGCGAGCAGCCAAGCAACTGGTACTGCCGCCCTCCTTTGAGGCTCCTCTTGCGCCGGCTGACACAGCGGTCAAAGGATAGGAGCGGCGCTCTGGAAGAGATGATTGACCTTCGAGGATCACTCCATGGACAGGACGATGGATAGGGCGAGAGAGGGATCGAGGGAGATCGATGGCCCGGGGTCGATAGTCCTCGGTCTCTGGAGCAAGGTCGAGGTCGCGGTCGCAACGGTCGCGAATCCAGAGCATCCAGAGTATCCTGAGGCTCAGAAGGCGCACAGCCTGTCGCTTCTTGGCGAGTCTCCACACGAGTCTCCAGGACTACCCCGCTCGTCGAATGCCACGGGCCCAAACCCTCCCCAACGCCCTCGAGAAGCAGCCTAAAATCACACACGATCCGGCTCGAGTCGACTGTGCCGGTGGCCTCAGAACGGAGAGCAACGAGATCGCCAGTCGTCCATTGCCCGCAGCAGCAGCGCAGCATGTCGCTCACCATGATCAAGCAGCTCGCTCTCGTGCTCTCGGTTGTATCGTTGTTGGTGTGTTTGGTCGCGACCGAGACCGTCGATCGGCAGCTGGAAGCCGACAAGGCCGATCTCGCTCGCCTGGGTGAGATCTACAAGGCCTTCGAGGCCTACGCCGGCCGCGAGCTCCGCGAGCAGCCGTCGGATCCCGACCAGACCCGCAACAGTACGTGCGCGCGAACCCACTCTCTATGCACATATATCTCCCCCTTACTCACGGCCTTGTTCTGGTGTGTGTAGTCTCGCAGATCATCCAAGCACACGGGTACCACGATCTCTCGAATCTCGAGCGATCGATCGATAGATACTCACACCAAACACTCGGGCCACGCTCTCGCTCACTGATTGAACCATAGCTATCCGTGCAACAACTACAACGTCGTCACGACCGACGGCTACGTGTTGTCGCTCCAGAACATCCCGTACGGCCGTCTGGGCCCGAGCTCCGAGCCTCGCTATCCGGTGTTGCTCCAGCACGGCCTCCTCGACTCGGCCGCAGTACGTGCGCTGGCCTCTGATGATCCGTGTGCCGCTCGCTCATTGCTTCACTCACTCGCTATTGATTGGATTGATTCGATACGAATGATACTACTTGTTGGACTGGTATAAAGACGGTACGTATCAACAGATCCAGAGAGAGCGAGCGAGCATCTCTATGAGTCAGATTGAGGGAGCCTCGCTGATCCGTCGCGATCGTGAATCGTGTGGCTCGCGAACCACAGTGGGCGATGAACCAGCCGTACCAGAGCCTGGCGTACATCCTCGCCGATCAGGGATTCGACGTGTGGCTCGCGAACGATCGCGGCAACCGCTACTGTCAGAGCAACGTCTACTTCAGCAACTCGACCGATCAGTTCTGGCAGTTCTCCTACGATGAGTTCGCCCTGTACGACCAATCTCCATCCATATGATGGCGCTGATGGCGCTACTGCTGGTGCTGCTGCTGTCGTTGTGCTCGGTACAATCTCAAGGAGCTGACGTCAGGGTCTGTTGCGCTCTCGTTGTGATGGTAGGATCGACACTCCGGCTCGCATCAACTTCATCCTCAACACGACTCGCAGCAAGTCGCTGTCGTACATTGGCCACAGCGAGGGCACGACGCAGGCCTTTGCATTGTTCTCGACCAACACTACGCTGTGGAAGAGTGTCGACCTCTTCATCGCCCTGGCGCCCGTGACCTACGTCAACGCCACGACCTTGGTCAACAAGATCCTCGCCGACATTCCGCCCGAGGTCTATCACTTGCTGTTCGGCAAGCAAGGATTCCTGCTCCCGTACGACCATGGCGCACGGCGCATATACGCTCACGTTCATTCGTCTCGCCACCGCCGACCTGAATGTGTCCTGCTGCTTTGGCGTTCGTTGTGCTTGTTGCTGCTTGCAGATGGAACCCGCCGCAAAACGAGCTGCCTGGCTTTGCGCAGCAGCACGCCTTGGCCGTCATCGAGGCCGTGTGTCTCATCGCCGGCTGCGAGAGCATCTTCAACTACAACACCACGCGCATGCCGACCATCACGAGCCAGTTCCCGAGCGGCACCTCGGTTCAGAACCTGCTCCACTGGCAACAGATGCTCCGTCAGCAGGTGTTCCAAATGTTCAACTACGGCAAGTGGGGCAATCTCCAGGTACGTCGGCTGCTCTCTCTCTCTCAATGCACCAACAAGCAGCCGACTCACCAACGCGACCGCACTGTCGTCGTAGCACTACGACTCGGCCTACCCGCCGCAGTACAACCTCACCAACGTCAAGGTGCCGACCGCCATCATCTATGGTGGCCGTGACAAGGTACATCGATCGCGCAACTCCTTCTCGTCGAGAGACTCACCGCACTGCTTGCTTGGGTAGCTCGCGGTGCCCGACGACGTTCTTCGTACGATCGCGAGCATCCCGACGCCGGTCTTCGTGCAGGAGATCCCCGAGTACGGCCATGCGGACTTTGTGTGGGGCCTCGATGCCAAGGACAAGCTCTATCCGCTCGTGACGTCGTTGTTGATCAAGTACATGAAGTAGGGCAGCGCTACCGCTACTGCTACTCGTCGTCGTCGCCGTCGGCACAGATAATACACATGCACCCGCGGCGTAGAGCGCTGCATTCGCGCTCATTCGCGTGGCTCTCGTTCTCGAAGATAGAACGTGTGGCGTATCTTGAAGGTTGCGTTGATGTCGGATCTCGAGAGCACGTGTATCGCCGACACGATCATCGAGCCGCCAGTCCAGTTGCGCGAGATCTCGGCTGCCTCCTCGCGAGTGCACTGTCCCACGGTGAGATGCGGCGAGAACGGCTCGTCGCTCACCTCTCCCGAATCATCCATGCGCTTGGCGCACTGAGGGAAGATGGCCGATAGCGCGGCGTGGACATTGAGCAGGGCATTCGGAGGCTGCCATCGCGTTCGACCACGACAACGACGGTCAGAGGCATCAAACGGCACCATGTGAGGCACAACCAGCAAGCACAACGTACGTCGCATACTGGCCGCAGATGCGTGTATAGATTGGTGGCTGCTGCGGCCTTGCGAGAGGCCTTCTTGTCGCGCTTGTCGGCGGTCTTGGGCTCGCTGACGGCGATGTCGGGCAAGCGCATCTCGAAGGCTTCGATCTCGTCGAGTGCCTCTTGAACCTCGCCCATGCGCATCTCGAGCTCGGCATCATGCACGAACGGCCTGCTCGAGCAGCAGGATCTCGAGGTGAGCTGGCGTCTATCACATTGATGTGTGGCGCGGCGCGTTCGATACGCACCACATGAGGTTGATGTGCGGAGGCCATCGCCCGTAGCCCTTCTGATGCCGCGCTCGAATGGCCTCGACACGCTCGTACAGGTCGCAATCGTCATCGACCGTCAACACGACCGCCAAGGCCGAGTTCGCATTGACCCTTGCTCCAGCACCGACCGAAGAGCTCGCCATCACCGATCGCGTTCGTGTCACGCGCCAAGCAACTGAGAACGACCACTGTTCTTGCGGGGCGAGGGTTGGATGGGATATGAGGGAGGAGAGGCACATTCCGCTTCTCTTCCTCAGATGTGCGCCACTGCTGCTCGTCAGCATCTCCACGTTAAGAACAGTAACCGCGCCAACGTGACAGCGGTCTCGGTCGTGGCTCAGATCGTCGCCTCGACTCTCGGACCATTTGTACGTCGGGTGCAGTCTCGATGGGGTGAGAGAGGGCTGATGGTGGCGCAAAACGATTGATGTGAGGGATCGAGGCAGGGTCGCGATGTGATGGTGGTCGATCAGGTCGGGTGCGCGACGGCGTCGAACGATGGCGCCACGATCATGAGGCTGCTGCCGCTCCAACACCCCGCTGCGCGATTGCTGGTGCAGCTTTCAGGCGCGCAAGATGTACGTGCTGCAAGTTGCTCTCAATCTCTCGGCGCTGTGAACGGAGAATCGAGCGGCTGACTCGGTGCAAGAGCAACATGGGCGACGGCACGTCGAGCGTCGTCGTGCTGGCGAGCGAGCTCCTGCGCCTCGGAACTCTCGACGCCTCGATCCATCAACATCCAATGCAAGTGATCGACGGCCTATTGGCAGCATCTCGAGAAGCATGTCGATATCTCGCCGAGACGGTCGCCAAACCTGCTGACGCTCTCGAGCAACCTCAAACACAACAACCCAGCGACTCCTCGACAAGAACAGGACACTTGAGCCACCTTCAATATGACACGCTCGTTCGAGCCGCAGCCACGGCACTTGCTTCCAAGAGCTCAACGCTCGGAGATCGATCGCTGTTCGCACAACTCGCAGTCGACTCAGTGCTGCAGCTGCACCGAGCAAGCTGCACTACCACGACCACGACCACGACGACGCTCACGCCACAGCTTCTCTGCGATCGGATATCCTTCGTGTACGCGACCGAGGCACAGCACTTCAAAGGACGGTCATTCTTGGTTCAAGATGGAGTGGCTCTCGCAGTACCGAGTGGCTCGATCGCAATACCTCGACACGATATCGCGAGGAGCTGTGCCACATCGCAGACCCCCGACACGCTGCTGGAGCTCACCGATGCCAAGATCTTCCTCCTCGATGGCTGCATGTACGAGGCCTCGACCCGCCAACACGTCGAGTTCATCAAGGTGCGAGTGAATCAATCGGTCGCTCGGCCACGATGACTTGATCGAACTGACGTCTCGCACCAGCCACAAGGTCGCATGGGTGCGTCGAAGGTGCTGCAGCAAGTCGAGCGAGATGCCCTCCGACGGCGGCTCGACGACCTTGCAGAGTGTGGCTGCTCGTGCGTCTTCACGACCGACTCGAACGTATCACCAGAGATCCAAGCACACTTGACAGACTCCGGCATTCTGCTGGTCTGCGGCATTCAGCTCAAGGTGCGAGACACGAGATGCCGCATTGCACGAGCACAAGCTTACACAGGGAGAGGCTACGCGATGACAGCAACTCGAGCAGATGGCTGTATGCTGTCATACAACCATCCAATATGCTACCGATCGAATAACCACCGTGGCCTTGGGCGTGGTGCCACGGCTGACCGTTCAGCCAATCTCGAGTGAGCGCGGGATGCTTGTGATGCTCGAGAACTGCCCCAACCCACAAGCAGCGTCGATTGTACTGTGCCACGGTGCATCCGACATGGTGCTACGTGAGCTTGAGCGAGTACGCAATGCCCAATGCCCCATGATGATCATTGACGCCCGATGAGATGCGGATACTCACCATGCACGACACAGTCACTGCACGATGCCCAATGTGTGGTGGCTTCGCTACTCAACACCAACATGCTCCTGGTACCCGGCGGTGGCGCCTCCGAGATGGCCATGTCGCTCCACCTCGAGCAGTACGCTCGAACGATCTCCGACCGACGCCAGGCGACCTTCCGCATGTTCGCCTCGGCACTCTTGAGCATCCCGTCAGCATTGGCATCGAATGCGGGACTGCGAGCGTGGCACGTGATCGCTAATCTCAAGCAAGCACAGACGCTGCAACAATGCTGCTGGTGCGTTGTCGTTCGCGCTCGTGAAGCTCCTGCCAGTCACTGACTCGCCGCACTCGTCGCACCTGCACGAAGGCTCGGAATCGATCTCGAGCAGGGTACCATCGAGGACATGGCTCGTCATGGCGCAGTCGAGTCGTTGCATGTGAAGCAGAGCGTATTGGCGCTCGCCACCGAGACGGCGTGTGTGTTACTGCGTATCGATGAGACCGTCTCGAGTCAAGGTCAATAACAATGCCATTCAATGTTACAGTACTATGGACAAGCTCTCTACAATGAGGTCAGGAAGCGAGCGTAGCATGCGATCAGCTCGGCTGTGATCTCGGGATGTACCACGCCAGCGTCATCGAGAATCGCTATCACGTCACAGCCATCGTTAGTCAGCACATATCTATGAATCAAACTCATACCACAATCACGCGTACCATCACCAAGTTGCTGGTCGCTCTTGACCATGTTCGAGTACGCTGCGCTCGATCGCCAAAATCCGTCGTTCTGAAGCATCGGGAACAACGGGAACAGCGCATTGGCACGACCCGCCTGAAGGTGCTGCTCGCCGTGCGTGCGAACGAGCTCGACGAACGCCTCGGTCGAGAGTGGCTGTAGCGCCTCCTTGTTCTTGAGAGTGTCGACCGCCACGGCAGACAACAGCTGTCCGAGTCGCTCGTACACAATAGCGTTGGCCACGTTCTCGATCGTAAACACGTACGGCACCATCGAGCTTCTGCGCTCGCACTCGATGCGAGATCCGAGCGTCACGATCGCTGCTGCGACATAGTCCACCGGAATCAGCTCGAGACGGCCGTTCGACGTTGGATACGCACCGAGCTCGAGGCAAGCCTTCATGAACCGGTTGACATAGTCGGTTGGGTTCGCGGCTCCGGTGCGCGAATGGCCGCTCACGGCACCGACGCGATAGATTTGCGCATGCAACGAGCAGCCGGCTGCGGCTCGTTTGACGAGCTGCTCAGCGAGGTACTTGCTCAACACGTAGCCACTGCGAGTGCTCTGCGGCGATGGAGCGTCGTCGCCATCGCCGCCGACCGACACAGTCGAAATGTAGTGGCAGTACTTGCTCGGTCGTGCAGTGCCGCCAGTGTGCAAGCAAAAGTCGAGCACGTGTGCCGTGCCAATGAAGTTGCTCTCGCGCATGGCACCAACGTAGGGAGCGACCCAGTTGACATACGCGGCATTGTGGACCACGGCATCGACGTGGTGATCGAGGTACGCGTATGCTACTTCCGAGAGTCCCAGCCGCTCAGCAAGGTCTCCGTGCACAACCAACACTCGCTCACTTGCTCGTTCGATGCCATCGGGCAACGTTGAGCCATCGTGCCGCTGCACTCCAGCCAGAATGTCGGCCATCGGTTGATAGGTCTCGAGCCGGCATTCACGAATGTACTCGCGCAATCGAGTACAAGGTCCCTCTCCACGAATGAGACAGTAGATTGTCGCGTGTGTGTCGAGCAGCAGCTGATGCAGCAGATGGATGCCAACGAAACCCGTGCTGCCTGTGAGCAGGATGCCTCGCGATTGAGTCAACAACGATGCTTCGGGCGGTGTGAGTGACGAGGCGGCTGCTGTGCGCCACTTTGAGATCCACGAGAGATCACGGCGATCGCGCTCAAACTGCGCCTCGACCTCCTCGAGCACCGCGGCACCCACCGGGACAGCGTCGACTTGCGGTACCGCACTCGCGACACTCGCAGTCGCGGGTGCTTGCTGCAGCGAGTCGCGAGGGTCACCGCTCGTGAGCGAGGCAACCACCTGCTCGAGCTGCTCGATGGATTTGACGCCAAGCACGAGATCGACCGGAATGTCGGCCTGGTACCGCTCGCGCAACGCGGCCACAATGCGCATGGCGTTCAACGACTCGATGCGCAACGAACCACCAGGAGCCGATACGGCGGCGCTACCGAGAATGCCGGCAAGCAATGCCACCAAGGGCGAGCAGCCTTGCGGTGCCGGCTCGCTCTTGGCCGCTTGGAGTTGCTCGTAGAGTGCCACGATCTCGGCAGCGAACCGCCGCTCGACTGCATGACGGCATGGCTTGCCGGTGGCAGTCAGGAGACCGTTCTCGGGCGTGAACTCGGTCTGCGACACGTGCACGGCGCACGGAATCTCGAACTGCCGCAGCGAGTGCTTGCGAGCCACCTGCTGGAGCTCGATCAAGATGGCCGAGGCGTCGGTCGACGTGCCGCTGGCGTCGTGCGGCTGATCGCTGGCACGTTGCTTGCTCATGCAGCTGCTCGGCACGACGATGGCCACGACGGCCGAGCTCGTGGGTTTGCCAGTGACGTGGATCTGACCGACGCTCGGCGCCTCGAGGTACAGCTCCTCGAGGCGCGTCGGGCTCACAAACTCGCCGCTGCCGAGCTTAAAGAAGTTCTTGATGCGATCGATCACACGCACGCGATCGGCCGAGAGCATCTCGACCACGTCGCCCGTGCGGTACCAGCCGTCGCCGTCAAAGTTGTCCTTGGTGGCGCCGTCGTCCTTAAAGTAGCCGGAGATGATGTTGCGCGAGCGCACGCACAGCTCGCCGCGCGGGTACGGTCGATCGGTCGAGAGATATCCCATCTCGGGCACGTCGCGCAGGCGATACTGTGCGCCGTGCTCGGTCGCGAGTTGTCCGTCGGTCGCGATCGAGCCGACCTCGGTGGCACCGTACGAGTCGACGACGTTGGTCTTCTTGAAGATGGTCCGCAGAAAGTCGAGCACCGCGCCGCTGGTGGCCGCGCCGCCGGTCACGAGCGTGTGCAGCCGGTTGCCGAACATGGTGCGGTACTTGGTCTCGACCACCTGGCGCACCTCGAGCCGATCGCGATAGCGCTTGGTCGTGATGCCGGCCATCTTGCGCTGCAGCTCGTCCTCGAACTGCGAGTAGAACACGGTCCACAACGACGGCACGCCGGCCATGACCGTCGGCTGCACGGCGCACAGCTCGTCGAGCAGGTAGGCCTTGTTGCGCGACATGAGGAACTCGTGCCCGCCGAAGCAGCAGTTGTTGAGGAAGTGCTGTCGCGCCGAGCCGAACGCCAGCGGCATGACCTCGAGCGACACGTAGTGCTGCGGCGTGATGGCCGCACTGCCGAGCATCATGTGGAAGTCCGACACCAACATGCTCTCGTCGATCATGGCGCCCTTGGGCAGTCCGGTCGAGCCGCTCGTGAACGACAGCAGCACCAATCGAGCGCCATCGACCGCGTTGCCATTCGAGCATGGCACTCGTCGCAACGGAGCATCGATCGTCGGTGGCCCGTACACGACTGGCACACGCAACGCCGCGAGACTCTGGCTGAGCTCGAGCTGCGACACGGTCGTGAGGTGCCCGATCGCATCTCCGACCAAGGTTCGATTGGCAGCCGAGATCTCGGCTCGCTCGAGCAGCACCAACGTCGCGATCGGGAAGCCGCCATCTCGAGCCATCGAGATGAACATTGGTGCCCGCTTGGCATCGCACGCTACGACGCGAATGTCGCACAGGCGCATCACATGCTCGACGCCCAGTCGCTCGAGCGTCTTGTGCAACGGCACGGCCACGATGCCATACAGCATGCACCCCAGCAACGCCACGAGCCAGTCGACGCTGTTCTCGCCGCAGATGGCGAGGTATCTCAACGGCAATGCCACCGACCTATCGGTGCCGCTCGTGTACGGTATCAAGGCATCCAAGCTCGACCCGAACCGCATCGCTCGCTCGAGGAGCTGGTTGTACGTCAGCGCCTCAAAGTCGCCCCAGCGACTCGCGCTGCTCGATAGCGACGCTGCGGCGTCGTCGTTGTCGTCGACCGATGCCGCCGCATGTTGCGTATCGAATCCAGCGACCATCGCGTGCTCCAAGCATGTTCGTTGCGATAGCACCGGTCGCAGTGCGAAGCGTTGGAAGATGCCGAGCAGCGTCTCGACCAGTGAGTTGCGTCGGAGCAGGTCGACGCCTGCCGCTTGCACGCACGGAGCGAACACGTGTCGGTGCTGATATCCGACGCGCTGTGGCAGCTCGGCGTCCACCAGTACTCCTCGAAAGTACTCATGCTCGAGACGCTCTGCCTCTCGAGTCGAATCATCAGAGGGAACGCTCGACTTGTCGTGCAGGTCACAGACTACATTCGAGCGAGTGCGCCCTTCGCGTCGGTAGTGCATGCAAGCGTAGCACAGATCGATGCCCGTGCACTCGAGACACTGGTATCGCAAGCCGCTGATCGGGCTGCCGCATTCATCACACCCAGCCGAATGGCGTGGCATCTTATCTGCCGCCATGTGGTGCGCCTCATGGAGGTCGCCATGATACAGCGCCTCCTCGAAGCTGTCGAGGCCGCCATGCACATGCAGCCGCTGCCCCTCGAGCTGCGCAAAGTTCGCGAGTGCCGACCATCGACCGCCCTCGGTCTCGACCTCGAGTGCGATGTCCTCGGCCGTCGCCTCCTGGTTGTTCGTGCATAGATACACGCGCTTCACTCCGAACCAGCAACACAGCAATGCTACATCGATGCGTCCGCCTCGAATCCACACAGGTCGCTCGAGGAAGCCCGTGGCTCTCACGCTCAACGATGATGCACCATCACCGCCATTCGCTGCCTCGATCTCGTGCAACGGACGAGTATCGATCGGCTTTCGGTAGTGGAATCGAACCCAGAGCGATGGTAGCACAGCATAGTTCTCGCTAGCACCTTGGCGAGAGCTGCTGTCCTGCATTGAGAGATGATAGATATGAGAGAGGGAAGCGAATGAATGAATCGATGCGATCGCCATTCATTCATTCCAATATCAACTATCTAACTATCAATCTTCTACCGCTTACTTGATGACTCACGATTGTATTTAGAAGATTCGATATTGAGAGTACAACAACGAGCGGATCTGAAAGTACTCCTTCGATAGGAAGCCCTCGACTTGTATCTCGGACGTTCCCTCCTTCTTGCGGATCGTCACGATGCCACGATTACAAACCAACACTCCTCCCGATAGCTCCACCTACAAACAATAAAGCAGAAGGAGCACACCAATACCATGACACGAGTGAGTGTTGTGCCAAGGAGGATTGGGTGGTGTCCGCGTAAACATATGCGTACCAGATAGCCAGCTTCCGTGAGTGTTCGTGAGAACTCACTCAGCACCAAGTCGCCCACGAACACCGTGTCGTGTCCCGGACGGTCGGATTCCTCTCCAGCAACCAGGTACGGCAATTGCTCAATGTCGGTCGTCGAAGCTGGAGCTGGCTTATCGAGAACCACCGCATCGGACGCCGAGGACTCGGTCTCCATTGGTGCCATGGCATCTTGCACGACGCCATCGAGGTAGGCCACCTTGTAGTCACCGACCTTGGCGAACTCGAGCGAACGCAACAAGGACTCTCCGAGTTTGATCTGCGAGCACGAGCGCGTTAGTCACTCATGAGCACGATCGATTGCGAGCTCGAGCTCCGGCTACAGCCAGTCCGCCTACCTTAAATATGTTGGTGTCTGATGTTACATCGACCTCGTCACCAATCTGTGGCGCATAGATGCCCTTGCAGTTCGCGATACTGAACCGATGATTGTCGTCAGCAAGTGCGTGTCGTCGTGTCATACTGCACTTTGCTGTTGCACGTACTTGTCGCGGCAGTGACGACGAAGGCTCTCGGCGCACTCGGCTGAGCCGTGAATGATAATCTGTACCGATGGCACGCTTCAGTACCGCCACTCGAATAGCGGGATGCGAGAGGAGCATGCAGACGTACAATCTTTCGCGGCGCAACGTTGGTGAGAATCTTCTTGATCGAGCGGCCGTCCGATCGACCGTCGAACGGGATCTCCTCGATCGCCATTCGCACCGTGATCTCTACCTCCTCGGTGATACACTTGGTCGGGATCTTCTCGGCGGCCTCGGCCTCGGGCTCGTCATCCGAGTCTCCATCCATGTCATCCGCATCAATGTGCTCGGTCTTGCTGCTTATCGGAGTGCCAGTGATCAACTCGAACTCGGCCGTCGTCAATCCAACTCCGTATTCATCCCACTACGAAGCAAGTAATCAGTGTCTCGTGTCGACACGAGAGTTGTGACAACAGACGTACCACCAACTCTTGCTTGTGGTGCGGGAACATTGGCAGTGGCACGTAGCTCGGTGCCACCAGCGTGCCGCCACCCGAGGCTCCAGCGGCTGCCAAACTGCCGCGCGGCTTCTTCTTCTTGTTGGCACTGCTGGCCGATGGCACCACCAACGTCGGCGGTGGCGGGAAGATGGCCGGCAGATCCGAGAAGAACAAGTCGTAGCTGTCTCGAAAGTACGGATTCGCAACGTCGTCGACCACGACCATCAGCGATGGAGGCGGCACAAAAGCACCCGAAGCAGAGCTCGACAACAGTCGCTCGCGGTCGGTCGACGACGAGAGGCCACCGTCTTCTCCCTTGATTCGATAGTTTGGATTGGCCGCGAGCTCAGCCATTCGCATCTCATCGAGTTCGATCTGCTGTTGCTTCTCGCGCTCTTGCTGCTGTCGATACTCCTCAAGCTCCTCTGGCGTGTATTGCAAGCGCCGTTTCATCTACACGTACAATTGTGAGCAACCATGAACAACGACCGCCGTGCAAAGCTTGTGAAGATCAGCAACGTACCGTCATCTTGATGGTCGACGGTGCCGTGCGGTGGTCCTTTTGCTTGGATTTCATTCTGAGCACTTGTGACGCAAAGCAACCCTCTCGTTGTGTGTTCGTGAATATGATACAGTTGTTCGGGTTCTGTATGTATGAGTGGGTCGTGAGATTGCGAGCCGAGCAGAAACGACCAATCGATTGCACGTACGCCAGCCCACATTTCGAACAAGGCACGTGTGGCTCCATTCTCGAGCGACGGAGGCGACGCGAGAACAACAATCGGACCGGTACCAAGAGACTTGAGCTTCTCGAGACTTGCTTGGAGGTTTTGTGCATCGACCGACAGTGTTTGCACATGTCTAACACCAGAACAAAGGCGTGATGTGAGTAGCCGCGTGGCTATACATTCGTGCCAAGCTGAATATATGATAATGCAAGTACTTGAAGTTGAAGGGATTGATTCGAGTCTGATCAAAGCTCGTAAACACTTGATCGTTCATCCATTCGAGTTGGAATTTCGCATTCTAGAGAGAGAGAGAGAGAGAGAGAGAGAGAGAGAGAACGCGAGAGACCATGCACGAATACAACTCATTAGTAAAGGAAGTGTGCGGCATGCGAAGCAAGCCCGGTACCTCGACGACATGGTACGCCATCGGCGAGAAGTACACGACCGAGTTCTGCAACAATGGCTCCTGGCCGCAGAACTCATCCAACACCAAGAGCAGCTCGAGCACTCGACCAGCAGAGTCGACCGGGATCAACACGTTGCCATTGAGACCGAGATGTCGCTTGATCGTATCGAGCAGCTTGCGCTCGGACTCGCGGGCGCTGTGCGCCGGCGTTTGAACGCTGAACGAGTCGGTGATCAGCACCGACGGGCGCACGAGACTCTCGAGCATCGCCGGATTCAAGACGCGCTCGCGTCGATGGTTGAAGTCGACGGCGTAGATGATCTCGTCGG
>Ga0209935_1004336_pt1 | contig 13222 bp, 12 predicted proteins | sample ThiBio_1000_plan_2_FD_183958 | JGI IMG/M metagenome (GOLD analysis project Ga0209935, IMG submission 183958) | Wastewater bioreactor microbial communities from Cape Town, South Africa - Thiocy_cont_1000_plan (SPAdes) | ecosystem: Engineered > Bioreactor > Thiocyanate-remediating >... | reverse complement strand
CGGTGGCGCGATCCCCTGCCCTTCGGGGCCGAAAGATCCGCGAAGGAGGAGGCGGCGGCTTCGAGGTCCGCGCCGAGCTCGGCGGCGGCGAGCAGCACCGCGAGCGCGTTCTGGACGATGTGGCGGCCGGGCGCGCCGATCACGAAGTCGATCTCGCGCCCGAGAATGCTGGCGACGACGCGCGAATGGTCGGCGGCGAGTTCGGCCGAGACGAGACGCCCCTCGGCGTCGGGGTTCTCGCCGAAGCCGAGGATCCGCTCGACGCCGGCCTCGATCGCCTTCAGGGCGAGCGTCTCATAGAACGGATTGTCGCGATTGATGATGGCCGAGCCGCCCGGCTCGACGCCGGTGAAGATCTCCGCCTTGGCCGCGGCGATGCCGGCGATGCCATCGGGGAAATATTCGATATGCACCGGCTCGACGGTGGTCACGATCGCAACATGCGGGCGGACCTGGGCGACCAGCGGCACGATCTCGCCGGCATGGTTCATGCCGATCTCGAACACCGCATAGCGCGCATCGGCCGGCATGCGCGCCAGCGTCAGCGGCACGCCCCAGTGATTATTGAACGAGGCCGGGGAATAATGCGTCTCGCCGCCCGGCGCCAGCGCGCGGGCCAGCATTTCCTTGGTCGTCGTCTTGCCGACGCTGCCGGTGACGGCTGCGATCCGCGCGTTGGAGCGGGCACGCGCCGCGCGGCCGAGCGCCTCCAGCGATTTGAGCACATCGGAGACGACGACGAGCGGGACCGTCATCCGCCCAAGGCCGGCAAGTCGCTCCTCGGCGACGACGGCGAGCGCGGCGCCGTGACCGGCGGCGCTGCCGACGAAATCATGCCCGTCGAAGCGATCGCCCTTGATCGCGAAGAAGGCGTCGCCCGGCCCGACCGTGCGGCTGTCGATCGAGATGCCCCCGATCGGCGCCGAGCCCTGCCCGGTCGGCCGGCCCTTCATCGCGGTGATGAAATCCTCGAATGTCCAAAGCGTCCTCATGCGGCGCGCTCCCCTGCAAGCGCCGCGGCGACCACCTCGTGATCCGAGAACGGATGGACTTCGCCGGCGATGATCTGTCCAGCATCGCGACCGCCTCGCCGATCGCCCGCGCCCGGTCGCCGATCTCGATCGCGCCCGGAGCGGCGGCGAGGATCGCGGCGCGGATCGTGGCCGGATCCTCGGAGCGGGGATTGTCGTCGGTGACGATGACGAGATCGGCCTGCCGGCTCGCCGCCGCGCCCATGAGCGGGCGCTTGCCCGCGTCGCGGTCGCCGCCGGCGCCGAAGACGACGATGAGCCGACCCTTGGCGAGCGGACGGAGCGCGGCGAGCGCGACGTCGAGCGCGTCCGGCTTGTGGGCGTAGTCGATGAAGATCTGCCCGCCGGACAGGGTGCGGCCGACGCGCTCCAGCCGGCCGGGGGCGCCCGTCAGCTGGGCGAGCGCCGCGATGGCGACGGCCGGCGCGATACCGGCGCCGATGGCGAGGCCCGCCGCGACGAGCGCATTGGAGACCTGGAAGCCGCCGCGCAGCGGCAGATCGACCGACATGGCCTCGCCGAGCACCGAAAGCGCCAGGGTCTGGCCGTCATCATGCTCGGTGACGGAAAGGAGGCGGATCGCCGCGCCATTGCGGCCGACATCGATGAGGCGCTGGCCGCGGGCCCGGGCGACCTCGGCGACACGCGCGCCATAGGGGCCGTCCATATCGACGACCGCGGCGCCATCGGCTGGCAGCAGCACGGTGAAGAGGCGCAGCTTGGCGGCGAAATAATCCTCGACCGTCGGATGATAATCCATGTGGTCGCGGCCGAGATTGGTGAAGGCGGCCGCCACGAGGCGCACGCCATCGAGGCGGCGCTGATCGAGCCCGTGGCTCGACGCTTCCAGCGCGGCATGGGTGACGCCCTCGCGCGCCAGGCGGTCGAGCATCTGGTGCAAGGCGACCGGGTCGGGCGTCGTCAGGCTGCCATACTCGGCGCCGGCCGGCGAAACGACGCCGATCGTGCCGATCGAGGCCGCCGGAAAGCCGGCCGCCTTGAAGATCTGCCGCACGAAGACGGCGACCGAGGTCTTGCCGCTCGTGCCGGTGACGGCGACGAGCCTTTCCGGCTGGAGCGGATAGAAGCGCGCCGCCATGCGCGCGAGCGCCAGGCGCGGGTCTACGGCTTCGATGACGGGGACGCCGATTTCGCTGCCAAGCGCGCCGGGCGCGGCGACGATCGCGACCGCGCCGCGGCGGACCGCGTCGGCGGCAAAGCGCGCGCCATCGGCGGCGACGCCCTTCAGGGCAACGAACAGAAAGCCGGGCTGCACCGCCCGGCTGTCGGAGGTGAGGCCCGCGATCTCTGTTCCCGCCGCGTCAGATGGCAGGGAAAGGTCGCTCGCTATGAGGTCGCTCAGTCGCATTGGCCCTTCATATCCCAATCGTGGTGAGACCGCTAAAGGGCGCTCCTTCCGCGCTCAATACGACACGAGCATGGCATCGGGGTGGCTTTCATTCGCGGTGCGCGGCTGGACACCGAGGAAAGCGGCGGAACGGCGGATGACATTGCCCGCGACGAAAGCCGCGTTCCAGGCCGCCAGCGCCGGCTTGCCGGGCGCCTCGGGCTTGGGATCGTCGACCGAGACGAGCAGCACATATTGCGGGTCGTCCATGGGGAAGCTGGCCAGGAACGAGTTCAGATAATGCCCGTTCACATAGCGCCCGTTGACGATCTTCTCGGCAGTGCCGGTCTTGCCGCCGACGACATAGCCCGGCACGTCGGCATGGCGGCCCGAGCCGTTCACCGAATTGAAGCGGAACAGCCAGCGCATCTCGTCGCTGGTCCTCTTCGAGACCATCGGCGTCGACTCGGCCAGCGCCTCTTCCTGCGTGCGCGGGAAGAAGGTGGGATTCAGGAAGTTGCCGCCGTTCACCAGCGCGACGTCGCCCATCGCCGCCTGCATCGGCGTGATCGCGATCGAATGGCCGAATGCCACCGTCATCGTCGTCGCCTCGCTCCAGCGCTTGGGCACCTGCGGCGTCGCGACTTCGGGAAGGTCGGTCTTCAGGCGGACGGAGAGGCCGAACTTCTTCAGATAGTCCTGCTGCCGGTCGCCACCGATCGCCAGCGCCATCTTGGCCGTGCCGATATTGGACGAATACTGGAAGATCTCCGGCACGGTGAGGAAGCGGGCCTGCGCGTGCGAATCGTGGATGACGTGCCGCCCGACCCGGATCGGGGCGCGGGCATCGAACGAATCCGACATCTTCACGCGGCCCGAATCGAGCGCCATCGCGAAGGTGAAGCTCTTGAACACCGAGCCGAGCTCATAGGTGCCGGCCGTGATGCGGTTGAGGCGGTCCGGCTTGTTGGCGTCGACCGGATCGTTCGGATCGAAATCCGGCAGCGAGGCGAGCGCCATGACCTCGCCGGTCTTGGCGTTGATGAGGACGCCCATGGCAGCCGCGGCCTGATAGCGCTGCATCGCGCCGACCAGTTCGTCGCGCAGCACGTGCTGGACGCGGAGGTCGACCGAGAGGCGCACCGGCTCCTGCTCGCTGCCCTTCACGGCGAATCCGGCCTCGTGCAGGTCGCCGAGCCCGCGCTCGTCGATCGCCCGCTCGATGCCCGCAATGCCCTGATTGTCGACATTGACGAGGCCGACAATATGTGCCGCGGCCGGTCCGCCCGGATAGAAGCGCTTGTTCTCGGTCAGGAAGCCGACGCCGGGAATGCCGAGGTCGAAGATCTGCGCGCGCTGCTTCGGCGTGATCTCGCGCTTGATCCAGACGAAGCCGGCCTGCGTCGACAGCTTCTTGCGCAGCTGGCCGGCGTCGAGGTCGGGCAGCACCGACGTGATCAGCTCGGTCGCCTCGTCGGGATCGACGATCTTGTTCGGCTCGGCATAGAGCGACGCCGTCTTGATGTCGGTCGCGAGGATCTCGCCATTGCGGTCGACGATGTCCGGCCGCGCGGTCGCGATCGCCGAGGCGGCGCTGCCGCGCGCCGCGGCGGCGGCCGGATCGGAGGTGCCGAGCATGATCAGGCGCCCGGTGATGACGCCATAGAGGAGCATGAAGGCGCCGATGGTCAGCATGATGCGGCCGCGCGACTGGTCCTGGCGCTGCTTCGCGGTGACCTTCTGCTTGGCCTTGGCCTTGCCCGCACGGGAGAACATGTCCGGATGATCCGTCAGAGTGAGGGTCATGGCTTTCCTCCCGCGATCGGCGCGGCGTTCGCCACCTTGGCGGCGGCGCTGCCGGGCCGGATCGAGCTGGTCCGCAATTCGTCGAGTTCGGATGCGGCAGGCACCGGCGGCTTCTCCGGCACATCGTCGATGGTGCCGAGCTGGCGCACGTCGATCGGCTGCAGCTTCAGCACGGCGCCATAGCGCGCCACGAGTTCCTGCAGGCGCGCCGGCTGGTCGAACACGCTCCATTCCGCCTTGAGCAGCGTGATCGCCTCCTTCTCGGCGGCGATCTCGGCGCGGAGCTTGTGCACGCGGTCGGCGGCCCGGCCGGCGCTGTCCTTCATGGCGTAGGTCACGACGGCGCCCGCCACCATCAGCCCGACCCACATGATCCCGACGCCCCGTTTCATCGCGATCTCTCCAGCTTGAAAGGCGGCAGCGACGGCACGCCGGCAGCGGCCGCATCGAACGGACGGGCCGGCGCCTCGGTCCGGATCCCGGCGCGCAGCTTGGCCGAACGGGCCCGCGGATTGCGGCGCAGTTCTTCCTCGCCCGGGACGACAGGCCCGCGGCCGAGGAGACGGAAGGTCGGCGGCGCGATCGTCGCCTCGGGCAGATGGCGCGAGCCGCCCGCCCGCTCCTCCGAACGCTCCGCGAAGAAGCGCTTCACGATCCGGTCCTCGAGCGAATGGAAGGAGACCACCACCAGCCGTCCGCCCGGCTTCAGAATGCGCTCCGCCGCGGCGAGCGCGTCGCCGAGCTCGTCCAGTTCGCGGTTCACATAGATGCGCAGCGCCTGGAAGGCGCGCGTCGCCGGATGGATCGCGTCGCCCGCCCGCTTGCCGATCACCCGCTCGGCGAGGCCGGCGAGATCCTTGGTGCGGATGAAGGGCGTCTCGTCCCGATCCTCGACGATGGCCCGCGCCAGCGCGCCGGCCCGCTTCTCTTCCCCGAGCACGGAGAAGATGCGGGCAAGGCTGCGCGCGTCCATCGCATTGACCACGTCGGCCGCGCTCGGCCCCTCGCCGCCCATGCGCATGTCCAGCGGCCCGTCGAAGCGGAAGGAGAAACCCCGCTCCGCCTCGTCGAGCTGCATGGAGGAAACGCCGATATCGAGCACCACGCCGTCGACGGCGGGAAAGCCGGCATCGGCCGCGATCGCGTCGAGCGCGCTGAAGCGGCCCTCGCGCAGGATCAGCCGCCCGCCCGCCTCGGCGACGAGCCCCTGCCCGCCGGCAATCGCGGTCGGGTCGCGATCGATCGCGATGACCTCGGCGCCGCGCGCGAGGATGGCGCGGCTATAGCCGCCGAGCCCGAAGGTGCCGTCGATGAAGACGCCGTCCGGGGTGGGAGCGAGATGCTCGATCACCTCGTCGAGAAGAACGGAAACATGGCGCGGCGGTCCGCCGACGATGCCGTTTCCGACCTCGCCTCCCGCGCTCATTCCGAACCTCCCGGCGCCGCCTCGGCGGACGCACGGCTGCCGGGAACGAGACGCTTGCGCAGATCGCGCAGCCGGTTCCTGGCCTCGGACCGGTAGGCGTCGAAGCGTTCTGGTTCCCAGATCTGGAATTTGTAGCCTTGCCCCACGAAGGTCACCGCGTCGGCGATCCCCGCGTAGGACTTGATGCTCTCGGTCAGGCTGACCCGCCCGTCCGCGTCGATCTTCAGGATCTCGCTCTCGCCGATCAACGTGGTCGACAGATATTCGTGATCTTCCGAGAAGGGCTCGAAGCGCGCGAGGCTGGCACGGATCTGCTGCTGGAGGCGATTGCCTCCGGCGTCCACCGCATTCTGATCCAGCGTCGGGCAGCAATAGAGTCCCTCGAAACCATCACGCGCCAAAACCTGTCGGAACGAAGCGGGCACGGAAACCCGCCCCTTGGAATCGAGCCGATTGGTGAAGGTCGAAACGAACTCTTCCATCGCCCCTCGGCTGAGCCTCGCACCGCAAACGAACACCCCCGCCGCGCCCCGCTTGCGAGCACGGATCGAAACTCACGGACGCGGACAGGGAACACGGACCCGGAATGAACGGATGGAGGGATCGAAGGCTCAAAAATGCCCAACGCGACCCCGTCGTTCCGGGATGATCTGGGATAGCATGGGACAGCATGGGCGTCAATGGAATCGGGCTCCGCCGGCCTCGTGCGGGGAAACTCGAAAATGGGCCGGGCATGCTTAATTTTCGGTTGCGGCATGGGCCACAAAGGCTGGAAAAGGCTTTGTTTTGGCGGGGATCGATGCGCGAGGGCCTTGTTCCGGCACGCGCGCGCCGCCTTCCTGTGGATGCGCTCACGGCGAGGCTCGGAAGTGGCGACCGCACAACAAAAAAGGCGGCGCCCTGGCGCCGCCCATTCCGACCGATAAAGGAGAATTCTAGCGCGGCATCGGGCCGAGAATGGCGAGGCCGTGGCGCTCGGCCGCAGCAAGGAGGCGACCGAGATCGGGTTGCTCGGACGCCGTGGCGTCATCCTTGCCAGCCGGATCGCTGGCCTCGTGGATGAAATCGGCCAAGCCGGAGCCGGTCGTCATGAGCAGCACGCGCGCCGGCGTGGTGCCGGTGATGCGGAAGCCATGGGCGATGCCGCGCGGACCGAACGCATAGTCACCGGCTGCCAGCGCGACGGTACGCTCCGCGACGACCACCTCGATCGATCCCTCGATGACATAGAAGGATTCGTCCTCGTCATGGTGGATATGCCAGGGGGATTCAAACCCGGGCGGGATCACCTGCTCGACGAGACTGAGGGCTCCGGCGGTGTTCGCGCGCCCGGCGCGGATCCATGTCGGCAAGCCGAGAAAACGACGCTCCTCGGCTGGCGTGGCGGCAGCGCCCTCGGGCATCTGGGTATGGACAGTCATTCCCTTCACTCCTCTCTGGCGCCCCTTCGGCGCGGGTGAAACGACGATGGCGCGCCGCAGACCGTCACGGCGCGGCCGCGGCGGCGAAGACGCGGGCGAAGCCCTCGATGAGGGCCTCATCGGAATAGACGAGCGGGTCCTCGACATGCTCGACCATGCCCTTCATCGTCAGCAGCCCGATCGCGGCCAGATAGGCGAGGAAGGCCAGCAGCCGCGGCTCGACAGCGGCCCGCGACGGACGCTCCCGCCCCTCGCCTGCCAGCTGTTCCGCGGTTTGCCGCAGGATGAGTTCGTTGAGCGGTCGCAGTCGCGCGAGCTGCTCGTCGGTCCAGTGGATCGCGCCCGCGCCCGCGACCTGGCCGAAGAGAAAGGCGAGGCGGAAATCGTCCAGCCGCGGCACGAAGGCTTGCACGGTCTCCCGGATGATGGCGCCTAGCATCGCGCCGCCGGTTTCCGCTTCGCGCACCGCCCCGCTGACGGCCTGGGCATGGCCCTCGACCGCGCCGAAGACGAGTTCGAACACCAGCGCGTCCTTGGACGGGAAGTAATAATAGAGCCCGGTCTTGGACATGCCGGCCTCTTTGGCGACCGCGTCCAGCGTCATCGCGGCGGCGCCGCTGCGCAGCAGGACCGCGCGGGCCGCGGTGAGGATTTCCTCCCGAGAGCGGTCACGCCGCCTTTCCTGTCGAGCCTGGCGCGCCGAAGTGCGGGCTTCATCGACGATATCGGTTCGGTCGTCCGTCATTGGGGCTCCTACTCTCATCGGCACGAAATTTACCAAACGATCGGTAACATGTCCATAGTTTGACAAATTCGACCAACGGTCTAAAAATCGATCTCGGCTGGTTTCCCGCGCCGCTTCCGGCTCGACCGCTGCCAAGGAGACTTCGATGGACAGGTTGAATTTCGCCGACCCGGTTTTCGCGACCTACGCGGTGGCTGCGTCGATCATGATCCTGAAGGCGGTGGCGATGTCGTGGCTGACGGTGGTCGCGATGATCCGCGAAAATGGCGGGTTCCGGAATCCGGAGGACGCAAAGAAGACGCCGTTCAACCCGAAGCCGCACGCGCACCAGCTGGAGCCCAATGCGCGGGTCGAGCGCTTTCGCCGCATCCAGCTCAACGATCTGGAGAGCCTGCCCTATTTTCTCGTTGCCGGATTGCTCTTCGTCCTGACGAGCCCGTCGCTCGTTCTGGCGCAGTGGCTGCTCTATGGCTTCGTCGTGACGCGCCTGCTCCACTTCGCCGCCTATGCGACGGCGCAGACCCACGATGTCCGATCGCTGCTGTGGACGCCGGGCTCGCTGATCCTGATCTTCATCACCGGCCGCGTGCTGTTCTTCGGCATCGGCTGGATGTGATCGGCGTCGGCGCCGGCGCGGCGGGGTCGGGTAGAATTGCCAGCCGGCCTATAAGCCGGGTTCTGTAGGGCGGCGGTTTCCCGCCGCGTGACGACCATTCATCTTGGACGACCATTGCTGGACGTCTCACGCGACCAACCCGGGCGGCGGGCGTGGAAACATGCCTGGACCGAAGTCCGTGCCGCCCCTATTCGGTCTTGCTCCCGGTGGGGTTTGCCATGCCGCTCCCATTGCTGGCAGCGCGGTGGGCTCTTACCCCACCCTTTCACCCTTACCCGGCGCGCACGCCGGGCGGTCTGCTCTCTGTGGCACTTTCCCTGGGGTCACCCCCGCCGGGCGTTACCCGGCACCGTGTTTCCATGGAGCCCGGACTTTCCTCCCCCGCGACCTTTCGATCCTGCGGGAGCGGCCGTCCGGCCAGCTGGCCCGCCTGCCTTATGGGTGCGGTGGGATGGGGTCAAGCCCCGAACGGGCGGGCTTCAGGAACAAATCCGGTGCGGCGCGGACATAAAACCAGCGCGCGCCGCACCGGCCGACCGCCTCAGTTCGAGGCGATGATCTGCTTGACCTTGCCGCAATAGCGCAGCGGGCCGCTCGACATGCGCGTGGCGCCATGGCCGGCGTTGTAGCGCAGGATCGTCCCGCACAGGTCGCCGCCGGCGATCTCGCGCGCCTGGCCGAGATATTTCATGCCGTAGCGGATGTTGATCGCCGGGTCGTAGAGCCCCTTGGCGGAACCGCGATAGCCCATGCCGCGCGCCGTCTGGAGCTTGACCTGCATCAGGCCGATCTCGCCGGCCGAGCCGCGCATGCCGGGATTATAGTTGCTCTCGACGCGGACCACGGCATGGGCGAGCGAGAGCGGAACATTGTTGGCGCGGGCTTCGGACGCGATGAGCGTGTCATAGCTGTCAGTGCGCTTGGCGGCGGCTACGCGGCTCGCATTCGACTTGAGCAGGCGGCCGGAGGCGGCCTCGGCGGGAGCGACCTGGAAGCCGGTCACAAGGACGGCGGCGGCGAGAGAGGCAGAAAGACCCGTTACGCAGAACTTCTTCATCCCGTGGATGCACTCGCATTGTTGACGATGGCGGCCTCTCTCGCCGGTCAACCGAACCGAAATGCGGCGCAGAAACTCAAATCAGATGTCTTTATGAAATAATTCGTGAGCGTTTCTGTCTCATTTCGAGACGGTTTTCGCACCCGCGACGCCTTCCGGCGGCGTCAGCGCCCGCGACAGCCGGTGCAGCGTCGCGATCGTCGAGGCATCGGCGATCCCGTCCACCTTGGCCGGACGGAAATGACGCTGGAACGCGGCGACGACCGATTCGGTGACGGGTCCGAACACGCCATCGATTTCAAGGCCGTAGCCATACCAAACGAGCATGGCCTGCAGCGCCTCGACCGGCGCGCCCTGGTCGCCGATCTGGAAGAACCGCCCGCCGCGGATCGGCTCCGGCTCGACGAAATGACCGACGCCGGCGGCGGCGAGCCGCGCCCAGGGAAACTTCTCGCCGGGGTCGCGCTTGCGCAGCGGCGCGACATCCGAATGGGCTAAAACGCGTTCCGGCGCGATCTGGTTCCGGGCGCAAATGTCGCAGGCGAGTGCGATCACCGCCTCAACCTGGGCGTCAGGAAAATCGGGATAGCCGTGATCATGGCCGAGATTGGCGATCTCGATCCCGATCGAACGCGAGTTGATATCGCCCTCTCCGCGCCATGTGGCGACGCCGGCATGCCAGGCGCGATCCGCCTCCGCCACCATCTGCGTGATGGTCCCGTCCTCGGCCACGACATAGTGACAGGAGACCTGCGAGCGCGGATCGGCGAGCCAGGCGATGGCGCCCTCGGCGGTCGGCATGTCGGTATAGTGCAGCAGCAGGATATCCGCCGCCACGCCGTCCGGCCGCGGGCCGAAATTGGGCGACGGCCTGAGCGCGGCCGCAAGCGTCGTGTCGGCGATCATGCGAAGGCGCGCTCCCGGCGGATCCGGTCATAGGCGTCGTTGAGCGCGGCGACCTTCTGCGTCGCGATCGCGATGAACTCGGCCGGGACGCCGCGCGCGATCAGCCGGTCGGGATGCGTCTCCGAGACGATCCGCCGGTAATGCCGCTTCACGTCGTCATTGGACGCCGAGCGCTCGATGCCGAGGATCAGATAGGGATCGCCCTCCGCCGGCACCACATGGCGGCTCTCGATCCGGCTGTAGGCCGCCTCGGGAATGCCGAAGATGACGGCGACCTGACGCAGAAAGGCGAGCTCGTCCTCATGCAGCGCGCCATCGGCCGTGGCGATGTGGAAGAGGCCGTCGACGATATCCTCGAAAATCTCCGAGCCCTCGTCGAACAGGCCGCGCATGCGCCGCGCATAGGCGTCGAAGCCGGCCACGTCCTGTTTGGCGAGGTTGAAGAGGCGGGCGACATTGCGCTTCTCGCCTTCCGGAATCTCGAACAATTCCTTGAACGCGGCGATCTCGTCGCTCGTCACGACGCCGTCCGCCTTCGCCATCTTGGCCGAAAGCGCGATCATGGAGATCGAGAACGCGGCATGGCGCCGCTCCTCGGCCGTCCCGAAGGCCGAACGCACCGCCTCGACGACATGATCGACCAAGACGCAGCCGCCGGGGATGCGGCAGATGATTTCCCCCAGACGATTCCAGAAACTCATGGTGGCGCATGATAGTGCCGGACGGTGGCCACGGCGAGGCCACCCCACGAAAATGCCATGCGGCGACTTGCCCCGAGCGCTACTTGTCGGATTTGGCGGCCTTGGCGGCGCTGTTGCTCACCCGCGTGGTCGTCGAACTCAGAAGATCCGGCACCAACTGCTCCGAGAAGCCGGCGAGGAAAGCCCAGATGACCAGCAGCGCCAGATCCCGGGCTGGAACAAGGACCTTCTCGGTCGACATTCCGATCACGGTAAACGCCTGCCCCGGCGACTGACCGGCCTGGTCCACTCGAAGCTTGCCATCCACGGTCTCGAAGGCAAGCCGACGGATATCCGGCACAATGTCGCCCTGGAGCACTCCAGACGCCGCGATGAAATAGACGATGACCGCTGCCACCGTCCCGATGAACAAGCGCAGCGTTATGTTTTCATATCGATAATATATCTCCGCGTCATCAATTGGCACATAGAGATAGTTCGTCTGCAACTGAAGAAAACGACTAAACAGCGCGCCAAGAAATCCGAAGGAAACGGCTGTATAGAGACCATAGTTCGGGAAATTCGAGATGGTGTTGACGACCCACGTATCGAGCTTTGATCCGGCGAGGTTCTGGTGGATCAGAAACGCGATAAAGGGAACCAGCACCAGCACGAAGGCGAAGCTGCTGAGACCAGACACGAAGCCGATCGCATTGGCCCGGAGCCGTCGCACCTGCTTGCTTCGAAGACTGAAATGCTGGATGTCCCCGACAATTCCCTTGAGGAAGCTGCGCTTCGCGGGGTCGGAGATTGTTCCGGCCGCCAGCTTCGCATAGCGCGCGGCATTGGCCGCGGCATCAGGAACGAGGCGACGCTGGGCCTCGATCAGGCGGCGCTCGATCGCTTCATCGAGATCGGCGGCCGGCAGATAGTCTATCAGCAGTTGTTCGACGAGATTGATCTCGTCCCAACTCGCGTCCTCGTTCGAGAGGATCGCATCGATCTTCTCCGCCTTGGCGGAGGCCGCAGGGGACGCCGGCTGCGATTGCGTAGCTGGGTCAGGCTGAAGCGCTGTCCACTGCGCCAGAAAGGCATAGCGGGCGGCGTCCCGCGACTCGCTCCGCCAAGGCTGCTGAACCGGACGAACCTGATCGGCCATTTGCTCCCTCCACCAAAAGACACGGAAAGCGCCGCACAACAACTTTAATGAGATCATATATCAATAGTGCATTCAATGGTTGTATTCGTTGTTGTACCGGAGACCTGATGCTGCTGGTTTCGAATTCCTTGACGTGATCCCCGATGGACAGGCTCTCTCGGTGGTCTCATCGTGCTCAGCAGCCAGTCCTTTGGAGAGTGTGTCTTGGTCGAGAAAAGCATCGGCGCCTGGGATTTCTGGATCGATCGCGGCGGTACCTTTACCGATATCGTTGCGCGGGATCCCTCGGGGTCGCTCAGGGCCGCGAAGCTGCTTTCGGAAAACCCGGGCGTCTATCGCGATGCAGCGGTCCAGGGCATTCGCGAGCTTCTGGGCCTTGGTGCGGGGGAGCCGATCCCGCCCGGCGCGATCCGCGCCGTTAAGATGGGCACGACGGTCGCGACCAATGCGCTGCTCGAGCGCAAGGGCGACCGGACGCTGCTCTTGATCACGCGCGGCTTCCGCGATGCGCTGGCGATCGGCTACCAGGCCCGCCCCGATATCTTCGCCAAGAAGATCGTGAAGCCCGAGTTGCTCTATGAACGCGTCGCGGAGATCGGCGAGCGCGTGCGGGTCGATGGCACGATCGAGGCCGCGCCCGATGCGGCGGAGATCGACGCGGCGCTGCGCGCCGCGCTCGACGACGGCATCCGCTCGGTCGCGATCGTCTTCATGCATGCCTGGAAATATCCGGCGCACGAAGAGATGGCGGCCGCGATCGCCCGGCAGATCGGCTTCCCGCAGGTCTCGGTCTCGCACGAGGTCTCGCCGCTGATGAAGCTGGTCGGCCGTGGCGACACCACCGTGGTCGACGCCTATCTCTCGCCGATCCTGCGCCGCTATGTCGGCGAAGTCGCGCGGGAGCTCGGGGCTTCTCCGCTTGAGACTTCGGCGGAGGTACCCCCCTCCCCCGCCTCCCCGCGCCTCATGTTCATGATGTCCTCGGGCGGGCTGACGGCCGCCGATCTGTTCCAGGGCAAGGACGCGA